>Ga0190360_1001811_pt1 | contig 10779 bp, 8 predicted proteins | sample 48721834_MG_FD_161271 | JGI IMG/M metagenome (GOLD analysis project Ga0190360, IMG submission 161271) | Hydrothermal vent microbial mat bacterial communities from Southern Trench, Guaymas Basin, Mexico - 4872-18-3-4_MG | ecosystem: Environmental > Aquatic > Marine > Hydrothermal vents > Microbial... | reverse complement strand
CCGATGAATAAAAAATTTAATATAGTTATCTTAACAGTAGTTATTTTAATCATTTGTCTTGGAGGAGTATTATTTTTGGTCCTTAGAAAATCAGGCCAGTTCCAAAGAAATATTAATGTAATTTTAATAAGCGTTGATGCAGCCCGAGCTGATCGCCTTTCTTGTTATGGATATCCTATCTCTCTTACTCCCAATATAGACAGATTAGCCTCGGAGGGCGTAATCTTCCGACAGGCTTATTGTTTCGGAGGAAGTACCACTTCATCCATGGGCGTCATCTTTACTTCAAGATTTCCCTATTGGCCCCTTAAAGTTCCTGGGGGCGGTCCGCGTTGGGCTGTTAAACATCATTTTGGCTATTCTCGTTTCCAGGATATAAAGCATTTAAAAGCAGGGATTCCGGACTCGCTGGAAACAATGTCCTCTATTTTTAAAAGCAACGGCTATACTACCGTAGGAATTTCTACTAACCCTTATCTTACCCGGGATTTTAACTTCAACCGAGGTTTTGATTTCTTTGAAGAATTTAGTTCTAACTGGAGACAACTTTATCCTGGAGTAGAAACAGTCTTTAGGAAAATGGAGGCTTATCTTGCTGAACTAAACCATAAGAAATTTTTCATCTGGGTTCATTTAATGGATCTCCATCATCCCCTGCGAGACTTTGAGCCTTTTCTAGAAGATGTCAAGCTGAAAGGGAACCATCCAAAAATGGAAGTGCCGCCTATGTCGGAATGGACCCAGGAGGCAGTGAATATTTTAAAAGGATTTGCCTCCCAGCATATTCCCAACTGGCAGCCGGGAGAAGAGGGGCTTCAACAAGCGCTTGATTATTACATTCGTGCCTATGAAGCTGAACTATTGCGGGTTGACAAACAAATTGGTTTATTGATTGATAAGCTTGATAAGGAGGGACTAAGGGAGAATACATTATTAATTTTGGTCAATGATCATGGAGAAGAATTTGCTGAACATAGATATTGGGACCATCGAGGACAGCTTTATCAAGCTATTGTGAGGGCCATTTGGATAATGCATTGTCCCCAGCTTTTTTCTCAAGCAATTGAGGTCAAACAGCCGGTCAGTGAGGCGGATTTACTGCCTACTCTTATTGATCTGTTGGGGCTCAAAGGTAAAAACCTTGCCTTTGATGGTCAATCATGCCTGGGATTATTAAAAGGGAAATCTGAGGAAAAAGGAAGAATCGTATTTGGTCTTTTGGACCGGAGGGCTTATATCATTGATGGGGATTATAAATTAATGATTAACGGTGATTACGGAAAAAAGGTAAGAGGAGCTCATCCCGACCCACCTTTTTGGCCAGTAGAGCTTTATAATCTCAAAGAAGATCCAGGTGAGCTCCATAATTTAGCTCAGGAATATCCACAAATAGTGGATAGATTAACCATAAAATTGAAACAGGCTTTTCTTGAGAAAGGAATACGCCTTTGGCAAGAAGATGCTTCTAAAGAAATCAGCCAAGAAACCAAACAAAGACTAAAATCATTGGGTTATATCAAATAAAAAGTGAGCGTTATTTTATATTTTAATCTTTTAGGTTTATTTCTGTCTGGCTTCTAATACCAAATAAACAAGATTAAGTAAAATGACATATTGTTAAATTTAGGATTAACTAGATTAATGGTTGCTATTAAACGTCTTGTTTTTTTGAATAGATCTTTTTTCCCAGATATAGAAGCCACAGGTCAGTTATTGACCGAACTCTGTCAGGAACTTGCCAGTGATTTTGATGTCCATGTGGTCTGCGGTCATCCTCTCTACCGTCAAACTAAAAGGCGTTGGCCAATCACTAAGACAACCTATGATAATGTTACTATCTGGAGAATAAATAACACCACATTACCTAAAAAATATTTCTGGGCTCGATTTATCAATCTTCTTTCCTATTTTGTCGGTTGCTTCTTCTGGATTTTTTTCCTCAAAGATATAGACTGTATTATCGCTGAGACTGATCCTCCTTTATTGGCTAGTGTAGCTTATATTCACAGCCGCCTTCGCCATTGCCCGTTTATCTATTACTCTCAAGATATCTGGCCGGAGGTAGGCCTAATTAACAAAGGTCTGACTAATCCTTTAATAACCCGACTATTAAAAGCGATCAATAATTTTCTCTACAAGAAAGCTGCTCTAATTATTGTTCCAGGTAGAGATATGAAGATAAAAATTGAAAAAAAAATTACTATTCACCAGGGTTCAGTAAAGATTGTTGAGAACTGGATAGATCCGCAATTAATTTATCCTATTAAGAGAGAAAATAATATTTTTCTGAAACGAATCTTATTAAGAAATAAATTTATAGTTGTGTATTCAGGAAATATCGGCTTATCTCAGGATCTGGAAAATGTTATCTTAGTAGCTAATGACCTTAAAACCTTTGAAGATATATTTTTTCTGGTCATTGGTGAAGGAGCTTCTAAAGAAAAACTAATAAAATTAGCTTCATATTTTAAGCTGAAAAACTTAAAATTTCTCCCCTACCAAGCCAAAAAATACTTGGCCTTCTCTCTTAGCGCTGCTGATATTCATTTAATTACATTAAAAAAGGGGATGAAAGGAGTAATCATTCCTAGTAAGGTATATGGCATCATGGCCGCGGGCCGACCCTTTATTGCGGCCGTAGATAAAGGTAGTGAAATCGATCTAATAGTTAAAGAATTCCAATGTGGTTTAGTGATTGAACCTTCCAACAAAGAAGAGCTTAAAAAAGCTGTGCGATGGGCTTTTGACCATCGCTCCCAGCTAGAGAAAATGGGGCAAAGAGGAAGAGAGGCAATAGAGAAGCATTTTTCAAAAAAAATATGTACTCAAAAATTTAAGAGAATATTAGAAGAGGTAGTATAGTATAATAAACAGGAAATATTCTAGTCTATTTCTTAATTTTATGAAAAAATAATAAGCAGACTTACCTTTCTCTTTAAAGATAGTTAGAGGCTAGCTAGAGGTGTAAAATGATTTTCCAAAGTGTGGGGGGATAAAGGGGATAAAAGAGAATAAAAGAGCAGTTTTTTTAGCTTCATTTGTGCCTCTTCTAATTATGTTAGGAGATTTAAATCTGGCTAAGATAGGGCATCATAGATACCTTAAGGGCCAACTGGATGGTCAGACCCCATCAGGAAATTACGTAGGGCTTCTCGCCAGGCGCTGGAGCCAGCGAAATCAAAAAGGAGACCAATTCGCCATTTTTCTCCCCGGAGATAAAACTGTCGAAGCTTTGGATCAAGCTGCGAGAGGTAAATTTAACAGAGAGCATAGTTCTGGTGAGGGTGGATTGCTGGAAGTAGGAAAATGGCACCGTATTGCTCCGAGCTATTGGTTTGATAAAGAAAATCAACTAACCCATATTCTTCTTTATCAGGATTATAAGCTCGTTAGCCGAAAGGACTTTAGAGTTGGGGCTGTTCTGAGCAACTGTCGAAATCCATCTCAAATGGAATGGGAAGGCAAAGCTATAACTCGCCCTTTTCGATATGTTAAAGCTACTTTCGATGAAGTTTGGGTAACTGGCGGCTTGCTTAGCCCTCTCTAATTCATGCGTTATGGAAGATAAAGAGTTAATCGTTTGAAAAATAAAATAAATCAGAAGGCGGTTCAGATGAAAGTTAACTTCGTTGACTTAAAGGCCCAATATAAGAATATCAAGGATGATATTCTTAAGGCGGTGAGAAAATCTATTAAGTCTGCAAATTTTATACTTGGTCCTCAGGTTAAAGAATTTGAGGAAAAATTTGCCCGATATTGTCAAGTTAAATATGGAATAGGGGTAGCATCAGGAACAGATGCTTTGTTTCTAGCTCTTAAATCATTGGGAATCGGTCCTGGCGATGAAGTTATTACGGCTGCTAATACTTTTGTGGCTACTGCTCTGGCTATTGCCCACACAGGGGCTACACCTGTTTTAGTTGATATTGATTCTCTAACTTACAATATCGATCCCCAGAAAATTGAAGCTGCTCTCACGCCTAACACCAAAGCTGTGATCCCTGTTCATCTTTATGGACAAATGGCGGATATGGACAGAATAATGGCTCTTGCCAAAAAGTATAACTTAAAGGTTATCGAGGATGCCTGCCAGGCTCATGGAGCAGAATATAAAGGACGCAAGGCCGGCTCCTTCGGAGATTTGGGCTGTTTCAGCTTTTATCCTAGCAAAAATTTGGGTGCATATGGCGATGGAGGCATGGTCGTCACTAACCGCGAAGAACTTTATCTACAATTAAAAATGCTAAGAGATTATGGACAACCAAAAAAATATTACTATCAAATAAAAGGCTACAACTCCCGCTTAGACTCTATCCAGGCTGCTATTCTACTGGCCAAACTCCCTTATTTGGAAAAATGGAACCACAAACGCCGTCAGTGGGCTCAATTGTACAATCATCTTTTATCTAAAGTAGATGTTATTACTCCAGCCGAGGATGCAGCCTGCCTTCATGTTTGGCATCTCTACGTTATTAGAACCAAAAGACGCCATGAACTTGCCAGATATTTACAATCAAAAAATATCATTTCTGGGATACATTACCCAATTCCAATTCACCTTCAACAGGCATTTTGTGATCTTCCTTATAAAAAAGGTTACTTTCCTAATAGTGAAAGGCTATCTGAAGAGGCTCTTTCTCTGCCCATGTTTCCTGAACTTACCAGAGCCCAAATTAAATATGTAGTAAGCCACATAAAACAATTTTTTCAAAATTAAGAAGGATCAGAAAACACTTTCAGAATTTTCTCTAAAACTTTTAATCAAACTCTATCTGGATGAGCCGTAGTATTAATTTAGCTAGTGTCTAAGACCTAATCCTAGCAGAACCAGCGGTCTCATTATAATCCACCAATCAATTATTGGTCTTATATGAGAATATCTAACTTTCCATTTGTTCCTAGGATAGACCTTTGAGACTGGAACTTCTTTAAATCTATAACCATACTTAAGAACTTTAAAATGTAAATAAGTCTCAAATTCATATCTATCCAGCCAGTCTTGCCAAATATCTATTCGAGAATCATTAAATAGGGACAACTTATAAGCCCTGAATCCATTAAGGGCATCGGTACATTTCGCGCCTGTCACCAAGGTGAATAAAAGGGCATGGACCCTGACCATAATCCACCGAAAAAGAGGTAAATTATCCCATCTTCCTCCCCGAAGAAATCTTGATCCCTGAACATAGTCAATATTCTCTCTAACTATGGGTTCTATCAGTTTGGGAATCTCTTGAGGATTGTCCTTATTATTACCTGCTAAGACGACCACCACTTGATAATTATTCTCAAGGGCATATTTAAGACCAGATTTAATGGCTCCTCCTACTCCCTTATTCCTTTTATGTTCAATAATTTTAAATCCATACTTTTTGATAACTTTAGATGTCTCATCAGTAGAAGCATCATTAACAATTAAAACATCATAATTTCGGGTTGCTGGAAATTTAGCCAGCGCTTTTTTTGTCTGAGCAGCCGTATTATAACATACAACTATAGCTAGTATTTTAGGCGATTGCAATTGATTACCTATTTATTTTTATAAGGGAAATCTGTAAAACCCTGGGTACAGCGAATCTGATAAATACTCTTTCTCACCCGGGCGGGGCTACCGTAAGCTAAACTATTGGCAGGAATATTTCTCGTAACCACGCTACCCGAACCAATCAATGAATTTTCGCCAATGATAACAAAAGGATTTATGACCACTCTGGCTCCAATCTGAGCTCCGCGTTTTATCAGCGGGCCCTTCTTCATACACTCTCTGGAATATCGGCATCCAGGGTGAGGGTCATTAGCTACCACTGTTCCCGGACCGATGAAAACATTATCTTCTATAGTAGTGTATTGAGCGATGTAAACATTGGAGTGAATTTTTACATTATTGCCAATAGTACAACCATAATCAACTATAGAATTGGACCACAATTTAAATTCATCACCAATTATATTCTCTTCACGAATGATAGCATTGTGTCCTAAAATAAGATTATCTCCGATCTTTGACCCTTGATAAATAATTGAATTACGGAGAAGGATAGCATTTTTTCCTAAATATAGATTTTTCTCCTTCAAATTCGGGCGTAATGATTTTTGGCCAATGACAGCACCGCGTTCCTTTCTCAAGCCTGGTTTAACATAGATATTTTTTTGGTATTCCCTATATTCCATAGCTACCAATATTTATTCTTATAGCAGCGATAAAAATCTACTGTCCTTTTTATTCCCTCATCCAGGGATATTCTCGGCTGCCAGCCTACTATTGATTTTATTTTATTAATATCAGTGTAATAATCGCCCGGTTCTAAGGCCTTTCTTTCTTCAGTAAAATTAGTGAAAGCAAAACGGCCGCTGCCCGCAATTTTTATTATTTTTTTGGCTAAATTAATAAAACTTATGGGTACCCCAGAGCCGACATTAAATACCTCCCCATAAGCATCTTCACACTGGCTCACCATTATCAAACAATTAACTAAATCATTTACATAGATAAAATCCCGCAAGATACGGCCATCGCCAAAAATATTTATCTGGTGGTCATCGATGGCCTGCCGGATGAACCAGTTAAGCACACCATACTCATCACTTTTCATCTGATGGCGAGGTCCATAAGTATTGGTAATCCTGAGACAAACTCCTTGGATATGATGGACATAATGATAAACGAGAATCATTTTCTCAGCAGCCATGTTGGTAATAGCGTAGATTCCTTTTGGCTCCATGGGGTGATCTTCACTCACCGGAAGCTTGATGCTATGGCCATACTGGCCCCTAGTTCCAGTAAATATTACTTTGACTAAAGAGTTATATTTTCGGCAGGCCTCAAGTAGAACAAGAGTCCCTTTACAATTTATATCCAGGTCCTGTAAAGGATTTCTTATGCTATCAACATGATTAACCTGACCGGCCAGATGAAATATTATATCTTGATTTTTCACTAAATGGCCCATTGATTGCTCATCTCTAATGTCTGTAAAGTTTATTTTAATCTTGTTGCGAATATCATGGACGTTAAAAAGATTGCCGCCAAGACCTGGGAGTAAGTTATCGACAATAGTCACCTTTGCTTTTTGTTCAACTAATTTTAGGGCGAGATTGCTACCCACAAAGCCTAGCCCACCTGTTATGAGAACTTTCTTGTGGGACAATGTTGTGTCAAACATCTCTCAACCCCAGATTTTAGATATTTTGCTATGTATATATTCCTAAAATTTCTAACAAAAACATCATTAAGACAAAACTTATAATTAATATCCTGGAAAAGGTCAAGATAAAATAATTTCAAAAGAGCCATATCTTTACTCAATGCTGTTACTAGAAAGTGATTGTTATTCTCATAGTAGTAAAGAGATCAAATCAAGGATTTAAATTCTAAGTTGAAAAAATTTGATTAAAATATAATATAAGTTAGAGTGAGAAAAATTATTATAAAAAATAAAATTATAAGGACTAGTTTCCAGTATTTAGGCTGGAGTGGTCGAGGCTGGCCTGATGGCGGCCAGGCAGCGGCAGGACCTATCTCCAGCCAAGCTCCTTCATGGGATAGCTACAGTCAGGAAATAGGGATCAACATGGTAAGAATAGGATTTTCTATCAAACATTTTCTCCCAGAGGATACATATATTTCATCTTCTTTAGCCGACTACATAAAAAAAGGGTTTGATAATAAGGAGGCTTCCTGGGCAAAGAGTGCTAAGACGAGCTATGCTTACTTACTCCAGCGCTGTCATGATCTTGGTTGGAAAATTCTAATCTGTCTTAATCCCTCATACGGAAGTAGATGGAATCCATTATCTCTTATTCAAACATCTAATAATCTCCAAATATGGAGGAAGTTTTGTTTTCATTTATCCAAATTTATAGAAAATAACTGGCCTCGAGAAGCATTATATTTTGAAATAACCAATGAGCCTGACCTTGGATATTTTGATGGAGAATCTTTACTTCCTGGCTATCATGGCCCGGCGGGGGGGCTTACTCCCTCCCAGTATTGCTTACTCTTGGAGCAGGCTTTCTATGGCCTTAAGGAGGCAATCCCCGAAGCTAAAATCATAGGCCCAAGCCTTGCTTCTTGGGATCGGAATTGGCTGGAAAAAATCCTTGTTCAAGGACATTCTTATCTGGATGGAATCTCCTATCATAACGTGGCTGGAAACTTAACAGACGAGGTAGCCTCAAGTGAAGCTAAAAAATTAATTATTCTTTATGCACCTCAAATTAGAAACACCATTTTCAACAGTGAGTGGGCCTGGTGGCCTAACCATGACATCAACCATGAAGCTACTGCTCTCAGAATAGCCCATATTCTATATCTTCAAGCCAAAGGGAGTATTTACGGCTCTTTCTATCTGGGACCAGCTCAACCCAAGGGATTTAAAAAAGGATTAGGCGTGATACATTTTCATGTTTCTGATCCTAATCAGGTAGAAAGGACGAAAACATTCTTTGCCTTCCGGCTGATGGCTCGAGGTTTACTGGGAGGTAACTTTGTTGAAGTTTTAAAATCACCTCAGAGATTAAAAATATTAGCTCTACTTAAAGATAACCAAGAGTTAGTGGTTACCTTTATTAATACTAGTAGAAAAAAATTCAAAAATTTAAGTATTGAACTTGATAAGACTTTTCCCGTTTCGCCTGAACGTTTTATAAAATGTAATCGGTTTTATAACAGCCACTTTGATGCCCAAGAAAAGATAAGACTAAGCCATATTCGGAGGTTTAGTATTCCCCCGAAAAGCTTGCTTCAATTTTCAATTCCTTTTTCTTAATCCAAAGGAGACCTTCAGAAAGTTTAAGAGGGAGAAGGGCCATGGCTAAAAATAAGTTAATGAATTATCTTAATTTTTTTTTGTTGATAGTTATTATAGCTGCGGCCATCTATATCAGATTTAAAAATTTAGGCGGCAGGTCTCTCTGGCTAGATGAAGCCTGGGTAGCTAATGCTATCTCTCAAGCTGCCATTAAGGGGGTTATTGAAAATTCGTTAACTGCCCCTTTATTTTTTGTCTTGACTATCCATTGGATAATTACCATTTTTGCCAATAATGAATTCTTTTTGAGATTATTACCCTGTTTGTTTGGCCTTGGAACTATAATTGTTTTCTACCTTGTCATCAGAGACCAGATAACTAAGATATCAACGTTGCTGGTTGTGGCTATGTTTTCATTTTCACCTAATTTCGTCCGCTACAGCCAAGAGTTGAAGCAATATTCTGGAGCCATGTTTTTTACTATCCTTCTTATTTATTTTTGTGAAGAGGTGATAGCTAAAAATAAAATGATTGACTGGATAATACTATTCCTCCTCAGCCTGTTAGGCATTGGTTTTGATCATTCTATTATCTTTGTAATTATTCCTGTTTGTATTGTTCTTCTTGTTAATTTTACACTTCAAAATCATAAGTTAATAGCATTGATATATGGATTGACAATTTTTATTTTTTATGTTTTTTTCTTTTTTTTCCGCATCAACCATCAAATTTCAGAAAATTTAAGCTCGATTCAAGGTTACTGGCTAAGTTTTTATCCCAATACCAAGAGCTTGGCTGCTTTCTTTCATTGGTTATATAATTCAAGCTGGCACCTGGTTGTTTTTCTAGGGCTACCATATTTTTTCTTATCTTTGATAATTATGGTAATTGGTCTAAGCTTATTTTATAAGCATTCTCAGAAGAGATTTATTATTTATATATTACTGCCGATCATTCTTGTTTTGGGAGCTGCCTTTTTCCATCGGTATCCTTTTGGAGGAACAAGATTAATGTTATTTATTGCCCCACTTCTATATATGTCATTTGGAAAAGGACTGGATTTTATAATAGTCAAATTAAAGAATAATAAATTATATTTCGCTTTAATTCTTTTAGCTGTTTTTATTGGAATTTCTCCTGTTTCTAATTTCTTTAATATGGTTAATCATCCCTTGAGGCTGGAAGAAATAAAGCCAATTTTGGAAGTAATGCAACCTAGAGTTAAATCCACTGATAAAATCTATGTCTATTATGGAGCTGCCGAAGCTTTTAAATATTATTACCATTCAAGATATTCCAGAATGATAAATAAAAAAAATATTATCTGGGGAGCCAGCCACAGGGATGATTTGAATCAATACATTATTGATCTGAAAAAAATAATTAGAAAAGATATGAGAATCTGGGTTTTATTTTCGCATTATAGAGAAAAAGAGCGGATTCTTATTTTTAATTACCTAATTAGCAATGGTGAACTAAAATTTAATATTTCTAATAAAGGAACTATCGCTTATCTTATTAAGATCAAAGCTGATTTTTCTGAAGTTGAAAAGTAATTATAAGAGTGAATTATGTAAAAAATACATTTTAGTAAATTTTTGAAAAATATAATTTAGCATTAGCCAATTAAAGTTATAAATATCGAGAATCCTAATAAATAAATGGTGTATAACCAATAATAACTAAACTATTGTAATCTTCTATATTACGGTATTTTGGTTTTGCCATTTATCATCACCATTTTGAGCAGCGACTTTGATTTTTCTTGTCCGCGAACAAGATTGTAGATTAACGACTGGCTATCTTAAATTGATTTATACAATAGTATTTTTGTAATTTAAATTTATCAAAGCGTTTTCTGTAATAGTGGGAGAGATATATTTCTGCAATAATACCTAAGAAAACGATGACATTAAAAAAATCAAAGATTTGATAACCATTCGTGATTGAAATTTGGATAACATAGTATCCGAAGCGAAAAGCTATCAAGCTGAATGACAGAATCCTTATTGTCCTGTTAAATGAAAAT
>Ga0190360_1001809_pt1 | contig 10780 bp, 5 predicted proteins | sample 48721834_MG_FD_161271 | JGI IMG/M metagenome (GOLD analysis project Ga0190360, IMG submission 161271) | Hydrothermal vent microbial mat bacterial communities from Southern Trench, Guaymas Basin, Mexico - 4872-18-3-4_MG | ecosystem: Environmental > Aquatic > Marine > Hydrothermal vents > Microbial... | reverse complement strand
TATTATGAAACGTATGTAAACTCCAATTATTTGGATATTCAAACCCAGGATCAGTTATCCAATCCCTTTTCTCTTTTAAATTGTAAATATTTCCTATTAATAAATAGGGAGTCCAAGATGGTGGAAGTGGAACTCCAGCTTGTTCTATATTTGTTAGTTTAGTCGTATAATTATATGTAATTAATAAATTAAAAATAGAATCTGTCCTATTTGCATATTCATTAATAGTTATTGGGTCTCCTCGAGTAGATAATAAATTATTCTTAACTGAAATCTCATTTGAGATATGCATTGAATCAATTGAATTTATTTCATTAATATAAGTGATTATAAGTATAATTATAAATAGCAAAAATATTAAAATAAAAAACCTTTTTGACTTCATATTTTTGTCTCACTTGTATTATTATTGAAATTTTATCTGTTTTGTCAATATAATATTTGAAAATTTATTTTCAACTTCAAAATTTAAATAATTATAGATATTGGCTTTTTTCACCTATAATCTGTAGTATATTTACTTTACTATAAAAAAATGGAAATATTGATAAAAATCATTATTAAACTATAATAAATAAACGGTTTAAACATAAAAAAGATAAAAAAAATAATAAAAAAATCTTAAAGTAATTTAAAAAGATATTTTTTAAAGTTTCTATTTAATTTAAAATTAATAAATCAATATGAAAAAGTATATTAATGTCGTGGAGGAGAATATAGCATTCTTCCAAATAAACGGACTACAAATTTATAGCCTGAAATCTCTTGGATTGCTTGTTCTTGAATTTTTTGCGGGTCATTGTTTAATTTAGCTTTCCGCCAGATATTTTCGGACAATTCATTTAATTTATCTTGAAGAGTTTTTACAACTTCTGGATATTTTTCAATTAAATTATTAGATTCTTCAATATCATTTTCTCGATCATAAAGTTCGGAAAAAGGAGTACCTCTTAAATATTTGTCATTAATTGTTGTGATAAGTTTCCATTTAGGAGTGATTAATGCTCTTTTTGAAAGGGCAGTATGTTCCAAAGTTACGATTTGATCGTGAATTTTTGAAATATTGCCTTTAATCAAGGGTAAAAATGATTTTCCGTCCATTATTTGGTCGGTATCTATTCCTGCCCATTCAAGAATTGTAGGGACAATATCCGAGTGCTGAACTAAAGCTGAAATTCTTTTATTTCTATATTTGTTTCCTATTCTAACTATTAATGGAACTTTAATTGTATCATCAAGCAATAAAAAATGCATAAAGTAAACACCATGTTTGTCCATAATTTCTCCATGGTCTGAGGTAAAAATTATTAGCGAATCATCATAAAAATCATATTTTTTAAAAGCTTCAAAAAGTCTTCCAAGATTATCGTCTAAATATTTAATTTCCGAATCATATTGCGCTTTGACCCATTCAATATCAGTTATTTTCGAAGAAATCCAAATATTTAATACAAACCACCCAATAAATTCTTTTACAGGTGCCATTGAATTATTATTTTTATCTTTTTTATTTCCTTTATAAAAAATATTTCTATATTTCTTAGGCGGTAGATATGGAAAATGTGGATCCCAGTAATGAATAAATAGAAATAAATCGTTAGAATTTGTATTATTTTTCTTATTATAGTTCTTTAACCATTTTATAATTCTATTTGTTAATTGTGTAGCTCCAACAACGGTATAAGACGGCGATGTCCCATACCAAAATTTATTTTTAAAGGCAGGATAATTATATTCATCAAAACCTCTTTTAAACCATCTATACATATTGTCGAATGCAACTGTTTTAAATCCATTATCTCTCAAAATTTGAGCTATATTTTGAATATTTTTCTTTAATTTTATTTTACCTTGATGAGCTATTATTTCATGACTTAAAGGATGCCTTCCAGTTAAAATTGTTGTAAATGAAGGATGGGTTGCATTATTATTGGCATAAGCATTATCAAAAATTATAGAACTTTTTGCAAATTTATCAATATTTGGACTGGTATCTCTGTGCCAGCCATAACAACCTAAATGTTTTGATGAAAGAGTATCAATACAAATCAAAATTATTTTCATTTAAAATTACCTATAAACTTTTAGAAATTTTGTAAAAAATAATAATATATAATATAAATAATTTATTATTATGCTTTTTTTTACTCACAGCCTATAGAATTCTATTCGTCTATCTTTTATAACATCATTATATTCATTTAATTTCTTATTTCGTGCTAGATTAGGTTCTATTTGGCATGATAATATCTCTTCTTGATTATTTGATGCTTGTTTTAATATTTTACCAGTATTGTCGATTATAACACTTCTTCCAATAAATTCCAAATCATCTTCTTTCCCTATTCGATTTGCTAAAATTATAAATATTCTATTCCATTTTGAATAATAAGTATCTCCAATATAAGCCCCGTCAGGAATAACTGCATTCATAATATGACAGATTATATCGGCTCCATTTAAAGCTAAAGTTCTAGGTATTTCAGGAAAAAACCAATCAAAACATATCATAATCCCAACTCTATATCCATTTAATTCAAATATTTGGAGTGGTAAGTTTCCTGGAGTAAAAAACTTTTTTTCTCTATAATATAATTGCAATTTTCGATATTTTGTAATAAATCCACTTGGTCCATAAATCACTGCTGTATTATAATATTTTTTCTCCGATTGCTCGTTAATACCTGCTACAATAAAAACTTTATATCTCCTTGAAAGTTTTTCCAGCAATTTACAGCTTTCAGAATCTGGAATTTTCTCTGAAGTCATCTTCACTTGATCTAAATTTTTAAAATTATAACCTGAAAAAGATAATTCGGGTAAAACAATTAATTCTGAATTATTTTCTGATATTGTTTTTGTTATTAAATTTTCAATTTTTTTTCTATTAATATTCATATCTAAAAATTCAGGCTCAAATTGAATTGCTGCTATATTTAACATTTTGACCATTTTTTAATATATAAAATGATTTATTTTTTCATTTTTTCATACGAAAACATTCTCTTAAATTTTATTCAAATAGAAATAATTAAGGGAAAATCTAATTATAATATTTTTTAAATCAAGATGAAAAAGAATTGAAAAAAATACGAATAATTAATAATTTCATAGTAAAACAAGTGAAATTAAAATTTTATTAAATATATTTTTATTATATAATTGATTATTTAGATATCCAACTTTTGGGAAAATAATATGGTTTCCAGTCTTCTCTTATTACCATAGTAGTTGCATTCTCAGGACAAGAATTAGCACAAAGCCCACAACCATAACAGTTCTCTTTAATTACTATACTTTTATTGTCAACTGAAATTCGTGCATGAAATACACACCTTGTTAAGCAAATTCCGCAAATATCGACACCTCTACATTTATCAATGTCTACTACGGCGATACTTGGCCCTTTCCTGAGCCCTTGTTTGATATCACGTCCTAACACTGCTTGTAATACAAAGCAAACTGATTTATGACAATTACATATATTTATTCCTCCACCATTTAACCCTAAACACCCCAATACCATGTGTACTAAACCCTTTTTATCGAAATAATCTAATTTCTGGAATAATTCAGATTTCGTAATAAATTTATTATTCGAAGTTTCTTGAAAATTCCTTTTATTCATTGTCAAAAGTACATCAGTTACATTTGGTAATTTTTTACTATATTTACCTTGAGCATCTCTACATGGACATGGTCGTATTAAAAATTTGGGACTTTCATCTGCTTGATTAAAATATTTCTTACTTGTATGATCCAAAATCCTCTTAAGCTCGTCTAATGTAAAAACTACTGGTCTAACACCATTCGCTGCAAAATAAGCTACTATCTCAGGAATAAAACGTATCAGTCTATTACGATATAGAAAATTAGTTTTTAATAGAACAAACATAAGTTTCATATAATACATTTCAAATCTGGAAATTAGTCTTATTAAAAAAGGAAATGGTAATTTATAAGAATATCTTAAGTGAAATAGATGTAAGAAAGGAACTAAAACTAATGATATCCAGATTAAATTTGATATTAATAACATCATCTTTTTTGTCCACCTAATTACTTATTTGAAAAATTATTTTTCTAAATCTTTTTTTTGTATATAACATAAACAAATTTTCAATGCGTTTTCTAAAGCACATCTGACATTTCTATTATTCCATTTTGTTCCATAATCATTACAAGGCCTACGTTCTTTATTAATAAGATTCAAATTATCTCGGTCAGTATGATAATAATATAGATAGTCCGAATATTTTAATCCCACAAAAGCTGCTGTTTTTTTAAGCCCTTTTTTAACAAGCCCTGAACCGTCAGTACCCCCGGAAACCCATGGCTGTACTGAAATTCTGTAATTAACATCATTTTCTTTCGCACATCTGGCTAAAAGATTATAAACATCTGGATGAAAATCAATTCCTGTAGAACCTTCACGAGTAAATATATTCAATAACTCCGGATCGCCAATAGTATCTAGGGCTATACAACTTGTATCTATTTTATTATATTCATTAGAATGTTTTTCAGCAAACGCTTCAGCCCCTTTCACACCAACCTCTTCACAACCAAACATCGCTAATATAACTTCAGTATTTTTTGGATATAGATTAGGATACTTTTCTCGCCAATCATTTAATATTTTTCCAATACATGCCACAATGGCACATGCCGATAAATTATCTAATGCCCCGGGAACTGCTTTTTTACTTGAAAAATAGGTCATTCCTATTAAAAACTGAATACTATTTAAAAATAATAATCCAATAGTTTTCACTAGTGTTGGATTAGTAAACAAAAATTTGAATAAGACTAAATTTATAACTAATTGATATATTATTACCGATATCATTAGAATTACATTATTTCTTGTTAGATCACTTATAGCACCGTATAATATTTTTTCGCGTACCTTTTTATTAACTGAAACTGATATTATTTCAAGTAAAAATATAAAAATTGTACAACCTGGTAAAAAAATCAATATAATCCAATTTAATATAATGGAAATTCCTTCCGTATTTATACCGACCAAAAAGATTTCTAAAATTGAATATACCAATTGGACCAAATATATTATTAAAAAAAAGAAAATTGATAAAATTGTTCCCACTATTATGTAAATATAGCCCTCTCTAAAATATTGTGCAATATTAAATCTTTGTGCACTGTCTAAATGGCTTGCAAAAATTACCCGTTTCTTAATTTCTTCTTTTGGCTTTATGATTCCAATTACATTTTGTGATTGCTTCTTTTTATAAAAGAAAAAAATCTTTGCACCCCACATTTCTGAACGCAAGTAATGCTTGTATACTAAAAATAAATTAAAAAATAATAATAAGGTAGATATTAAAGAAATTATTAGAGAACTTAAATTGTAAAAAATTACAAATAATAAAACTGATAGTGAAATAAAAAACGCGGATCTGGGTATCCAAGAATGGACTGATAATTGTGGATATGTTTCAAAACGTTCTGTATATACTGAATCACAAAAACTACTTAATTCCTTTGAAAAAAATTCAGCCGACTTTTTTTCTTCTTCTGTACAGGAACCACGCGGCCCAATCTGTTCTAATACATCTTTTATAATATTGTACATATAATCCGAATTTTCTTGTGAACCAATTACATATTCTTCTTTAGTCAAGAAAACCACTTTTCTAAAATTTAAATATAAATAAAAGTAATTAGAATATTTTCTATTATTTCATTTTTTGTTAAGTTAATTATTTTTTGAAAAATAAAAATTTAAAATTTTCTATGGTGATTTTATAATCTCTGGACAATTTAGATATGATTCTAAATATAACAGAAATTGAATTTTAATCTTCAATTCATAATATATTTATAGACTTAATATGCAATGAATTGTTGAACTTTTTAAATCTTTAATTATTGGTTATTGAAAAAAATTCTAAAAGTGAGAATATATTTTACTATTTATATAAGGTTATTTAAAACCAGTTAACGATATAAAGATTGAGTATATTTTATGTCGATAAATAATTATATGAATATATAAAAACGAATAGAATTTCATTGATTTAGTTCCATTGTAGACTTAATTTCTAAAAAGTTTAATTTTTCACTCGTATTCATGTTTGGCATGGCAGAAAAAACACCTTTTAGAGGATTATCACCTACAAATAATCTTTTTAATTTTTTTAAATTTTTCAATGAAAATGGTATTCTTTTTAAATTATTTTTATTTAGCATCAAAATTTCCAAATTTTTTAAATTACCTAATGTATCAGGTATTTCTTCTAACTCATTAGAGTTTAAATAAAGTCTTTTTAGATTAGTTAAATTGCCTATTTCTCCGGGCAATTCTTTTAATTTATTATTATTTAAAAAACATATTAGAAGCTTGTTTAATGATCCAAAAGAAGGGTCAAGCCTTGATATTCTATTTCTTGATAGATATAGTTTTTCAAGTGAGACTAAAGATTTGATAGAACTTGAAATTTTCACTAATTTATTTTGGCGTAAGTCAAGATTTTTTAAATTAGAAAATGATTTTTTGAAATTTGGTAAATTTTTTATCTGATTTCCTTCCAGATCAAGTAATATTAATTCCTTTAGATTTGAAATTTCTGGTGGTAATTTTCGAATCAGATTCCATTTGCAATATAATAATTTAAGATTTTCAGAATTACACAATGATTGTGGGATTTTTTTTAATTTATTATTATTAATGTTAAGTTTTTCTAAAGATTTAAGATTTAAGTTTTTAGGAAGCTCTTCAAGATTATTATTTTCTAAATATAATACTTTTAGAGAGGATAAATTTCCAATGCTATCAGGTAATTTCTTTAATTTATTGAAAGATAAATCAAGGATTCTCAGTTTTTTTAAATTTCCAATATTATCTGGTAATATAGTTAGATTATTTGAGGAAATTTTTAAAATTTCTAAATTGTTTAAATTGCATATAAAAGATGGAAATTCATTAAGACATGTAAAATTTAAATTTAACTTTTTTAAATATAAGAAATTTTCAATTTCTTCGGGAATTTGAGTTAATTTATTTGTTAAGAAATTAATACTTATAACATGTCCATTTTCAATGGTATATTCTATTTTTTTAGAAATTATCTTTAAAATCCTGAGAGAATATTGCTCTTTTTCATTAAGATCTGGCTCATCTAATTTATAATTTTCCTTAATATAAGATTCTGGTAGATACTTGACCATCATTTCAATTGGATTATTTTCAATTTGAATTCTACTTAAATTGTTTAGATTTTTGAAGGATTCAGGTAATGAAATTAAATTATTATTATTTAAACTGATGGTCGTCAAATTTTGTAATTTTCCAATATCTTCGGGTAATTCTGTTATGTTATTATCATCTAAGTTTAAATTTTTAAGGGAATTTAGTTCACATATAGAGTTTGGTAATGAAGTTAAATTGTTTTTAGCCAAATTTAGAGATTCTAATTTTTTTAGTCTGCCGATATCTTCTGGGATTTGTATTATTTCATTATTTTCCAAATATAATTCTTTTAATTCCTTACATTCACATATATTTTCAGGAATTTGCGTAATACCACAATCACGGACGTAAAGGTACTTAAGTTTCTTTAAGTTCCCGATACTTTCAGGGATTTGCTTAGATTTAATATTCCAATATTTCCAATTCCTAAATCGAATCTCAACAGCGTGTCCATCTTTTAATATAAAACCTGAAAATGAAATTGAATTTTTAAAGCTATCTACACATATATCTAATTCACATAGGTCTTTAAAAAATTGTAATTCTTCGTCCAGGATATACCCATTGTCCATTACTAATTCCACAATTTCTTTTGCGATTGGATTTTCCGAATTTTCATATAATTCTAGAAGTTTTTTACCTATTAGATAAAGTCGGTGATATTTACGATCAGAATTATTCAAATGGATGTTATGATCAACTTTATGTTTAAAATATTCCACGCCAGCTCTGTCCATCATAAAAATTTTACTAAATTTTGTCCATCCACCACTCACATAAGTAAATTCTTTTAAATCTTTATACGGATTAAACTCAAATTTGCTATTCTCAAGTGTATCTAATTTGATGTTTGGTAACATACAGATAAACCAAGGAAAATTGGTAATTTTATTATTACGAATGTCTAATAATGACAGTTCTATAAGTTCAGTGATACTTTTTGGTAAACTTTTCAATTTATTTCTTGATAAATTAAGTGATTTGAGCTTTTTTAGTTCTCCAATTTTGTCCGATATTTCGTCCAAATTACAATTATGTAAATCTAATTTTTCTAAATTTTTTAACTCAAATAACCAATCTGGTACCTTTTTAATATTATTAGAATAACATTCAAGTTCTTTTAAATCAACAAGATTCTTTATTACATCCGGTAATTTTTGGAGATTTAAGTGAGCAATATACAAGTATTTCAAATTTTTTAATTCAGCTAACCAATCTGGAATCTCATCAATAGGATTATTATTTACATTTAATTTTTCTAAATTTTTTAGATATTTTATTTCATAAGGAATCTCTTGAAATTTATTCATCATTAGATTTAATGTTTTTAGATTTTTTAGGTCTTTAATTGTTTCAGGTAATTTATTTAATTTCATTTCCTCTAATAATAATACATTTAACCTTGATAAATTAGAAATATTGTCTGAAATACTTTTCATTTTGCATTGATAAAGTGATAATTTTATAATATGATTGTTCTTGATTTCAAAACCTACTGGATCATATTTTTCTTCTAAATTTGGTATTTCTGTAAGATCATTTCGTAAAAAAAGTTGGAGTGTTGCTAGGGTAATTTTTTCCTCTTCGGGTATTGAATATTTGGAAAATTTATTTTTATTTAAATCAATTATCTTTTTTGGAATATTTTTTATTTCTAACCCAATTAACTTTAACTTTTTTAAGGGTAAATTAATGATTGAATCGGGAAGTTTTTCTATTTTAGTATTAGAAAGATCTAAAATTTCTAAATTTTGTAAATTTTCTATGTCTTCGGGTAATTTTGATATATTACTTCCATTTAAATTAAGTTCATGCAGATTGACTAGGTCTACTATCGATTCAGGTAGAGATTCTATATCCGCCTTAATTGTTAATTTGTTCAATTTACTCAAATTTTTAATAGAATCTGGTAGATAAAGTAATTTGTCATGATTATAATATATTTCTACAATGTGATTTTCTTTAATGCCACATAAGAATTCATTATAATCCCCATATCCTTTATCTTGAGGCACTTGAAAAAATTTTATTTTATCCACAAATATCTTTATTGGTATTAGGAATTCTTTTTCCTTATTTGAAATGTCAATATCCTTAAATTCATCTTTAAATGAATTATAGAGTGATTCGGGAATTTTTTCTATTATTTCTTTTATTCTTGATCTCTTAAACATGGCTTTACCAATATAAAAATATTTAAGTTGCTTTAAATCAGCAAATTCCGATGGTATATCAAAAATTCTATCTATATCAATATGGAATTCCGTGATTTGATTATTTTCAATCGTTATTACTTTTTCTAAAATAGTTTCAAAATCAAAGCCCGTCATTAACAAAAGTTTTGCAATAAACTTCCTTTCTATTTCTCCTAATTCCTTCGGTGTTTTTTCATAAAATCTCTTTAATATCTTCTCGGGAATATCTGATTCATCTAAAAAATTATTATAAAGTAAAATCTCATCTAATAATGTTAATTGTTCAATCTCTACTGGTAAATCTTCAATATTATTATCATTTAGCCTAAGATTTCTAAGATTTTTTAGATTACAAATTGAAGATGGTATGTCCTTTATTAAATTCATACTTAAATCAAGAAATTTTAATTTACTTAGATTAAATATAAATTGAGGTATCATTTCTAACTTGTTTTCACTAAGGTCTAAGAGTTCTAATTCCTTTAGCTCATTTAATGCGTCAGGTAAACCTTTTATTTTGTTTTTACTAAGGTTTAACTTGGTAAGATTTTTAAATTTACTAATAAATAGCGGTATTTCATAAATATCTTGATTGATCAAAAACAATTCTTCAATATTTCTGAATTTTTCCATTGAATCTAATATCTCATTGATATTCAAATTCTTGTTATGACTAAAATTTACCCTTCTTAACTTCTCTAATTTGTAGAATGTTTTCGGGAACGATTTTATTTTATTTCTTATCAATATTATTATTCTTAATTCATCTAAATTTCCTATAGATTCTGGTATGACCAAATCAGTAAAATACGTTAATTTTAACCCAATAATTCGTGAATTTTCTGTAATAATCGATTTTCCAAAATGATCTTTATCTAAATTATCTACAACTTCTAACTGTTCATTATTTGATTCCCAAAAATCTAATATAAACTTAATATCTTCCTCAGAAACATCAATATTTTGAAATGGCGGTTCCATTTCTACTCATCTTGTCAATTAAATTTATATATTTATTAAGCAAACCTTATTATCATTATAAATATAAAAATATGTTGATAACTCGAAAATATTGAAATAAGAAAATGAAAAATTAAGAGTGCTCTTTAATATACGATTTTTTTCCAAAAAGTACTAACTTTTTACATAATACTTGATGGATAAAATAATCAAGAAGAAAAGGATATGCCATTTAGGAACAATAAAGCTTGAAAACTTTTTAAAAATGCTATTAAAAAAAATAATATATATAATAATATAGATTTTAAATCAGAAAATATTTATTTAAAATATTAAATCAATAAAACCGCTGGAAAAACGCAAATTTATTTGAGTTTATTTTAGATATAAAAATTTTAATCGATAAACG
>Ga0190360_1001806_pt1 | contig 10787 bp, 13 predicted proteins | sample 48721834_MG_FD_161271 | JGI IMG/M metagenome (GOLD analysis project Ga0190360, IMG submission 161271) | Hydrothermal vent microbial mat bacterial communities from Southern Trench, Guaymas Basin, Mexico - 4872-18-3-4_MG | ecosystem: Environmental > Aquatic > Marine > Hydrothermal vents >... | reverse complement strand
CATTCGGACACCTCCGCAGGCGCTTCTTCGTAGCTATTTTAGCACTTTTGCGGCCCTTAAGTCTCGGCCTCAAGGGCTGAGGGCAGCCCTCGGGACCTTAAGGCCCCTCGGGGCCAGGTGGACGAAGAAGGCGGCTGCCAGGGCTTGGACGGGGTAGGCCACAGCCGGCATCAGCACCGCCAGCCCCCCGAAACTGGTCAGGGCCAGGGCCAAGGCTATGGTGAGGTTCTTGGTCACGAGGCTGTAGAGGAGGGCCACCTCGTTCTCATAGGTCCGGCAGTAGCCGGAGCGGTCTATGATGAGGACCCACAGGTAGAGCAGCAGATAGAACAGGACGATGGGAAGGACGATCTGCAGCAATATGGCGGGCCTCCGCAGGAAGGCCAGGGCGTGAAGATTGGTGGCGATGAAGACTATCCCCAAGGCCCCAAGGCTCGAGAAGGCGGGGAGGAGGGGACGGACCCTCTGCCTGTAGGCCTCCTCTCCCAGAGAGTGCACGAGGAACCGACGGGTCAGGTTCCCAGCCGCCAGGGGGATGACGACGATGAGGGCGATCTTCTTGAGGATGAAGAGGGGGTCGACGGCTACGTAGCTCCTGGCCAAATAGCCCATCAACAGGGGGACGGCACCTATGGCCAGGAGGAGGTTGAGGGCCACCATGACCAAGATGAGGGCGACATTTCCCCTGGCGAAGCCCACCCATGCGGCCGCCATCCCCCCGGTGGGTATGGTGCTCAGCAGGAGCCCCGTAAGCAGCAGTCCCAAGAGAGGACGTGCCACAGGTACTCCAGCCTGATCCCCATGGCCATGGGGAAGATCATCAGGAAGAGCAGGGGCAACACGGCGACCTTGAGACACCGGAGGGGCCCCGAGGTCGCTCCGGTGAGGACCCCCAGGACGGCCACCGCCGTGATGAGGTAGGGGAGACCCTTACTGAGGAACTGGCTGACCCTCATCCCCTCAGAGCTTGAGTCCTACCTCAAACCCCTCCCTGATGGCGTCCAGGGCCTCCCGCGGCTTGACGCAATCCCCTACCTCGTAAAGCTCAACCTCCCCCCTCAAGGTCTCGGCCAGGTCCCTCCGGGACCTCAACCCCATGGCCAACAGGATCACATCGGCTTCGAAGATCCGTTCTCCAGTCCCCTCGGGATAGGACCTCGCCGTGATCCTCGTCCCCCGGGGGATCGGTTCGAGCCTCACCACCTCCAGGCCCGTCAGGACCTCGACTCCCAGCTCCTTCAGCCTCTTGAGGAGCATGTTCCGTATGAGCATATCGAGCTTGTCGCCCAGCACGTCCCTGCGCCTCACCACGGTGCACCTCATCCCCTGACGGGCGAGGTACTCGGCCGTCTCGAGGCCCGTGGTCCCGGCACCGATGATGAACACCTCCCCGGCCTCGAGCTCCACCTTCCCCGCCAGGAGGTCGTAGGCCGTGCTCCAGGGGACCTCCTGCAGCCCAGGGAAGGGAGGCACCACGGGCTCGGCCCCGGTGGCCACGACCACTGCGTCGGGGGCCTCACGCCTCACAAGCCCTGGGTCCACCTCCCTCCGGAGGTGGACCCTGACCCCGGCCTCCCGCAGCAGGACGTCCATGGTCCTGATGTAGTCGGCGAACTCCTCCTTGTGGGGCACCTTGGTGGCCAGCAGGAACATGCCCCCAAGCCGGTCCTCCCTCTCGTAAAGGTCCACCCGATGGCCGCGCCTGGCCGCCACCAGCGCCGCCTCCATCCCCCCGGGGCCTCCCCCGATCACCATGACCTTGCGGCGGCGCTCGGCGGGGGCGACCCTCACCTCGGCCTCCCTCCCCGTCTCGGGGTTGAACATGCAGGAGGTACTCTGCCCCTTCCTCAGCTCGGCCAAGCAACCCTGATGGCAGGCCGCACAGAGGACGATGGCCTCCTCCCTGCCCTCCCGGACCTTGCGGGGCAGGTCAGGATCTGCCAGGAGGGGCCTACCCAGGCCGATGAGGTCGGCCTGGCCCCGCTCGAGGGCCTCCCGGGCGAGGCCGGGGGTGCGGACCCTGCCGGCCACAGCCACCGGGATCGACACCTGGGCCTTTATCCTGGAGGCCATTGGGAGGAGGTTGGCCTTGGGGGTCCCTATGGGGTAGAGACAGAAGGGGACGGACTCACACATCGTCCCGGAGGTGACGCTCAGGGCCGAAACGCCCATCCTCTGGAGCTCTGGCGCCAACCTGAGGGCATCCTCCAGCTCAAGCCCCCCTTCTACATAGTCCTTGGCGTTGATCCTGACGATGATGGGGAAGTCCTCCCCGACGGCCCCTTTGACCGCGGCGATCACCTCGCGCCCGAAACGGAGCCTGGCCTCAAAGTCCCCTCCGTATTCGTCCTCCCGACGGTTGCTGTGGGGGGAGAGGAACTGATGGATGAGGTAGCCGTGGCTGAAGGGGATCTCCACGGCGTCAAAGCCCGCCTCGCGGGCCCTGCGGGCCCCTTGGGCGAAGAGGTCTACGTAGCGGGGGATCTCCTCCAAGGTGAGGGGCCTCGGGATGACGCCGTTGGAGGGACACGGTACCGCTGAGGAGGATACCCTTTCGGCCTCTGGGACGAGCTTCGGGTTGGTGGCCCGGCCGGCGTGGTTGATGTGGGCGGCGATCCTCCCCCCTGCATCGTGGACCGCCTCGACCAACCTCTTGAGCCTCTCCACCAGATGGTCCTCGTGGAGGCCGAGCTGGGTGGGGATCTCCTTGCCGTTGGGGGCGATATACATGGGTTCGGTGACGATGAGGCCCACACCGCCCTCGGCCCTCCGGCGGTAGAAGGCAATGTGCCGCTCGGTCACCTCCCCGGCTCTGGTGCCATAGCCGAGCTTCACCGGGGGCATGATCAAGCGGTTGGGGATCTCCAAGGGCCCTATCCTCAGGGGTTGAAAGAGCGGATCTGCCATAGCTCACCTCCTTTCAACGGCCTCTGAAGGCCTTCCTTGGTAAGGTCTTGCATTCAAGCCGCCTCCTCACCCTTTGAAGGAGCAGGGGATTGGGCCCTCCGCCTGAGGAGATCGTGCCAGATGCTGTGGCGGCTGCAGACGTAATCGAGGTCGACCTTCCCGGTGAAGATCCCCCTGAGCAGGGGACGGTTCTGCTTGAAGAGGAAGGCCCCCAGGTGGGCCACGACCCCGAAGAGGAAGAGGAAGGTGGCGATGGTGTGGAGCCATGTGAGGTAAAGGGCGGCGGTTGGCCCTAAATACGCCCCGGGGAGGTTCTTGTAGACCTTCATCAGCCCTGTGACTATGAGGATGAGGATCACCACGACGAAGTAGGCATAGGCCAAGCGCTGCTCCGGCAGGTACTTCTCGCAGGGCGGTTCCTCACAGCCGGTGAGGATGGCCTTCACCATGGTGCAGGAGGCCTTGAGGTCCCCCCTCCTCGGCATCATCCCCCTATGGCCGAGGAGGCCGTGGTAGATGACGTGAAAGAGGGCCACCCCGACGAAGAAGGCCGCCGCCACGTAGTGGACCATCAGGCTGATCCGGTAGTCCCCGCTCCACTGAAGGCCTGGGATCTTGGCCACCCAATAACGACGGTAGATCGGCATCTGCCCGAAGCCGCTGAAGAGCAACAGGAGGCCGCTTGCGGCCAGGACCCAGTGCTCGAGGATCTCCACCACCGAGTGGCGGAGCACCTGCCGTCTGTGCTCGATTATCCGTTCATGGGACATCCTTCCCCTCCTTGAGTCCTCCTTCGTCCTTGGTCCTGCGCCTCTTGCTCAAGACCATGCCCAGGGCGAGGGCCGCAGAGGCCGCAGGTACCGCGGCAAGATAGCCAGCCGCCCTGGTGAACCTCTGGAAGAAGGGCTTAACGCGCCCCATGGGGGTATCCATCGCGGGGTCTGATGTGACGGTCGATCTCCTCGAAGGGCACCTCGGACACGTAGATGGTGGAGGTGCCGCCGTTTTCCTTCAGGCCGTAGAGGTACCCCCCTATCTCCCTCCGGCGCTCCTCAGCCAAGGCGATGATCTCGGCCCGCGGGCCGAAGACCATGGCCCTGTGGGGGCAGGCCTCCACGCAGGCAGGAGGCCGTCCCTCCTTAAGCCGGTGGTAGCAGAGGTCGCACTTGTACATGACGCCGTTTCCTATGAAGTTGGGAAGGAGCTTGAGGTACAGCCCCACCCCGCTCTGCCTCTGGGGGATGTGCCAGGGGCAGACCGATTTGCACTTCGCCCCACCGAGACAGGTCCTGGTGTTTATGACCACAGGACCTTCGGGCATCTTCTTGTTGACCCCCCACGGGCATAGGTTGGCACAGGGAGGGTCGTCACAGTGCATACAGCGACGGGGGATGAAGATCTCCCTCCCCTTGACCTTCACCCTTTGGACGAAGATCCAGTTATAGGGGGTGAGCCGATCGATCACGTCTCGGCGGTCGGACCAATCCACCTCCTTACGGGTGGGGAAGACCTCGGGGATGGGCTTCAGGGGTTCGGGGAAACGACCTGCGTTCTCGGTGCGACAGGCCTCGACGCACAGGGGCACATCCCTGTCCCGACAGCCATCGCACTTGCTCAGATCTACCAGGGTGGCCACCGCCCGCCGTCCATCCAAGGCCTCGGCGCTATCGGCTGCAAGGGCCGACAGGGCCGCCGTCCCCAAAAGGGCAGCCCCCACCTTGATGAACCCTCGTCGATCCATCCATCCCTCCAGTTGATTAGAAGATTTGAATAAAAGAATATTCAATTCATCGAATTTGTCAAGCCCCTTTTGGTTGACCCCCGTCACCTCAGTAACTAGATTGAAAGGGGATGGAGCGGGTAAGGCTCATAGGAGGGGGTTTGGCCGGTTCTGAGGCCGCTTGGCAGCTCGCCAAAAGGGGGATTTCTGTGATCCTTTACGAGATGAAGCCCAAGCGCTTCTCGGAGGCCCACCGCTCACCCCTTTTAGGGGAGCTGGTCTGCAGCAACTCGCTGAAGGCCCTGGACCTCAGGACCGCCCACGGGCTGCTGAAGGAGGAGATGAAAAGGATCGGCTCCCTGGTGATCGAGGCAGCCCTCCAGTCGAGGGTCCCGGCCGGAGGGGCCCTGGCCGTGGATCGAGAGGAGTTCTCCAGGAGGATCACCGAGCGCCTCGAGGGGATGCCGGAGGTGGAGGTCGTGAGGGAGGAGGTCGTGGAGGTCCCCCCAGAGGGCCTGGTGATCATCGCCACAGGGCCCTTGACGTCGGCTGCCTTCAGCGAGGCCATCGCCCGGCTCACCGAGAGGGAACACCTATACTTCTACGACGCCATAAGCCCCATCGTCACAGCCAGCTCCATCGACTTCGGCAAGGCCTTCAAGGCCTCCCGCTACGGAAAGGGCGGGGAGGACTACGTCAACTGCCCCATGACCGAGGAGGAGTACTACCGCTTCGTCCAGGAGCTCCTCCGAGCCGAAAAGGTCCCCCTGCGGGACTTCGAGCGGACCATGCCCTTTGAAGGGTGTATGCCCATCGAGGACCTGGCAGAACGAGGCCCGGATACCTTGGCCTTCGGTCCTATGAGGCCCGTGGGCCTCATAGACCCCAGGACGGGCAAGCGCCCCTACGCGGTGGTGCAACTTCGCCCCGAGAACCGCGAGGGGACCCTTTACAACATGGTGGGCTTCCAGACGAAGCTTCGCTATCCCGAGCAGGAACGGGTCTTCAGGCTCATCCCCGGCCTCGAGCGGGCCGAGTTCGTCAGATACGGCAGCCTCCACCGCAACACCTTCATAGAGGCCCCAAGGCTGCTCGACGAACACCTCAGGCTCCGCAAGGACCCCAGGATCTTCTTCGCGGGACAGCTCACAGGGGTGGAGGGCTACGTGGAGTCAGCGGCCATGGGCCTGCTGGCGGGGATAAACGCTGCAAGGGTCCTCAAGGGACAACCCCTCATCCCCCCTCCCCGCACCACCGCCCTCGGAGCCCTGATAGGCCACATCACCAACCGCTTTACCCCCCAGTACCAGCCCATGGGGGTCAACTTCGGGCTGTTTCCGCCCTTGGAGGAACGGGTCAAGAACAAGGAACGCCGCAGGGCTCTGTTGGTGGAACGGGCCCTGAGGGATCTGGAGGCCTGGACCGAGGAGCTGGAGGTCTGAGATGGTGGCCCTGTCCACGGTGTGGGGTATGAAACAGGGGGCGAGGACGGCGGCAGAACTCCTGGCGCCCATCCTGAGGATGGGCCTTGAGGCCGTGGAGCTCGACTTCCGTATAACCCCCGAGCTCCTCGAGGAGCTGCTCCCCAGCCTCAGAAACGGGGCCCCAAGGGCCGTGAGCCTCCACAACTTCTGCCCCGTGCCCGACCCGCTGCCATCCTACAAGGCCTCGGGGGATGCCTTCAACTTGGCCTCCTTGGACGCCGGGGAACGGAAGGAGGCCGTACGGTGGACCTGTCGCACCTTGGAGATGGCCCATGAGTTGGAGGTAAAGACGGTGGTGCTACATCTGGGCTACATGGAGATGGACGACGAGTTGAAACCCCATGAGGCCTTCAGGGAGGGACGATGGGGACAGGAGGAGCTCGAGCGCTACCTGGCGCTCCGGGCCTCCAGGGCCCCGAGGCACCTGGACGCCATCTTGCTCTGCCTCGAACCGATCCTCAAGAGGGCGGAATCCCTCGGCGTAGAGGTGGGGATAGAGAACCGCTACCACCTCCACGAGTTCCCCCTGGGGGAGGAGATAGGGCGGATCCTCGAGGAGTTCTCCGGGGCCCCCATCGGCTACTGGCACGACGTGGGCCACGCCCATGTGCTGGAGACCCTGGGGGCGGTGAAGCACAGGGAGCTGCTTGAGCGCTACTGCCAGAGGATCGTGGGGGTGCATCTGCACGACGCCGACGGCCTGAAGGACCACCTCCCCCCGGGCAAGGGTTCCATAGACTTCGACATGGTCAGGGACCTCTTGCCCGAGGGCGTCGTGAAGGTGATGGAGATCCATCCGCCGGCCACCGAAGGAGAGATCATCGAGGGCCTCGAGTTCCTGAAGCAGAAGGGCATCCTTTAAGCCCCCAGGAAGGTGGCAAACTCCTCCAACTCCTCCCGGTCGGTCCTTACGAGGTTGATGGGGCTCTCGGGGGCAGGATAACCGAGGGCGACGCCCACGATTACCCTCTTGCCCTCTATCGCAAGGGCCTCTCTGATCACGTCCTCGTAGGAGGTTATGAGACCTATGGGGCACGCACCCAGCCCGAGGGCATGGGCCGCCAGCAGCAGATACCCGAGGAAGATCCCCAAATCCATCAAACGGCCCTTCGGGAATACCTCGTCCATCAACAGCAGCAGGGCGACAGGGGCGCCGTAGAAGTTGCAGCTGCCCTCGTTTACGAAATCGTCAACGGAATGCCCCATCGCCTTGACCGACGGCCCCATCTTGTCCACCATCTTGCTTATCCTGCGCGAAAACCTGATGGGTAGGGGTACGGCCATCCCCGGGCCACAGCCTATCCTCCTCCGGCGATAGGCCTCGAGCAACCTCCGCGATAGCTCCTCCTTCCTCCTGCCGGAGACCACCACCTCCCAAGGCTGCAGGTTCAGGGCCGAAGGGGCTCGTGAGGCGTACCTCAGCAGCTCCTCGATCACCTCCCTGGGCACCGGCTCCTCCCTGAAGGCCCTGACGCTCCTCCTTCCTTCCACGGCCTCGAGCAGATCCATAGGTCCCTCCTCAATTTGGCTCAAAGGAGGCCCTTCTCCCTGAAGCTGAAGTGGCCACCTTGGGCCACGATCAGGTGATCGAGCAACCTGATCTCCAGGGGTCGAAGGGCCATGGCCACCTGCCCCGTCAGGGCCCTGTCCTCAAGGGAGGGATCAGGGTGGCCACTCGGGTGGTTGTGCAGCAAGATCACCCCCGATGCCCCCCTCCTCAAGGCCCCCTCGACCACCTGCCTGGGGTAGACGACGGCCCTGTCCACCGTGCCCCTCTGCATCACCTCTACGTCGATCAGCTCGTTCTTGGCATTGAGGTAGAGCACGGCGAAGTGCTCCTCCCTCTCGGCGCCGAACTTCATGCGGGCGAAGGCCACCACACGCTCGGGCGAGTTGACCAGATCCCTCCCCTTCAGCTCCCCCGCCAGGGAGGCCGCCCCCAACTCCTTGACCAGCCGGATGAGCAAGGAGGCAGAAGGCCCTATCCCCTCCACCTGCTGCAGCTCGTCCTCCGGGGCGGCCAACACCCCGGCCATGGACCCGAAGCGCTCAAGGAGCGCCTTGGCCTGAGGCTTCACATCCCGGCGGGGGATGGCATAGGTCAACAACAGCTCCAGGAGTTCGTAGTCCGCCAGGGCCACCTCCCCGGCCCTCCTGAATCGTTCCCTCAAGCGGGCCCTGTGGCCGTGCCAGTGGGGTCCCTTCTTGCGGCCCATCAGCTACAGATCTCTATGGCGCTGAAGAAATAGGGGATCTCGAAGGCAGCGCTCTCCGGGGAGTCCGAACCGTGCACTATGTTCTCCTGGACGTTGTCTGCGTAGAGCCTCCGGATGGTCCCGGGGGCGGCCTTCTGGGGGTCGGTCGCCCCCATGATCCCCCTCACCCGCTCTATGGCCCCTTCGCCCTCCAGGACCATCGCCACCACGGGGCCGCTGGACATGAACCGGGTAAGGCCCTCGTAGAAGGGCTTGCCCCGGTGCACCGCGTAGAAACCCTCGGCTTCCTCCTTGCTCATCTGCAGCATCTTCAAGGCAACGACCTTCAGGCCCTCCGCCTCAAAACGCCTGATCACCTCCCCGATCAGTCCCTTCCTCACCCCGTCGGGCTTCACAATGGCGAGGGTCCTCTCCATCCCTACCTCCTCGGTTTTTGCGCTGATGATAGCCCAAGGCCTCGCCCCTTGTCCATTTGCTAAAGGTCAAAGGGCCGTGTTACAAATACCTCCATGGTCACCGTCACCTATCAGGGGAAGCGATACGCCTTCGAGGGGAAGGTGGACGGCTTCAAGATCCTCCGGGAACTGGGCCTGAAGGAGGAGGAGGTCCTGCTGGTCAAGGACGGCAAGCTTTTGCCCCTGGATCAGCCCTTGGAGCAGGGGGAGGTGAAGGTAATACCGGTAGTCTCGGGGGGCTGAGATGCGCTGCCGAATGTGCGGTCAGAGGGCCGTCATCAGGCTCAGATCCCACAACATCGCCCTGTGCGAGGGGTGCCTCCAGGAGTTCATCAGGCGGAGGGTCAAGAAGGCCATCAAGGACTACCGGTTGCTGCAACCCGGGGAGCGCCCCCTTGTGGCTGTCTCGGGCGGAAAGGACAGCCTCTCCGTGTGGGACCTCCTCGGGGAGTTGGGGTTTGAGGCCGGGGGCCTCTACATCCACTTGGGCATCGGCGACTATTCGGATCGGTCCGAGGAGGCCGCGCGTCGCTTCGCTGAGGCCCGAGGCTTGGAGCTTCGGGTGGAACGGGTGGCCGACCATTTCTCCGGCCTGGGGATCCCGGAGCTCGCGCGCCTCGACCGTCGCCCCCCCTGCTCCATCTGCGGCATGGTGAAGCGTTACCTGATGAACAAGGCGGCCTACGAGGGGGGACGGGTGCTGGTGACCGGCCACAACCTGGACGACGAGGTGGCCACCCTCTTCGGGAACGTGCTCGACTGGAAGGAGGGATACCTATCGAGACAGGCCCCGAGGCTCCCAGCGGCCCCGGGTCTTGCACCGAGGACGAAGCCCTTGGTGTTGTGCACGGAGCGGGAGATGGCCGCCTATGCCATAAGCCGAGGCATAGATTACATCCTCGAGGAGTGCCCCTTCAGCCGGGGGGCCACCTCCCTTTTCTACAAGGACCTCTGGAACCAACTGGAGGAACGCTCACCAGGAACCAAGCTGAGGTTCTACCAGAACTTCCTCAGGGTGAGACACCTCTTCAGGGAGGAGGAGCCGCGGCTTCAGCCCTGCCAAAGCTGCGGTTTCCCCACCACCACGGAGCTGTGCAACTTCTGCCGCCTGAGGGAGAGGGCTAAAGGGAAGAGGGATAATCCTCCCTGACGAAGCAGGTAGGGTCCTCGGCCAGGAGATCCCCCGAATAGGCGAGGGCCTTCCCCCTGCAGCCCCCGCAGACCTCCCGCCAGCGGCAGGAACCGCAGCTACCCTTGAGGTTTCGGCGATCTCTCAGCAACCGAAAGACCTCGCCCCGAAGCCAGATCTCGCCGATGTAGCGGTGTGTTTCCTGGCGCTTCTTTTGGAAGTGGAGCTTGAGCGGCGGTTCAAGGAGCTTGGGGTGGAGGCGAGCTTCAGGGAGGTGCTGCGGGACCTCAAGCGGGTGAAGGCCGTGCATTTGGAGGTCAAGGGGAAGCAGTACCTGGCCCGCACGGAGCTCGTGGGGCAGGCCTACCAGGGGTTCCGGGCGGCGGGGGTGGCGGTGCCGCCGCAGGTGGTGGAGCTGTAGTGGGTACGTCTGCCTGATAGTCCTTGAAATGCTGACTCCAAGGCAAACCCCTATCTCGCGGTGTCAAACTTGGGCTTGAGACATTTGAGAAAGTACCATGCATCTCTGGAAGCGTGTGCCCTCTCAAGTCATTTCATTCCCTTCCTTCAGCTGCCTCCCTTGGACATGAACCTATAACCCATCTTTGACCCAACTTTGATACTTCCCTGGCTTGAATCCTGCTGTCGATGGGCAGAGATGGCTCAACCATGCGGTGTTCGTCCGAAGACTGGTCCACTTCACATCGTTGAAAACGTAAGGGAGGGAGGAAAGGTCAGGCAGCGCATCGTCGCCAACCTGGGAAGGCTCGAGAAGCTCCAGCAGGGCCAGATAGATCAGCTCATAGAGGGTCTGGCCCGCTGGAGCCATAAGCAATGGGTCCAGCTTCAGGCCAACTCCCTTGACCCCAGGTGGGC
>Ga0190360_1001804_pt1 | contig 10796 bp, 9 predicted proteins | sample 48721834_MG_FD_161271 | JGI IMG/M metagenome (GOLD analysis project Ga0190360, IMG submission 161271) | Hydrothermal vent microbial mat bacterial communities from Southern Trench, Guaymas Basin, Mexico - 4872-18-3-4_MG | ecosystem: Environmental > Aquatic > Marine > Hydrothermal vents > Microbial... | reverse complement strand
GATTATTTAGGAAGCGTGCCTTTGGTTTATACCAGTGGAAATAAATCCAATATTCCAATGGCAATTGAAAACGATGAGATTTTTAAGCAATTATCACATTTAGCAGACGCATTCCTATTACATGATAGGCCAATTTATCAAAGAGCTGATGATAGTGTTTTAAGAGTGCACGAGAACAAAATAAAAATTATAAGGAGGTCTCGAGGTTACGTTCCAGAATACATCCCATTACCATTTAACGTGGGATTATCAGGAGCTATTGCTGTTGGACCAGAATTAAGTTCTACGGGTGCTATTTTGAGAAGAAATCGAATTTTTCCAACGCAACACATAGGAAATGTTACACGTTTCGAAACATTTGAATTTTTAAAAAACTCAATTTTTCACATCAAGAATTTATTGAAAATTAAAGATAATGAAATCAGATTTATAGCATGTGATAAGCATCCTTTATTTTTATCCACTTCTCTTGCTAAGGAATTATCTGAAAAATATTTTGTTGAATTATATCCAATTCAACATCATTATGCCCATGCTCTAAGCTTGATGGTAGAAAATAAAGTATCATTAGACGAGGAAATTATAACATTATGTACGGATGGCGTTGGCTATGGAGATGATGGAAAGATTTGGGGCGGAGAAATATTGGCTTGTAATTATTCAGACTATATGCGCTTAGGGCATTTAGAATATCAACCAATGATAGGTGGTGATAGATGTTCAAAATATCCGGCGAGAATGTTTGCTTCCATTATCCTAAATAATTTATCCGTAGAAAAATCCCTTGTAATTTTTGAGAAACTTGAACTTAAAAAATACTTACAATATGGGAAACAAGAATTAGAAGTAATTATACGTCAATATGAGAATTCGAAAAATTTAAACAGCGATACAAGCATTCCACTTACAAGCTCTACTGGAAGAATTTTTGATACTATTTCGTTCATTTTAGGAGCGGCTCAAATTAGAACCTATAGAGGTGAACCAGCAATGCGATTGGAAGGATTAGCATCAAAAGCAAGATCAAATGACGTAAAAATTGACGTTTCAATTGAAAAAGAGAATAATAAGCAAGTTATCAATACTTCAAAACTAATTTTAGACATATTAAACTTAAGGTTAGAGAAAGTTCATTCTTTTGAAAACATTGCTGCTAGTTTTCAAAGGGCTTTAGCAAAAGCTTTAGCCAAAATAGCAATTGAAGCTGCGAGAAAAAGAAAAATTGAGAAAATAGGTTTAACTGGGGGTGTTGCATACAATTTCATGTTTTCAGAAGTAATTAAGAAAGAAATAAAAGCTAATGATTTAATATTTTTGGAACATGATTTAGTTCCACCAGGAGATGCAGGAATTAGCATTGGACAGATAGTTGGTGGAATTTTCAAGCATGATTCTGAATAAAATAATGTAAAAAAAAATCCTATTCGTCATAAAGATTTAATTTAATAAATACGAACAATTTCAAGAACAATTTATGAACTAATTTTAAAAAAATTTTATTAGTTAACTCTGATTTTATTTAAGGAAAAAAATGATACATGTGAATGTGAATCTTTAATAAATTTTTGAAAAATTATGATTTAACAGAAACAGAATAATTTCAAATAATATGACTTTTAATGTAGGAATATTTGTAAAATTTTAAGCCGATATATATCATGCCATTAACTAAAAGAATAATTCCTTGTTTAGACATCAATAATGGGAGAGTAGTGAAGGGTACTCAATTTATAAATCTAAAAGATGCTGGAAATCCCATAGAATTAGCAAAATTTTACGATAAAGAAGGAGCAGATGAATTATTATTTTTAGATATTACGGCTTCATCAAATAAAAGAAATATTTTAATTGATTTGGTAGAGAAGACAGGAGATCAAGTTTTTATACCTTTTACAGTTGGTGGAGGGCTAAGAACAATTAAAGATATTAGAGAAATATTAAGGGCTGGAGCTGATAAAGTTTCTTTAAATACAGCTGCAGTTAAAAAGCCTAGATTCATAAAGGAAGCTGCTAAAATTTTTGGATCTCAATGTATTGTAGTCAGTATTGATGCTAAACGAGTTATAATAAATTCATCTAATAAAAAGATAAAAAAAGAAATAAAAACAGAACAAGACATTTCTTTTTGGTGGGAAGTTTATATAAATGGAGGAAGAACGCCAACAAAAATGGATGCTATTAAATGGGCAGAAAAAGTAGAAAAATTGGGAGCAGGTGAGATCTTGATAACATCAATGGATAAGGATGGTGTAAAAAAAGGGTATGACATTGAATTAACAAGAACCCTTAGCGACCGGTTAAACATTCCTATTATAGCATCTGGAGGTGCAGGAAATCCTACGCACATCGTGGATGTCTTTAAAAAAGGTAAAGCGGATGCTGCTTTAGCGGCATCAATTTTTCATTATAAGGAGTATTCAATAAAACTAATAAAAGATTTTTGCATTAAAAATGGAATTCCAATGAGAGTAAATTAAAATGAATTTTTACATTGCAATAATCGATTTTAATATGGGCAATCTAAAAAGTGTTAGTAAAATTTTACAATATCTAAACGTACAATACTTAATTACATCGAATCAAAAAGATATTGCTAATGCAAATATCGTGATTTTACCCGGTGTAGGTGCTTTTAAGGATGCCATTAAGAATTTAAAAAAAATGAAGTTAATAGAAGTATTAAATGAAATTGTTAGTAATGGGACCCTATTATTTGGCATATGCCTTGGCTTGCAATTATTTTTCAAGAAAAGTTTCGAGAATGGCAAGCATGACGGATTAAACTTTATTGAAGGTAAGGTTGTACCTTTTGATATCGATAAAGTTAAGAAAGTGCCTCATGTTGGATGGAATAATGTAAATTTTATAAATTCAAATCATTATTTATTTAATGGGATACCTAACAATGCTTATTTTTATTTTGTTCATAGTTATTATGCCATTCCAGAAAAAAAAGAACTAATAATCGGTACCACTCAATATGAAAAAACTGAATTTGCCTCAATTGTAATGAAAAATAATGTCATTGCTACTCAATTTCACCCAGAAAAATCTGGAAAGAATGGAATCCAGATTTTTAAGAACATTATTGAACATTGGAAAAAATAATTTATATCATGACTAACAACGATTCATTACTATTGCATCTTCGAATTCAGATAATTTTTTAACAGACTTGAGGTCATATTTTCCAGTCAAGCATGCCAAGCACAGTTGATTTTTATTCTTTCCTATGGCATCTACTAAATCATCTATAGTTTGATATAGTAAAGTATCAGCTCCAATAAATTCCCGGATTTTTTCTATATAATCCTTTTCGCCATACAATTTTTTATATCTTCCAGCAATTAATTCTTCACTAGTTGGGAAATCGATACCCATGTAACAAGCGTTTATTACCGGTGGACAACTAATGCGAACATTTACCGATTTTGCTCCAGCTTCTCGAATTAAATTTATTATTTGAGCAGTTGTAGTGCCTCTAACAATTGAATCATCAATTATAATAACATCCTTACCAGTTATAACGCTCTTAATGGGGTTTAATTTGTCTTTTACGGCAGCTTCTCGTTTTTTCTGTCCTGGCATAATAAAAGTTCTCCAGACATATCTATTTTTCATTAAACCTTCAACATAAGGTAATTTTGATTGTTTGGCATAACCAACTGCAGCACTACGACCAGAATCTGGAACAGGAACCACAATCGCATTTTTTCTAAAATCTGGATCTTTTAATAGTGGGTCCCTCTTAGCTAAATTCTCTCCAAGTCTTAGTCTTGCTTCTGCAACCGAAACACCATCAATAACGGAATCAGGGCGAGAAAAATACACGAATTCAAATTGACAGAGAGCCGTTTTTTTTTGTCTATTTATTGCTTCTGAATGAATTTCTTTTTGATGACTTAAATGAACAATTTCTCCTGGCTGAACATCTCTTAAAAACGTGCCACCCACGGCATCAATACCACATGATTCAGAAGAGACGAAAAAAAGATTACGTTCATCTGTTCTCAATTCACCAATGCATAACGGTTTAAATCCTAATGGATCTCGCATTGCATACAAGTCTCCTTCAGATGTTAATAATACTAATGAATATGAACCATCTAAAAATTTACTTGCAAGCTTGAGAATTTCGGGCCAATCTTCAGTTCCCAAAGCAATTGAGGCAATGAGCTGTGCGATTACTTCCGTATCGGTGTTTGTAATGAAAACTCTTCCCATTTTTTCCATTTTTGCTCTCAAATCAAAATAATTCGGAATCGTGCCATTGAAGGCAAGAGAAAATTCGATTTCATTGTTTTTAAAATGAAATGGTTGAATGTAATCTAATGATTTATATTCTTGGGCACCAGTAGTAGCATATCTATTGTGACCAATACCAACATTGCCCCAAAATGTAGATAATACCTTTTTATTAAGTACTTTCGATACTAAACCTTTTCTTTTGTATGTATGAATTTTTCCACCAGTTTTTAAAATAGATATTCCAGTTGATTCTTGACCTCTATGTTGGAGTGCTAACAATCCATTATAAAGTATTTTAGCTATGGAATACCCAACATCATCACATGTTACCCCAAAAACAGCACACTTTTCTACAGGGGTTTCTAAATGAATATTTTGGTAAGGTTTTAATTTCATGATAATTGATGAGGGAAGAATCAAATTATTCTCAAATTACAATAAATTTAAATCATGCATGGTTTTTATAAATTAGGTTAGTAAGCTATAAAAAACTCAGTTAAAAGGGAATTTTTATTAAAGATAAATACAAAGATATTGCTTTTCTCATATTAATTGGTGGGAAAAGTTCTAGATTTGGTTCTGATAAAGGTTTATTTCCATATAAAGGAAAACCTTTAATAATCCATGAACTAGAGGTTATTAATAATTTTAATCATGAAATCTACTTAGTAGCTAATTCTAAGCAGCAGATAAGGAATTATAAAAAAATATTAGGCTTTCATGTGGAAATTCATTTTATAAAAGATGATAGCAAATATCTCCATAAAAGTAAAGAAAGAACTCCGCTTTTAGGATTATATTCTGGTTTTAAATTTTTATCAAGATTAAAATATAATAAAGTTTTTGTACTTTCATGTGATCTCCCTAAAATTAATATCGATGTTGTAAAAAATTTTATTGATATTTCAAAAAAACATGAATGTATTATTCCAAAATGGAAAAATAATTATATTGAGCCTTTATTTGCCATATACCCTGTAAAAAAAGCTTATCATAAAGCTAAAGAGAATTTAAACAATGGGATTTTTAAATTAGCAAAATTGATTGATAAATCATGGGATGTTTGTTTCATTTCAATAGAGAATTACATTAAGAGATGGGATCCATTTTTAGAAACCTTTATTAACATTAATAAAATAAGCGATCTTGAGCTTTTAGGAAAAGAATTTTAAGAAATAGAGCCTTCATTTTGATTATCTTTAGATTACATTTATATAATGTAAATTAAAAAAAAAAAAATAAATTTCTTTAAATTATTATCTAAAAAAATTTAAAAGATTTAATTTTAAATTAATCCCGCGGAATTAATCCCCCTATAAATCCAAGTACTGCGCCTCCTAATAGAACATATAATCCTAACCCAGCACTACCTATTGCCACGTGAAATGGTATGATTCCAGAAACCAGAGCATCACCAGCAAACCATAATATATAAATTTCAACTTCAAGAGGTAATATATTAAATAGAATTGTTATTAAAAGATATATTCCGCCTAATAAAGCAAAAATGCCACCAAAAATTGCAAGACCTCTCTTTCCAGCACCTATTAGAAGAAAAAACCCTGAAAGCAAGAATAGTACTATTAAAACGGCTGCAATATACACATACCAGGGAGCTACAGCAGTAAAAAGATCAGTAAGATTGACCCAAGCGGCTATTCCATATCCATAAGTTGAACCTAAACTATAGAATGTTAAAAGATAAGTTGACAATAAAACGATAATACCTCCTAAAATGGATAAAACTTTTCCAGCGCTCATTTTATATCACTTACTATAATATTTTTTAATTGGAAAATCGATAAAAAAATATCACTTATAAAAACAATTTACACATTTATTATATTTAATAATTTCTAAATAATTTTATATTGTGTTTGACAGAAATTATTTAAAATATAAATTCAAGAGAAATCATATTTTTAAAAAAATAGAAAATGATTAATCAGTTTAAAAACTATGAATCAAGAAAGTTTTCAATAATATTCAATGAATCCATTTCTTAGATATTTTGTAGCTTTTAATTTTTTTTGCCATAAATCTTCTGCTTTGCTTACCCATTCGGTAAATTCATCTGGAGTACTTGGATAATTTTCATAATGATTCTTTATTTCATTAGCTAAATTATTCGAATACAATAATTTTTTCATATTTTTTAAGGATAATTTTCGAATAATCAATCCTAAAATAATTTTTAAAAGAAATTTTAACATTTCTCCAAAAGTCATTGATTGTTCATACTCTTTATTTGGCTCTGGTAAAGCTCCCTTTTTACTAGTCTTATATATTAAGCCTTTTTTTAAAAAGTAGTTCCATTCTTTCTCAGAAAAATTTAATATACCAAATAATTGAACAAGTAAACCAGCAAATTTAGCACCTTGGTCCTTAAAGTACCTCTCATTTATTTTCCATAAATTTTCTTTTGTAAAATTCTTATTTTCTTTAAATATTTTCTCGATTACCTCAGCCGCAATCAAGCAAAGTATCCAAGTTGCTGTGACTCCATGACCACTGAAAGGATATGTAATTGCAGCAGCGTCTCCAATGCACAAGAAATTATCTCCTACTAAAGAATAAGGTGGACGCCTGTATGGAGTTATTCCTTTTTCTTCTTTCAATATTTCATATGGGGGCAATTTTATTCGATCAAGGAAATCATTACGCGCCATTTTAGCATTTTCATAAGAACCTGGTTGCCCAACACCTAAAATGACTTCATCATCGTTATTTGAAGGCCCTAACCATACCATCCAATATATATAAGATGTATCTTTTTCAGGATGCGGATTATTTGGATGTAACCAACGAATATATTGAAGTAATACATACATTACATCATTAGGACCTAATTTAAAAGTTTCAACTCCATAATTCTCAGGTAAGACTGTTCTTAATGCTGCCGTGGTTCCAGAAGCATCTATTATTAATTTCGCTTTATATGATTTTTTTTCTCCAGATTTATTCGCAATTACTCCAATTATCTTCCCATTATCAAATAAAAATTGTTCAAATTTACACGAAAATTGTAATTCTACATTATTAAATGATTCTAACATAGTATACATTTTAAGTAAAAAGGGAGTTAAGCGAACTATGGTTTACAATGCTCGAATTTTAATAATACAAGAAAGATCAGGAGGCACTACTTGAGAAGTATCCCTAATTTCTATGCAATCTGGTTGCCCAGGGATGAATGGGGGCAATCCTGCTTTCTCTATCCTATCTGTTTCAAAATGAATTACTTCCAAGCGTTTTCCTACATTTTCTTTTTTATCTTTTTCAATTATGAGTACTTTTAACCCTTGTTTTCCTAATAACCATCCTAAATACGTTCCAGCGGTTCCAGCGCCCACTATAATTACATCTTTATTTTGTTCCATCATATTCAACAAATTAATTTAATAAATCTAAGTTATTTTTAATATTTCAATATAGAAAAATTAAGTATGTAATAATTTTGAAGTTTAATAATTTTTTTAGATTCTTTATCATTTAAACAGGAACTTTAAAGTTAACATTTATTTATTAAAAAAAATAAGAGAATATTTATTTTAATTCAATGGTTTCATCGGGTAATTTTTTACAGATTTCTAAAAATGAAAGACCCTTTTTAAAAAGACTTCTTAGTCGAATAACATAACTGATCATAGCGATCAAATAAAAAATTGCAATCATTATAATGACATCTGGAGATTCAGCTAACATTACTATTATTGTGAAAATACTATAGAATAAATTAAAAATCACGAGATTATAGAGAAGTTTTCGATTAATTTTAAAGAAATTCTTTTTTACTAATTCTGGAAATCGTTTTTCTAAAGTAAGTGGAATATATGCTAACACAATTCCAGCAATGGACATTGTAAAAGATGTAAAAAATGATAAATCAATGATGCTTGTTTGTAAGATTAAAATGATAACGGAAACAAATGCAAAAAATGTTAAAGCGCAATGTGCGTTCCATATTTTGCATTAACCTTGGCAAAAACTTCTGGAACAACATAATCTCTCCCTGTAGAAAAAAGAACCCTTAACTAAGCTAATAAGATACAATGAATTGTTGAAATAATTGCTATTCATATCATTATTGTTAGAATTTACTTTAGAATTATTTCTGGTAAAAATAATTATTATCATCTTATTATTTTAAACTAAATTCAAAAAAATTGTCGAATGACTTTATACGAATTAAATTAAGTCAATTATGAAAGATACTTTTAAATAAAAGAAGATCAAAATAAATAATACATTTAAAATTTAACATCCAAATTAATAAAAATTCCATTAATGATGTCAAATATTAATAATAAGAAAGAAGAATCATTATCAAGAAAATATTTTAAGAAATTAGTCCTCATATTAATGTTAGTTCAAATTTTAGATACATATTCGACAATTTTTCCAGGTTCAATTCCGTCATTTATTGCTAATGAATTTTTACTAGGGTTTTCTAAAGAGGAACAAAATTCTATAATGTCATTTGCGGGATCAATCGTATCAATTGGAATGTACTTCCTGTTTTTTAATCAGTATTTGGCTGATAAATTAGGAAGAAAAAAAATGTTAGCCATTACCGTTTTTGGTATGGGAGTAGCTACTCTTGGCATGTTTCTTTCAATCAATTATATAATGTACATGTCATTTGTATTCTTTCTCTATTTCTTTTTCAGCAGTGATATTTGGTTAATATATATAAACGAAGAAGCTCCATCAAAAAAAAGGGCGTACTATTCAAACCTTCTTCTTACTGTGGGCTTAATTGGTTCGATTCTAATGGTTACTTCTAGAATTCTTTTTGTTTCTGAAGCAAATCCTTTTTGGAGGGGAATGACCTTTGTTCCGATGATTTTAGGTTTTTCATTAACTCCAATAATTCTAACAAAATTAAAAGAAAGCTCTCGATTCTTGGAAATTAAAGATGATCTGAAAAAAAGATCTCTCATTAAAGATGTTAAAGCACTTTTTAAAGTGGAAAATAAGAGATCTTTTAAGGTAATTTTAATAATGTCTTTTTGTTATGGTTTTTCTGGCGTATTCATGGGGTTATTTGAAAAATATATTGCTGATATTAAGGCTCTCCCCCAATTTTCGGTATCGATCATTTTTTTACTAACAACCTTCATGGTAATTATCGCATACATAGTTAATGGATTTCTTGGGGATCGAATCGGAAGAAAACCTCTATTATATTTATGGGCCGCTTTATTACCACTTTCGGTTACTCTTTGGACAATAGGGGCGACTATTCCGGAAAATACATTTATTATTGTACTTTTCAGTTATTCATTGACTCACATATCCTATTGGGGACTATTAGGTATTTTAAGGTTAATTGCAATTGAGATATTGCCAACAGATAAAAGGGGGACTGGTATTGGGTTAAGAAGCCTTTCAGGGTCAATTGGAGGTACCGTAGGATTATTAGTTAGTAGTGGATTAATTTTAATTGTTGGATTAGGAACTACTTTTATCATTGTTTCTTTAGCAAATTTAATATTGATTCCATTGGGAATCATTTTCATTAAAGAGACTAAAGGAGTAGATTTAAAGTTCATTAAATAAACCTTGATTTTATTTTTATTTTGTTAGGCTTTAAGAATTTGAACTAATTTATAGTTACATGAAAAATTTTAGAGAAGATATCCGAATTATAAGAAATTAGAGTAAATTAATTATTAATAAAACATCATTTTTTGATAATATAATAAGACTTTATAAAAATAATAGATTCTTTAAAATAATTGAAAAAATATTAGATAATTATCTGAGACCTAGTAAATCATAATTATAGAATAATTAGGATATTAACGATGAGAGATTTAATAATTAAAAATGGAATTGTATATGATCCATTAAATAACATTGACGGTGAAAAAATAGAAATTCACATAAAAGACGGCAAGATCGTTGATAAAGTTGATGGAGATGCAAAAGTAATAGATGCATCTGGCATGATCGTATTGCCTGGTGGCGTTGATATTCATTCTCACATTGCTGGAGCAAAAGTTAATGTAGGTCGTGCCCTACGACCAGAAGATAAAGTATCAGAATTTAATGAAGCACATACTAAATTAACTAGAGCTGGAACCGGGTATAGTGTACCATCTACTTGGGTTACAGGATATAGATATGCCAAATTAGGATTTACGACCGTTATTGAACCTGCAATGCCTTTGTTGGAAGCAAGACACACTCATGAGGAATTTTTAGAAATACCTATAATAGACAAAGCAGCATTTCCGCTTTTTGGAAACAATTGGTTTGTAATGGAATATATTCGTGAAAAAGAATTTGAAAAATTAGCTGCTTATATTAATTGGATTTTACAAGTTACCAAAGGTTATGCTATAAAAATCGTCAACCCCGGTGGAGTTGAAAATTGGACTTGGGGTAAGAATGTAAATTCTTTAGACGATCACGTGCTTCATTTTGATGTAACTCCAAGAGAAATTGTAGAAGGTCTAGCCACAGCAAATGAAATGCTTGGATTGCCTCATCCTATTCACGTCCATTGTAACAATTTAGGGCATCCGGGTAATGTTGAACAT
>Ga0190360_1001803_pt1 | contig 10798 bp, 9 predicted proteins | sample 48721834_MG_FD_161271 | JGI IMG/M metagenome (GOLD analysis project Ga0190360, IMG submission 161271) | Hydrothermal vent microbial mat bacterial communities from Southern Trench, Guaymas Basin, Mexico - 4872-18-3-4_MG | ecosystem: Environmental > Aquatic > Marine > Hydrothermal vents > Microbial... | reverse complement strand
GCAAAGAAACTTTTTGACCAAGTGCAGGAAGCGATAAGGCGAAAAAGCAAACCAAAGACAAGAGAATTAAAACCATATGTCTACAGAGGAATGTTCCGTTGCGGAGAATGCGGTTGCTTTATCGCCACCGAAACCCGGAAGGGACATAATTACCTGCGTTGCACCAAAAGAAAAATCCCCTTAAACAAAGCAAAATTCTCGCTTTACGAGAAAATCCCGAACTGGGTCGGGATTTTCTAAAAAAGATTGGTTTGAACTTCCGTTTAAGCGGGCAGAAATTGTTTTTGGATTTCAAAAATCCGTATAAAATCGTTGCTTTTGCCGAGGCCAAGCCCGCCAATTTGGCTGATAAACTCCGCGAGGACAAGGCAAAAACCTTCAAAAACTCTGAAATTGAATATTGGCGGAAGGAGTGGGATTCGAACCCACGGTGAGTTTCCCCACACACGCTCTCCAAGCGTGCGCCTTAAACCGCTCGGCCATCCTTCCAAATAAATATTTTGTAGGGGCATAAATTTGCCCCTACTTTTTTAATTTCTTCTCTGTTTCAACAATCATCAAAGTAGTTTTCAGAACCGTATCAGGATTCAAAGAAATACTATCTATTCCAGAACGAACCAAAAACTCAGCAAATTCTGGAAAGTCAGAAGGCGCTTGCCCACAGATACTCACTTTTCTTTTATGTTGATGAGCGACCTTTATTAAATATTTAATCAATTTTTTGACTGCTTCATTTCTCTCATCAAAAATATAGCTGACAATTTTTGAATCGCGATCCAATCCTAAAGTAAGCTGGGTTAAATCATTTGAACCGATTGAAAATCCGTCAAAAATTTTAGCGAAGTCTTTGGCTAAAATAATATTAGAAGGAATCTCTGCCATCATATAAATTTTTAAATTCCGCAAACGACATTGGCCAATGCCGCTTGCTTTTCTTTTTAATCCGCTCTCTTTTATTATTTTTAAAACCTGCCTCGCTTCATCAAGAGTCCGGCAAAAAGGAATCATTACAATTACATTATCAAGGCCAAACTCGTCCCGCACCTTTTTAACTGCTTGGCATTCTAAAATGAACGCTTTTTTAAATTTCTCGTTATAATAACGGGAAGCTCCGCGCCAGCCAAGCATTGGATTATCTTCTTTCGGTTCAAATTCTTTGCCGCCGATCAAATTAGCATATTCATTTGTTTTAAAATCAGAAAACCTAACAATGACATCGCGGGGGTAAAAAGCCGCGGCAATTTTGCCGATTCCTTCGGCTAACTTATCAATGTAAAATCGTTTTTTGTCTTTCCACGCAAAAGTCAACTTTTTAATTTCGCTTTTTATTCTCTTGTCTTTAAGCCGGCTGAAATTCACTAAAGCCAAGGGATGAATTTTAATATAATTATTAATAATAAATTCTTCCCGAGCTAGCCCCACTCCGTCATTAGGAATAAATCTTAAAGAGAAAGCTTGATCCGGCTCGCCTAAATTCATCATTATTTTTGTCTTTGGCCTTTTGAAACTGGCAATATTTATTTTTCTGACCTTAAAAGGAATCAAACCTTGATAAACCTTTCCGACTTCTCCCTCGGCGCAACTGACTGTTATTTTTTGCCCATTCTTTAAAATCTGAGTGGCTTTGTTAGCGCCAACTATGCAAGGAATCCCCAGCTCACGAGAAACAATCGCCGAATGGCAAGTTCTTCCGCCTTCATCAGTTACAATCGCTGAGGCAATCTTCATTACCGGCTCCCAATCAGGATCAGTCATTTTTGTTACTAAAACTTCCCCTTTTTTAAATTTTTCAATATCTTTCACGTTTAAAATCACCTTCACTTTTCCCTGGCCAATCTTATTTCCCACGCTCAAACCACTAATTATCACTCTCGGCTTTTGGCTTTCGGCTTTATTGGCTTTCAATTTTTCTAAAACATACTCTTCAATCACGTCAACATCTTTTCTGCTTTGGATTGTTTCCGGCCGAGCTTGTAAAATATAAAGTTTCCCGTCAATTCCGTCTTTTGCCCATTCTATATCCATTGATCTTCTATAATGATCTTCTATTAAACAAGACCATTTTGCCAATTGGAGAATTTCTTTATCTTTTAAAGAAAATTTCCTTTGTTCGTTTTTAGAAACTGGGACATTTTTTGTTGTCGATGACATATCGACAACCGCAGGTGACATAATGTCGCGTTGCCTTCCTTGGTATCTTGCAGGCGACATTCGCGAATGCCGCCTTCCATCTGCATAAACAAGCTTATATTCCTTTGTGCCAAGCTGCTTTCCAATAATCGGCTTGAATCCTTTTTTTAAAGTCGGTTTAAAAACATAAAATTGATCAGGAGTAACTTTACCTTTAACAATATTTTCTCCCAGACCATAAGAAGCATTAATCAAAGTTACATCTCTAAAACCGCTTTCAGTATCGCAGGAAAACATTACCCCGGACGACGCCTTATCTGAACGGACCATTTTCATTATTCCTACTGAGAGCGCGATTTTTAAATGGTCAAAACCCATATCCTCACGATAAGAAATTGCTCGGTCAGTGAAAAGAGAAACAATACATTTTTTTACCGCCAAAAGAAGAGCTTTTTCTCCTCGGATATTAAGGTATGATTCCTGCTGGCCGGCAAAAGAAGCATTAGGTAAATCTTCGGCCGTGGCTGACGATCTAACCGCAACATCTAAATCCGTCACAGGCGACATTCGCGAATGCCGCCTTCCATATTCTTGGCTTAATTTATGATATGCTTCAATAATTTCCCTTTCTAATTCTTTTGGAAATTTTGACGCCATTATCATTTCACGTATCTTCTTTCCGCGGGTTTTCAAATTCTGAATATTGTGCGCATCTAATCCTTTTAAAACTTCTGCGATTGCTTCTTTCAAATTTTGAATTTTGGACTGCCTGCCCGCAATGCTTCGCATAGCGAGGCGGGCGGGTAATTTTGATTTTCGATTTTCGATTTTTGATTTTTCAAGGAATTCCCAATAAGCAAAAGAGGTAGTCGCAAACCCATTTGGAATCCTGATTCCCTTCTTAGTCAGCTTCTGATACATTTCGCCAAGCGAAGCGTTTTTGCCGCCAACAAGCCCGACATCTTTATTGGAAATTTCATTGAACCAAAGAATGAATTTTTTAGATCTGTTTTTCATTTTGATTATTATAGGGGTTACGCGTTTGTTCTGCCATCTCGCAATTGATGCGGGGCAGAAATAGCAAGAGAGACAAACGCGTAAGCCCTACTTTAATTTATTGTTTATTAAAATAAATCTTTTTCGTCCTATAAGAAACTATAGCTAATTTAGTCATTTTGAACAAAGGTTTTGGCAACTTATTCAAATCATACCAGCCCCAGCTTTCACACTTCTCAGGCTCTCTTAATTGAACTCTGCCCCTTTGATAGTCTGCAATTACCCCGATATGAAGATAATGCTTTGGTTTATAATGACGGACATTCGCTAAAAATTGAAATTTAATATTCTTAATCACCAGTCCCGTCTCTTCAAACGTTTCTCTTTTGGCGCAGCTTTCTATTGTTTCCAAATAATCTAAATGCCCGCCCGGAAAAGCATATTCCCCTTCTCCGTGAGAACCTTTCCGTTTTCCTAACAAAATCTTTCCCTTGAAAAAAATCATCACACCGACCCCAACTTGTGGAAATTTTTTGATCATTGGTTTATTCTTATGTTTTAAAAATGATTTTGTAATTTGTAAACATTAAGCTAAATTTTCTACAAATTTTTAATTCTTTAACCAATAAATCGCAGAATATCGGTTCTTTGAAATATGGGAAGTTTTCAAATATTTTGGCGGCAATGAAATAAATGGAATTTTCTTGGTAATGTCGCTTTTGGGAGTTACGGCAAGGGTGCATAATTGTTAATATTTATTATTTTCTCTTTTTTCATCCGGCTCCGCCGCCTCCGCCGCCGCCTCCTCCGCCAGCTCCGCCGCCTCCTCCTGAAGCACCGCCGGCTCCGGAGCTTGAAAAGGCGCTTGTAAAAGACGAGGAAAAGCTTTTGCTAAAAGATAAGGGAGAAAACGAACCCGCTGAATTTGAAGCAGATCCTGGCGCATAAGCAGAACCTGCATACCAAGTCGGCTGTGGCAAATGCATTGTCTCAAAGGCTTTTGCCCATTTTTCTTCAACATCGAAAATCATCGCGTACGGCAGGTATTTTTCAAAAAACTCCGGCTTTAAATTCTGCATTCTGTATTTTTCCGCCGTCTCCAAATACATTTTAAACCCAAGCCAATCTTCTTTTAAAATTATCCCTTTTTCTGAAAGCCGCGCGTCGTATTTGATAAAAGCCCAAAGTCCGACAATGCTAACAATTGTAGTTAAAGCCAAAATAAAAAACTGGCCAACCGCGACACTAAATGCAAATAAAAATAAAATACCGATAACCAAAACAGACCAAATGCTTTTTTCTTTTTTTTCAACAGTTAACCCGATTTCAAACGCTCCGGTATCCAATTCTGTCTCTTTATAAATTTCGTCTTTGACTTTCTGAATTTTCTTATATAATTCCATGCTTTTTTTTCGATTCTTTCTTAATTCTTTTGTAGAAAAATAATCTCTAAAATGAAAAAGTGCTTTTAAATATTTTTTTTCGTAATCTTCAAGATTAGGATCATTTTCATATGGTTTTGCTTTTGTAACTGTATAATCAGAGTATTTTTCATTTTTTAAAAACACTAAAAATACCAGCGCGAACAACGATACAAAAACAACTAAAACAACTAACGGTGGCTTTTCCAAACTACTAAAGACAAAGAACCCAATAATAATTATATAAATTAACGCCGCCAGCAATAAACATGACAGAATCTCAAATTCAAATTTCGTTCTTTTCTCTTTCGTAATCTTCACATATCCTCTTACAGCCAAATCAACAATAGTCGCGGCAAGACCTTTATTTGTCAATTTTTCTTTAGTGATAATTTCTGCCATTGCCGGCCTTAAATTTTGCGGCGGTTCGTATCGCGGAACGATTGATCTTTTTCTTTCCTTTGATTTTTCTGTGCGATACCAATAAACAAAACCAATAATTACACTGGAAAGAAAAATTATTATTGAAAGAATATAGCCGTAATAAATTTTAAAAAAATCTTTCCAATACGCTGACTGGGAAACAATGCCTTTTGGAAAACCGGCCGCGATAGTAAAATTAGTATTCGGTTCTAAATTCTTCCCAACAAAAACTGCCTTAGTATTTTCATTTTCAAAATAACAATTTTCCCTTGCGAGTGTTTCCGGAATATTTTCCGAATAAAGATGGATTAAATCACTTCTAAATTTCTCTCTATTGGGCAAACTTACTGTCACTTTGACATTTTCAATAAGAGCGCTTCTATCCGATGGAATAGCATTCCAATAAATTTCATCGTAATTTTTCAAAAAACTTATTCCGCCATGGACCTTATATTTGACGGTCCAGCTTTTTTCTTCATTAGAAAAATTACGGCGCGCAAAATTCCACTGAATATGTTTCTCATTATTTCTTGATTTAATATCTAGTTCACTCTTTGGAATCCTATTTCTATCTCCATCAAAAACTTCAACATCAGTTATTAAATCTATGTCTTTCAACGCGACATCGCGGGTAAAAAATCCAAAACTGCCGTCAAGATTGTATGTAGCCGTTTCTATAACATCAAAAGTTGAATCTCTATTAATCTGTATATCAACTTTATAATCTTCGTAATAATAAGATTTTGCCCAAACATTTCCGGCAAAAAAACAAAAACCGGATAATATTAAAAATAAAAAGATTATTTTTGTTCTTTTCATTATTAGACCCCTTCCAAAATAACTTTTATATTTATAAAAATTCTAATAAAATAAAAATACATATTGAGATATAAAACTCTTAAACAAAATATCCAAAGTATTTTTTAATCTTTACCGGCCTTAAAGTCAGGGAATTTGATAAGTTGGTTGCGGAAATTCATTCTGATTGGCTTAATCAGAGAATTGAACGATTAAACAAGAATAATTCTAATAGAATAAGAAAAATTGGCGGCGGCGGGGAAAAGATCTTATCCGCTTTAGAAGATCAATATAAAAGAACTAAAAAATCATCAAAAACTTACCCGTTTTGGAAAAAATCCATATTTTGTCTTTGTTATTTATAAAAAACTCGGTGGAGAATAATATTTCATTTCGTTTAATCGGGCCTTAGACGAAGTTGCAGCCGCAGGAAACAGTTTGGGGAAATGCCGATCTAAAGCATTCTCCATTTAAATCTTGTTAAGTGATCCGAACGGAACAAAATGAAGTGGGAACGCAGCGGGGTGCGGAATGAAACGGAACAAGTTGCGAAAGGGATTCGCTCATTATCTCAGAATAAATACGAAGATAACCAACAAAATTATTGCAATAATTACTCCAATTATTAAATCATAATAACTCCACTTGATAGCATTAGTAATTCCTGTGATTTGGATTTTTCCAGCTCCCTTCCATAATCGATAAGATCTTTTTTCTTTTGAACCCACTTGACATAATACATCATATATAAGTATACAACAATTGGAACTATATAAATAATATAATCAAACTTTCTTATGTAAATGAAAAATCCACTAACAATAATCATTAACAAAAGAGCAATCAATGCAACAATTTTTACTTTATAGAAATCTGGTTGTTTTTTGATTATTTCCCAGGCTTTTTTGTTCTCATGCATTTGAGCAATATACTCTTTATTCTTCGTGATTTTTGGATAAATAAAGAAGAAAAAAACAGCTAATGCTAATCCAATTATTATTCCCCCATGTTTGAATTTAATTCCAAAAGCGATAAAGGTTATTGGTAGAATTACTAATGCAAAAATAAAGACTATCACTACTAATTTGTTTGGATTTATTTCAAGTGGGGATTTCATATTATAAATAAAGTAATTTTGCTGATATAAAAGATTTCTATTTAGGCGATCCTGTAACAATTTCACTTAACGATTAGCGGACAAATGAAGCTATCAAGTGGGTTTGGCTGAACCGAAGGCAAACCGTTTATCCGCGGTTATATTCTCTTTGGCGTAGCCAAAAATTCGAGACGAAACCGAGAAGGTTCAGGATCTCGAACCTTAAAATTAAATTCCTGTCAATTCAATCTTATAATCTCTCCTTTCTAAATTCGAGAATTTATAGGTCAATTTATGTGCGCAGTTGCAATTTGCAATAGGCGCGCCAAGAACCTGATACTTTAATACTAAGTTATTATCTTATAGTTCGTAACTTCCTTCACCTATTGACTGTGCACAATTAATACTAATATATGCTTCTACAAGTAGGGTTTTTCATTCAACTAGATTTTCTTTTGAATACCTAACTCTGATTAATTATATGAATTAACATGTTTATTACATTTTCCGAAAGAAAAGTCTAGTTTTATCGGTTCGATATCTTCCTTAACTTCCTGATGTTGAACATAATTGTTAATCAAGACACTGCCTAGAATAATTATAACAATGTCGCCAATTAAAATGTAAAGTTTTTTTCATGTTCATAATCTTATTGAATTAATAAATTATAAAAGGTTTTATAACATGAGGACTCCTGAATTGAATATAACGTATTGGGCTATACGAAGTTTTGCGATAGTAAAATTTAGGTGAAGGTTGAAAGCCGTAGCCGTATAGCCCTTGTTAGAGACGACTCTAAGGACAAAATCTGAAGGATTTTGAGTATGAGCGAGCCACTAAACTATGGCTGACATTTGTTATCAATACATCTCGGTGTTAATTTTAAGCATTTCAGTAAGCAACTATCATTACATTTTTCTACAAATTTTTCTACTTCTCTTTTTAACTTATCTGTTTTATCTTTGTTTGCAATAAGTTTTATTGCAACCAAAAGTACAAGAGGATATAAAAACATTTATACAATTAAAATCTTCATTACAGTACTTCGAGTTTGCAATCTTCTCTTCTATTCGTTTTTTTTCAACTTTCACACTCACTTGGAACTATTACGAATTCCTTAATAACCTTTCCGTTTACAATAATTTGATATTTGCCTTCTGCAACCTGCTTTTTTACTTCTCTGCGAATAGTTTTACCTTCGCATTCTTCAATCATTTCCACATATTCTTTTTGATCCCAAACAAAAGTTTCATTAACATATTCCTCTCTTTGGAATATTACATCACTACAACCCGAACACCATTCCTTTGAGAAACAACAAATCTGATAGATATTCTTTCCAACTATTTTTCCATTTTTACAATATTGATCAAACCCACAACCTGCTTCTCCATCACAACTGTGTTTTAATTTTATAGATTCCCCTTTCTCATTTATAATTTCAAAAGGAAGTTCGTTAGTCAAAAGATTCACTTTTGTATTTATTAAAAAATAACTGGTTTGCCTTTTTCGTATGTCTCTTCGCTTAGGGTACTTTTGATTGTAAACTCATTAGAATAAATATAATTTAGTTGGGCTATGTCGTTTGAAAGGTAATAACCAAATTTTAACCTATAAGTGCCAGAAGAAAGAATTTTGAGTTCAAGTTCTCTTTTATTTTTTGCTTCTAATTTTAATTTTGCTGGTGGTGCAATTTTACACATAATATTTTTATTGCAACACTTGTGAGGCAACTCTATATTTTTCCACCTTCCATTTTCCAATTTTTGCACCTTAGAAGGCAATATAAGAAAGCAGTGATCAAAAATCTTACTAAGTTGTTCTTTGTACCAAATACTTTGATTTAGATTATTCTCAATAATTACCTTTATTTTCTCTCCCTGCTCATATTCTGTTTTGTCTGTGATGATTGTTACTCCTTTCTTTTGTATGCAGATTTTATCCAAAGTTATTATTCCTGGAGCTGCTTTTTTGTCTAAAGCGTATGCACATACAAATCTCCCATAAACTCCTACTAAACCAATAACACTTATGTTTTCATTTAGTGGTTTTTCTGCTCTCCATATTTTGTTCTCTTTATACTCATTTATTACTGGGCAAATATTTTTTAAGTTTTCAAAGCCCGGTCCTTCCATATTCCAAACTATTTTTTTAATTTCAGTAAAGGTTGCCTCACATTTTGGCTGAATAACTTGATTTGCTAACTCTAATGCTTCTTCTCTGGAAATTTCTGTAATTGTTGGGGCAACTGGGGATTGAGTTATTTCTTGTTGACTTTTCCAAACCCACCATCCAGCAATCAATAAAATTCCAACAACCAAAATGCCAATCAAGATTTTAACTTTTGAATCCATAATAATTTCCTCATAATTTATTTTACAAGATTCTATTTATAAATCAATTACCATCCAACCACTTTGGCAACAAAATAGTTAGAAGTAATTTTTAATTTTCTCTCAACTGATTGACTATTAGTTGAAGAATTTCAATCCTTATCTTTATCTAATTGAATTTTAAATAATTTTTGAAAAGAGGTCAAATAATTTGTACCTTTATGCCTTCTATCTTGCTATTAATTTGAAGTTGATAGAATTTAGAATAAAAACGAATAGATTTTTAAGATATTATTCTCAAATTACTTTTATTTGATAACCAGAATATTTCTTTTAATTTTTGACCTTTTTAAAGTACTTTGATTTTTCTTTTTAATTAATTTTTTCGCATCTAATCACTAAAGTTAATTTTTCTTGAATAAATGATTTTTTATCTTAATCAATTATAATGGCAATTTTGGTAAAGTTTAGTTAGCATTGATTTTAATTTTTGCCACCATTCTACCAAATCGTTTTGCCAAAGTGGTTTAGCAATTACATATTACGCAAACAATCAAAATCGTTAAACTTATTTGCCTTAATCTACTTACTTTCATTAACACTTCCTTCCTTTTCGATGAATTCAAAAGTGCTTAAAATTTGGTTGTATTCATTTTTACTTCCTTTAATAAGCTGAATGGAGTAACAAAAGTTGTTTTTTATTACAATGCTCCAAGGCAAGTATTGTTTGATACATTCGTCATCGCTATAAGATGCTTGCAATCCTCTAACCCCTCCTATATCAATAGATCTCCATATCACACTTTCAGGACTTGAATGTGGACATCTTTGCTTTAATTGTAAAACAAGTTGGTCTTTAAGCGAAAGTGCGGATATAGGAGTTGGTTTTTCTTTCACCATAATATATCCCGACAACTCTGAAATTGTAATAAGATAATACGTTTCCAAATTCTTCATAATTCTTATATCTCCTTTTCCGTAAGGTTGTTTCACTGTAAAATTTGGTGGATATCTTAACGCAAATTTATATTCTTTATCTTTATAAATCTTCCAAGTTGATATATTTATATCAGGAGTTAAATTTTTCGAAAGAGGTGTAGGTGTTTCTATGTAAATAAAAAATATTAATCCGAAGATTAATAACAACCCTAAAAGAATTAAAGTCAAATTTAATATTTTAACTAGTTTCATAATATTTTGGTTAGAACTGAGCAAGATAAAATCTAAAATGATGGATTTTAGAAGCTAAAGATAATTTTGGCCTTTATTTCCTCTAATTCTACTATATGTTTTCTTTAAAGAAAACTCCTTTTGCTGTAAATAATGTTGTGAAATTTTACAAATATTTTACTATTTACTAAAATGTTTTATTTTTTTAAATGGGTTGAATTTTCGATAATGTTTTCAGCATATCTGAAACTGCCGGTCAGACCAATTTGAATAAAACGACCAAAGAAAGCGAAATCACATTGTCGTATTATCCGATGTAAATTTCTTTATCTCTTTTTCTTTAGGAGTTTATATAATAAATATCCTCCAATGAACAGTAAAACAACGAATATTGTCGATAGTATCTATGAGTTATTTTTGGATATCGTATT
>Ga0190360_1001800_pt1 | contig 10813 bp, 8 predicted proteins | sample 48721834_MG_FD_161271 | JGI IMG/M metagenome (GOLD analysis project Ga0190360, IMG submission 161271) | Hydrothermal vent microbial mat bacterial communities from Southern Trench, Guaymas Basin, Mexico - 4872-18-3-4_MG | ecosystem: Environmental > Aquatic > Marine > Hydrothermal vents > Microbial... | reverse complement strand
TGGTATTCTGATAAGATAGTCCTTGCTATTACCGGGGCCAAAGAGGTGAAAAAGAGTGATAATCCTGAACTTTACAGAATAGTGGAAAATCTTTCTATTACCGCAGGTCTTCCTACTCCCAAGATTTATATAATAAATGAACTTCAGCCTAATGCCTTTGCGACAGGCAGAGATGAGAATCATGCTGTAGTGGCTGTGACTAAAGGACTTTTGCAAAAATTAGATAGAACAGAGCTGGAAGGGGTGATTTCCCACGAATTGGCACATATTGGAAACAAAGATATGCTTTTGGGAAGCGTATTGGTGGTTTTGGTGGGAATTATAGCATTGCTTTCAAGAATGTTCTTAAGAATGAGTTATTGGGGAGGAAGAAGAGACAGAGAAACAAGAAAGGCAGAAGGCATTTTAATGGTATTGGGAATGCTGGGGGCTATATTAGCTCCAGTTATTGCTACCTTAATTCGTTTGGCGATTTCGAGAAAAAGAGAATTTTTGGCAGATGCTACAGGGGCTCTTTTAACAAGATATCCTGAAGGATTAGCCAGGGCTCTAGAAAAGATAGCTCAAGATGCTACCCCGATGAGAAAGATAGATAATTCTGTGGCACATCTATATATTTCAAACCCATTTAAAGAAGATAATTGGTTGGTAAGGTTGTTTTCAACCCATCCACCAATTGAAGAAAGGATAAAAGCATTAAGAGGAATGGAGATTAAATAAGGTGGGGTGCCAGAGCGGACGAATGGGCTTGCCTGGAGCGCAAGTGTACGGGCAACCGTACCCTGGGTTCGAATCCCAGCCCCACCGCCAATATTCAATTTCAGAGTTTTTGAAGGTTCTTGCCTCCGCCCTCCTTTGCGCACGTTTTTGTAGTTTTGCTCTCTTTAATTCCGTAATAAGTTCAAAAACATATTGGAAGACATCGCCCATAATACTATAATTAAAACAGAGTCGGGTTTAATCAAAAATCCCAAAATTGAAACCGTCCAAAATATCACGGACACTTTAGGTGTTTTGCTGGATGAGTTGACAAAGAAGTATGTATCGCAAAGTTTGGGGGGGTAAATAAAATATAAACAAGGTCGTAAGTTTCAAAAATAATTTAATTTTTCTGATGACAAAAACTCTTAGCCGGAAAGGAATAAAAAAATATGAACAACCAAAATTTTAATCAATCTACACCAGAGCAATCTGTGTCAGAGAGCACCCAAACACCGTCGATTACGCCGAAACCAAAACCTAAGAAAAAGATTTGGATCGTTTCGGGAATTTTAGGAACGGTCATCGTTATTGCTTTGACAGTTTATTTTGTTTTGCCAAAATCCGACAAAGAAACGATCAAGAAAACCGCTGAAGATATTCATAGGCCCGCTGTGGCATTCGCTTCCAAATTTGCAACTTATGAGGAATTGCCAGTGAATATCAACCCGAAGGTTCCAGCTTATTCCATTAGTCAAAATTTAAGCAATGTTACCAATGCCAGCGATTTTAATTTTTCTGATGCGGCAAAAAATCTGTTGGTAAAAAATGCTTTTGTAGTCAAGCCGTCTTACCACAATGAATTTTTCCCTCTTTATGAATCAAATCGGTATAGTTATACACCGAGTTTTATAACGACTGACTCAATACTTCATAATTACCACTTAATGTTTGATTTTTTGCTCAAACAATTAGAGGAGCAAAAATTGGCGGCAGAATTAAAACAGCTTAACACCAGTATGCTTTCCGAATCATTGAACCAATACAACAATCTGAAAGGAACGGAATGGGAAAATGCCGCCAAAAGAAATATCGGATTCTTTGCGGTCGGGAGCAAACTGTTAGATTCTTCGATAAGCATTCCATCAATTGTCGCAAACGAAGTTAATCAGGAATTAGCACTTATCGAAGCACACCAAGGCATAGCAAAGTCTCCTGTAATGAACATTGGTGGCGGAGAGGATGTGATGATTGATACTCCACAGGGTCCGCAACCACTAGAAGCATTAAAAGAGGACTATTCGCAATATATACCAAGAGGCCATTATGACAGAACAGAACAATTGAAGGCTTATTTTAAATCAATGATGTGGTATGGCCGTCTTACTTTCAGAATGAAAAGTGATGATGAAGTAAAATCGGCTTTGCTTATTACTCTTGCGCTCAATAAAGAAAATAATCAGAACAGCTGGAACAAAATTTATGAGCCGGTAAATTTCTTTGTCGGCAAGAGCGATGACATTACTTATTATCAGTTTAAAGATTTAGCTGAAAAAATTTACGGCCCGAATGCAACAATTCAGTTAGTAGCAAGCGATAAAAACAAACTCGCTTCTTTCATTAATGAAGCAAGAACTTTAGAACCGCCGCAAATCAATTCCATGCCGATTTTTCAAGCATCAATTCAAGCGGATAGAGAAAAAGAAATTAAGGGATTCCGTTTTATGGGACAAAGATTCACTATTGATGCTTCAATTTTTCAACGACTTCTCTATCCCGAAGTTGGTGACAAAACTAAATCTTGCCAAACATTTAGACCAGAGGAAACAGGGTGTTTATCGGGAGCACGATGTCTTCCTAAGGGGTTAGATATTCCCGCAACAATGGGTTCAAATGAAGCAAAAAATATATTAGACGGAATGGGCGAAACTCAATATGCCTGCTATTCCGAAAATATGTCAAAGATGAATGATTATATATCAGGGTTGAGTACAGAAGTTTGGACGCAAAATTTGTATTGGGGTTGGCTCTATCAACTCCGACCACTTCTCGATGAAAAAGGAAATGGTTATCCTTCCTTTATGCAAAATACCGCTTGGACAAGAAAAGATCTTAACACATTTTTGGGTAGCTGGTCACAACTGAAACACGATACCATTCTTTACGCCAAACAAGTTTATGCTGAATTGGGAGGAGGTGGTGACTTGGAAGAAAAAGACGATCGCGGTTATGTTGAACCAAACCCTTATGTTTACGCGCGTCTTGCCTCACTTCTGAAGATGACTAATGAAGGTTTGGAAATGCGGGGATTGTTAACTGCAAGCATGAAAGATAATTTGAGCAAAATGGAACAACTGGCAATATCACTTAAAACAATATCAGAAAAGGAATTAAATAACGAAAAACTTACTGACAAGGAATACGAACTTATCCGTTCATACGGCGGACAATTAGAGCATTTCTGGCTCGAGGTTAATAAAGACGAGCCAGCATTTAAAGAATCAACAAGTCAAAGAGATTATCTAAGCGAAAATCCTGCAGCGATTGTGGCTGATGTTGCTACTGATCCGAACGGCCAAGTTCTTGAAGAAGGTACGGGTAAGATTTCAGAGATTTATGTTGTAGTTCCAGTTGACGGTAAATTAAGAATCGCCAAAGGCGGAGTTTATTCTTACTACGAATTTACTTGGCCGATGTCTGATAGATTAACTGATAAAAAATGGCGAGAATTGTTAAATTCCGGCCAAGCTCCTGATTTGCCGTCTTGGACTGATGCGTTTGTCGCAAAATAGAATAAATGCAAAGAAAAACTACACGGTCAATTATTATATCCGTTTTTACCCTTGCTATTGCTCTATGGGCCAGTAGCTATTATTTGCATTTCTCTAAAAACCAAGAAACAGAAAAGAGCCAGCCTCAGGGCGAAAAGGAATTTTTAGATTTTATGTCACAGAAAAAGAAACTTCCTCAAAGGGGCGAGGAGGTTTCTTTAATTGCGGTCGGCGACATTTCTTATTCGCGAGGAGTAGAAAGGATAATCATAAAAGAAAGCAATATTAACTATCCATTTCTGAAAATACAGGACTATCTGAAAGGTGCAGATTTGGTTTTTGGAAATTTGGAAACGCCAATCACCCAAGGAGCAGAGATTCCTGATTTCGAAATGATTTTTAGATCAAACCCAGGGACTGAAAAAGCATTAAAGCAAGCTGGATTTTCTATTCTTTCACTGGCAAATAATCATACTCCGGATTTCGGAGAAAAAGGACTAAAAGACACACTTAGTTATCTTGAAAAGGCCGGTATAAAATATGTTGGGGCAGGACAAAACGAGCGAGAAGCATATCAGCCAGTTTATATTGAGAAAAAAGGAATAAAGTTTGCTTTTTTGGCATATAATGATCCCGATGTTGTTTCGGCTTATTATGAGGCTTCAACTAATCGCGCAGGAACTGCGTTTATGCGGCAGGATAAAATGACCAAAGCTGTAAAAGAAGCAAAACAGGAAGCCGATTTTGTTATTATTTCAATGCATGCTGGAACTGAATACTCCGACAGACCTAACGACTCACAGATAAATTTTGCTCACGCGGCGATTGATGCCGGAGCTGATTTAGTGATTGGTCATCATCCTCATGTAGTACAAACATTGGAAAAATACAAGGGTAAGTATATTTTCTACAGTTTGGGAAATTTTATTTTTGACCAGCCACAATGGCAAGAAACAAAGGAAGGATTAGCTATTAAAATTTATTTTTCAAAAGACAGAATTAATAAAATTTCCTTTTTGCCAGTGGTTATGGAAAATTTAGCCCAGCCAAGAATCGCGAATGGGAATGAGGCGGACAGAATTTTACAAAGATTAAAATTTCCAGTGGCGAACCAAGGAGTTTATTTTTGGAATAACAGCACAAATAATTTTGAAAAAGAGATGAGGGCCGTAATTTATGGAGCAACTCCCGAAAACAGCAGAATTATTTCTAAACAAGAACTGAAAGATTTAGATAATGATTCTATTCCTGAAAATTATAATTTAGAGAATGGAAAATTGACAATTACAGAAAACGAAAAAATGGTTTGGCAGTCACCGAGCGATTGGTGGATAGATGATTTTGTCCTTGCTGATTCAAATAATGATGGGTTTTTGGACATAAATTTATCGCTTTGGAAGTCCGGTAGTTTTGGGTCATCAAAACCATTCTGGGTCAAAGAAAACGATATGAGCGTAAAAAATCATTTTTTCGTTTTGGATTTTGTGGGGGGACTAATCAAACAAGTTTGGGGTTCTTCAAATCTTGCTGAGCCAAATTGTGAATTTAAGATTGCTGATATTGATGATGACAGAAAAAACGAGTTGGTTGTGATTGAAGGAGATTATTCGCAAAAACCAAAATGTGGCGGAAATTATGTCGCAGTTTGGAAGTGGAACGACTGGGGATTTTCAAACGAATGGCGAAGTGAAAAAGGAAATTTTTCTAATCTTGAGATTGAAAAAATTGACGAAAAAAACTATATTATAGTTGATACTTTCTGATTTTTTTGTAGCCGCCGCGTCTGTGAATCAGGCAATTCAACAGGCGGGCAAAAAGGAAAGAGATGTTTGGGGAAGGATTTTTGCTCGCCTGCTTTGCTGTACTTCGCGCGACATGAAGTAGGAAGCGACGCCGCAAGGCGGGCACTGCCGCTGGGCGGGATTGCCGCCCGCAGGGCAGACAACCTGCCTGCCGGCAGGTCAAAAGTCGGCGTTGGGATTTTGTTCAAAATCGGTTCGAATTTTGTCCAAAAGGCACCGCCAACATTAATTTTGATGTTTTCAAGGGTTCTTGCCTTACCTTCGCTTTGTTTGGGTTCAGAAAAATTGAGAAAAGAAGCAATTGAAAAGGCGAAAAACCTCTTAAATCTGTAATGCAGGAGGTGTTTGAGAGAGGAAAGAAAGAAGGTTGGCCAATGAAAAAATTAGGAGAGATCTGTAATTTTCAGAATGGACTTTGGAAGGGTAAAAAGCCTCCTTTTAAAGTAGTGAAGGTTTTGAGAAATACCAATTTTCTTAATAGTGGTCATTTGGATTTAACCAATGTTGCTGAAATTAAGGTTGAAGAACGACAACTTGCTAGTCGTCTTTTACAAAGAGGAGATTTAATTCTTGAACGATCAGGCGGAGGTCCAACTCAACCTGTTGGTAGAGTCGTTTACTTTGATACCGCCGGAGAATATAGTTTTAGTAATTTTACTACACGGATTCGCGTTAATAACTCGAGCCAAGTTGATCCTATATATCTCTGGCGATACTTAAATTACCTTTACATTTCAGGGCAAACTGAGAAATTACAAAAACAAACTACTGGAATTAGAAATTTAATTTTTTCAGAATATAAAGACCTCCAAATCTCTCTCCCACTCGTCTCCAAGCAAAAACAAATCGTCATCTATTTAGATTCTCTTTTCGAAAAAGTTGAAAAGCTTAAGAAATTACAAGAAGAGACAGCAGAAAAACTTACCCAGCTTCGCCAATCAATTTTAGACAAAGCCTTTAAAGGAGAATTATGAAAAAAATTATAGATGAAAAATTTGTTATTGATAAAATTAAACAACATCTTGCGTCGTGCTGGCAAGTAGTTATTGAGAAAGATTTACACGAGAAGGGGTGTGATCTTGTTTTAAAGGATGTTTGCAACAAACATCAAGCCAGAAGGTTCTTGATAGAATGCAAGGGAAAATCTTATGCAAAATCAGCAAAGGCAGTGAATGAAACGGTTTGGCTTTACGCCTTAGGGCAATTGGTTACGCGAATGAGAGTAATTGCAAGACATGCGTATAAATATGGTTTAGGATTGCCCGAAGTAAGTGCTGAAAAAGCATTGCGAAGAATTCCTTGGCAAGTAGCGAAGCATTTATGTCTATATATTTTCTCTGTAGATGATAATGGGAAAGTTAAAGAATATTCACCAAAAGATTTTAAAAAATTTCAAAATAAAAGATTAGAATAAAAGATTAGAGGAATAATTATTTTATACATAAAGCATTCGAAAGATAATCATGAGTCAACATGGCAATCAAACTATTTATCTTTCGCCTTCAAAGCTTAATCTTTTTCAAGAATGTCCACTTTGTTTTTGGTTACATATGGTAAAAGGGATCCATCGTCCGGAGGGACCGAGCTCAACTTTACCGAGAGGAATGGATAGTTTAATTAAAAAATATTTCGACCGATATCGAGAATTAGGGAAAATGCCACCTGAAATTAAAGGAAAGGTTCGGGGAAAACTTCTGCCAGATCAAAATCTTTTAAATGAATGGAGAAAAACGACCAAAAATAGTTCCCCAAGATTTTTTGATAAAGAATTAAACGCTTATTTATTCGGCGGGCTTGATGAGTGTTTCGTTGAGGACAATTATTATATCCCGGTAGATTACAAAACGCGGGGATATGATTTAAAGGAGAACTCTCTTTCCTATTACCAAACTCAACTTGATTGTTACACATTTTTGCTGGAATCTGAAGGATATAAACACTTATCTTTTGGATATTTGATTTACTATATTCCAATTGAAGTTAGAGAAGATGGCGAGGTGAAATTTCGTGTAGAGACACATAAAATAAACACAAATCCAAAACAAGGATATGAAATATTTAGAGAGGCAGTAGAATGTATTCGTGGACCTCAACCCGCTTTTCATAGTGAATGTAAATTCTGTTCTTGGGGAAATATTTTTTTAAGTCTTGAGTAATATTTGAAATGACTTTTGAAAATTGGAATTCCGGCACTATAAAAATAAAGGTACACCCGGTTTTCTTTGTGCAGAAGGCACACTCAGGATGAGATTGTCACCCACAGGATGGTAATTAAAAGTTAGCATCAGGATTTTGTTCAAAATAAGTTCAAACTTTTTCAAGGAAACACTGCCAGATTGATAATTCTGGATATTTGAATAGTTTATAGTTTGAGCAAAAAAACAACAAAATAATTCTTATTAGATATTACAAACAATAAATTGTGAAAGAAAAACAATTTGAAAAACCTAAAACTTCATCTCATTTAGGGAAAGAGGAGAATTTTGTAAAAAATGAAACAGAAGAAAAAAAGATTGAAAAGATAGATATTGAAAAAACAATAAAAGAGATTGAAGAAGAGTTTCCTGAAGATCATGAAAGAGAACAATTTTATTTTGAGAAAGAAAGCCTAAAAGAATTGCTCGCCATTATTTTAGATGGAGGTTTTAAAAAAATAGCTTGTTTGGGTGTACCTACATTGGCTTTGGCACTTGAAAAATTAGGGAGAGAAGTAACTCTATTAGATATTGATGAAAGATTTAAGGATGTTATTAAGGGTTATAAAAAATGGGATATTACAAAACCTCAATATATTAAAGAGACCTTTGATTTAATTATTGTAGATCCGCCATTTTCTAAAGTTAGAACAGGACAGATTAAAAGAGCTATTGAGATGTTGGCGCATTACAATCCCAAGCAGAAAATACTTATTTCTTATTTTACCCCCAGAGCAGAGCATTTTTTAAAGGTTTTTAAATCTTTTAATCTTGAAAAGACAGGATTCTACCCTAAATATCAAAATCTTCCCGAGATAAAGAAAACTAAAAAAGGAGATGAGAGGAAGCAATGGGTAGAATTTTTTTCTAATTTTGAAATAAAAAAGCACAAAGAGCAGAATACAGAATAGGAATTATTTAGCCATGTGAGATATAATAGATATAATAGAATGATGCGAGAAAAATTTTTATCTCAGAAAAAAGAAAAAAGAGAGCCCAAGAAAGAGGAAGAAAAGATTATCCTCTCTTCTTTAGAATATATTGAAAAGATGGAGGAGTTAGGTCTTTTGGAACACGCTAAAACTTATAAAAAGGTATTAGAGATCGCCAAAGCTATAAAAGAAGCAGGAGGGCAGGCATTATTAGTTGGGGGAGCAGTAAGAGATATGATAATGGGAGTGTATCCTAAAGACTTTGATATAGAAGTGTATAAATTACCTCCCAAAAAAGTAGAAGAAATAGTAAATCGCTTTGGAAAAGTATCTGATGTTGGGAAAGCTTTTGGAATTCTGAAGGTTTTTTTAAAAGATGGTTTGGATATTGATGTATCTTTGCCCCGTACTGACTCAAAGATAGAGGCTGGGCATAAAGGATTTGAGGTTAAAACAGATCCTTATATGAGTATTGAAGATGCGGCACGCCGTAGAGATTTTACTATAAATTCTGTAGCATACGATCCATTAGAGAATGAACTTTATAATCCTTTCGGAGGAGTAGAAGATATTAAAAATAGAATTTTAAGAGTAACAGATCCTGAGAGATTTAGAGACGATCCTTTAAGAGTAATGAGAGCATTACAATTTATAGGACGTTTTGGTTTAGAGATTCATAAAGACACTATTCCTATTCTTAGAGAAATGACGCCTCAACTTAAGGAATTGCCAAAAGAGAGAATAGGGGAGGAATGGAAGAAACTATTATTAAAAGCAGAGAAACCTTCTTTAGGATTAGAAGCAGGAGTGATATTGGGAGTGTTTAGAGAGCTTCACCCGGAATTTCCTTTAAGCATAGAGAGTTCTCAGGGTAAAAAGTCTCCTCCTGAAAGTGATTTGTGGATTTATACATTAATGAGTGTTGATGAAGCTGCAAAAATTATTCGTAGAGAAGAATTGTCTGAGAAAAAAGCAATTACTATTATGTTGAGTGTTCTTTGTACAGATTTAGGTAAAGCTATACCGGAGAGATTCGAAGAAAAAGATATTCAAGATAAACAGAAACGATGGTCAGAAGAGCTTGTGAGAAAATTTTTGTCTAAGATAGGAATTGATAATCTCACAAAGAAAAAAGTTATAAAATTGATTTCTCATTATCTTGTTCCAACAAAATTATATATAGAGGAGATTGTCCGGGGAAATAAAGTAAAAGATGGGGTAATTCGGAACTTGGCTAAAGAAATAGACCCTGCCACAATCCAAGAATTAGTGTTAGTAAGTGAAGCAGATCATTTAGGCCGAGGTGTGTTTATTGAGCCTGAGATTGCAGAGCAATTATTATTACCTCAGGATAAATTTTTGCCGAGGGAATGGTTGATTAAGCGAGCCAGAGCATTAAAGGTTGAAAAGAGCCGTCCAGTTGATTTAACACGGGGCAGAGATTGGTTAAATTTTGGATATACCCCTGGTCCCCATATTGGTGTTTTAATTGACCTTTCGAATAGATTAAGAGACGAGAAAGATTTTTCAAAAGAAATGGTTTTTCAATTAGTAGACGGTATAGAAGATCCAAAAGAAGCTATTAAAATACTTAAGGCAAAACTTGTACAAAAGGAATAAATCTATATTATTAATTAAAGTCTTCATTAATATGGAAAAAGGAGATAGGTTAATAATGGTTGTGAAAAGAGAGTTTCTTTTTAAAGACGATTATTTTGAAGGATTTAGACCGCAAAGCGAAAAAGATTACAGTTCAAGGATACTTCAGCATTTTGAGTATATTAAAAGAAAAGAGGCAGAAGTAAATCCTGTATATAAACAACCAATTGCTTATTGTATCATTGTAAATCCAAGATTAAGACAAGTTTTTGCCTATCAGCGTGCCTTAGAAGATTTAAGATGTTTTGAGAGAAGATTGCAGGGTAAATGGTCGTGGGGATTGGGGGGTCATATTGAACAGGTTGATGTTAAAAATGGAAATCCCATTCATATGAGTTTATTAAGGGAGCTGAGTGAAGAGGTAGATTTTCATATGGCTGGCACTCCTGAGCTATTAGGTTATATCAATGACGACAATGATGATGTGGGAAAGGTGCATTTTGGAATTTTATATGTATTGCACACTGATTCAAGAATTGTGAGACCAAAGAGCTTAGAGATTAAAATAGGAAAACTTATGCCGTTAGAAAGGATAGAAGAAATTTGTTCCTCTCCAGATTTTATAGTAGAAGATTGGTCGAGAATATCTTTTAATCCCTTAAAGTCATATTTATACGAAACCACATTAGCTTGATTTCTAATGAAGATAAATTAAAATAAAAATTTAAGAATTATGAATATAACAGGTTTTATTTCAAATCTTACTTCTTGGTTTGTGCTTCATGGTGTGAAGGTCTTTTTAATTCTGTTTGTAG
>Ga0190360_1001799_pt1 | contig 10822 bp, 10 predicted proteins | sample 48721834_MG_FD_161271 | JGI IMG/M metagenome (GOLD analysis project Ga0190360, IMG submission 161271) | Hydrothermal vent microbial mat bacterial communities from Southern Trench, Guaymas Basin, Mexico - 4872-18-3-4_MG | ecosystem: Environmental > Aquatic > Marine > Hydrothermal vents >... | reverse complement strand
ACGTATTGATCAAGGAAAAATAAATATTTAATTTGATTTTTTATAATAATTTCAGTAATAATTACCCCTCTAATTTAAAAATATAAATAAAAATAAGAAAAAAAATTGACTTTAACCACTTAGCACTGTTTTCAAAATATCTTCGACTTTTTCAATATTAGATACATCTCTTAATACTGCTTCTGCCTCGTTACCTACTTCTTCACCTGTGTAAATTTGAATATCACCTGTCCCCCATATACGATCAATAAGAGACTTTTTTACCTTATAAAATTCGATCTTATCGACCATAACATTAATCATGTCTTTATTAATTATACCTTTACTTATTACAATCTTATCGTCATATATAAAGTAAGTAACAGATTTCCACTTGAAAAGCTGGATAATTAACCAAATGCCTAATACCAATAGCACTATTGAAAATGTTAGAATTAAACTAAACCCTAATAATTGGTTATATTGTCCCAAGAAAAACCCCGCAACAAGTCCGCAAATATCAATGATTATTAATATTAAAACATGTATAAAATAGTTTAACCAGAACGGATTGTCTGACCATAATAATTTTTCTTCACTACTCATTATTACCACAATTATTTATTTTCTATTATTTTAATAATTGATAAGATAATAGACTTTAGGAAATTAATATTTTTTTCTTAAATTTTTAAAAAATATTTATTCCTTATTTTTACCTATTTAACTATTTTTTTTATAAATTTTTTATATCGATGAATTTTTTATTGAATTTTTTGTGAGTAAAAAATTTAATATCCCCCTAAATCAGATATTAAACGCCCAATTTTCTCCTTTTTTAAATGTATTATTACTTTTAAATTTAGAATTGAATAAACGGAATTTTAAAGTTGATTAAACAAATTAAAAATTTAAAGTTTATTTTTTAATTACTTTTAAAAAATAACTATATTCAAGCAAGATATTTTAGGAAAAATGATTGTATAAATCCATAGAATAAAATAATAGAAATAAATTATGGTTGAACATCGTCTTTATTGGAGAAAATGACCGCGATTTGTTCTAGATTCTCGAAATATTCACCGACGAAATTATCTTCCTCAAAAATGGTTTCAATTTCCTCCAGAAGAGAATTTAATTTGACATATTTACAAGTCCCGCATTTATCTAGCTTGCAATTTGAGCATTGTTTCTTTATTTTTCTAATCAGAAGAATTGTTAATGAAACCCAAATTTTTATAATTCTTGTTAATTTTGGGTCATTTATCTTGTTTTCATCCATTTTATTCATCAATAATATAATTTATTTTTTTAAATAAATACTTTATTTCCCTATTTTATGAAATATACTTTTAAATTATTAATGATGTAATACAATTCTCTGCTATTTTAATAGAAATTTTAATAATATTTTATGTAAAATTTTTTCATTTTATTAATACTTTTGTTACACTTTTTAGATATTTCTTACCACAAAAAAAGCCATATTTATTAAAAACATTTTTTGCAAGTTTATTTGTAATTTATTTAAATTATATATTAGATAAATTTAAAATTACCATTTTAAATAGGTAATTCATCGAAAAATGAGATATAAAAATGAAAAAGCTTAGAATTAAATTGTTGAATTTTATTGTTTTGATAATATTAATGAATTCTTTGTTTGTAAAATTTGTAAATGCGACTCCAAATTATGGAACTCCGATTGATAGAATAACATCAGTATTGTGGGAATATAATTCGCATAATTCAAAAAATATTATTCAATTACAAAATTATGATAAGCCAAACATTTACTTTTTTTCAGTTATAGGGAATCAAAATAATTCTACAAATAATGTAACACTATTACTAAAGGATGGGACAATCTATTGGAACAATTTTAGTGTTTCATCGTCCATTACTTCAATAAAAGTTTCAGACATAGACAATGATGTTGAGCCTGAGATTATTGTAGGGACCTTACAGAATGGTCTTTTTATTTTTAAAACAACTGGATTTGGGGTTCCAGAATATATAGTCCCAATTAATAATATTACGGCAATTGGTATTAATAATTTAAGTAAAGATGCCGGAAAAGAAATAGTAATTTTCAATGAAGATAAAATTAGCGTGTATCTAAATAATGGTACTCTTTTATGGAATTATGACCTTCCATTAAATGAAACAGTAGATGAAAATTGTTATATTATTCATGATATAAACTCGGATAATGTAAAAGACGTAATTTATGGAGCGGGAAATTATTTAGTTGCGTTAAATGGGAAAAATCAGACTCAATTTTGGAATAAGACATTGTCCAGCAAAATATATTCGTTAGAGATAGGAGATATTGATAATAACGGTATAAATGATATAATTTTAGGGATGGACAAAAATTTAACGTTGATTAATAGTATAAATGGGGATATAATTTGGAGTACAAATGGTACCAATCAAATGGCTGTTTCAGGATCCGTAAAAAATATAATATTACAGGACACAAATAAAGATTTCGGGACAGAAATTGTCTGCTCAAGTATAAATAAATCAGGTGGAATTTGGCCCGTGATTTATAAATTTAACAGTAGTGGGAATTTGATACAATTTGCAATTGTTAAAAATGGAAACGGTAATATAACAAATATAGTACTGGGCGATATCAATGGTGATGGGCAGAAGGAGTTCGTGTCATCAGATACTTTTGGGCAGGTGATTGCTTGGACTTTAAATTTAAGAGTTATTTGGAATTATACGTATTCAAGTCCTATTTATTCAATGGTAATGGGTTTCATCAATTTTGATAACATCCCGGACATTTTAATATCTTCAATAGATGGATTTGTTCTGGCGATCGGAGTACCTACCGGTTCAATAAACTTAATATTATTTTATTCTGCAATAGGGATTGGTGTAGGAATTTTCGTTGGAAGTGTAATATTAGTGTTTTTTGGAATTAGGAAATTAATGCATGATAATAAAAAAAGAAATTGAAAAATATGATAAAAATCTAATTAAAGTCTTCCTTTCTTTTCGAGTTTTATTAATTGTCTTTTAAATGTATCTCTAATTATTTCCAGGGCACCTACTACGTGTAAATAGCATTTATTTTCCCAGACTCTTTTTTTATGATATTCACGCATACCTTCCGATGTGGTCATGTCAATATTTATCAGATCATAACAACTAGTTGCGCCAAATCTTTTTCTAAATTGGGATAAAAATTTCATGCCTACTGATGCCGCTTTAAATTGGTCCAATGGTTTTTGCTTTTTACCACCGCCTTCGATTAAACCCACAATCATAAGTCCAGACGCCACTGCACCGCAAGCTCCAGAAATACATGCTAAGGGAGCTGCTAAATTTTGTAAATATTGGTCATCAATCTGTAAAACTTCTTTTAAACTTAACATGGTCCATACTGCGCAATTTTTCTCTACCATCTCAGGTGTATAATATTTTTGTGGTAATGTCTCCTTTAATTCTTTGATTTTTTCGTTGAATCTCGAAATAATTACTGATTCTTCACTCATTTTGTATAACCTTTTTTAAAATTAAGAATTTTTAAAAATGCAGTTTATCAAATTTCAATTATAAAACATTTTTATTAATTTAACAGCAATTTAAAACTATTTCCGGTCCAAACGTGAAACGTGAATATTCTTACAGACAAAATAAAATTTAGAAACCGAATTCTTAATTTTAGGTATTTATTCATGATTTTTATTGATTTGACGAAAAATTTTTTCGTTTATTTAAGGGTAAATTTAAGTTTGAATTGATATTTAATTCTTACTTTACGAGATATTAATCCATTCAAATTAATTTAAGTTCATAGAGACCAAAAAAGGATTAGATTAAAATAAATCTTTAATTAAAATCTTTTAATATAAATTAAATTAAAGATAATATTACCAAATAAAACTAAAATTTTATTTGTCAAAAAAATTAGTGGTAATTAAAATGAACCTATATGCACAATTAGAAGATATAGTTGGTCCAGACTATGTTTCTAATGAAGATTTTGTATTAGAAAGTTATGCACACGGTATAACAGGGGTAGGAACTAAAAGGCCAGCAATAGTAGTAATTCCAGAATCAGCGCAGGAAATAAGTGAGATATTAAAAGTTGCTAATAAAAAGAAAATGAATGTAATTCCAAGAGGTGGTGGAGCTGGGCTTTTAGAGGGAGTGCTACCGTTAGTTTCAGGTGGAATTATTATTGATATGACTAGAATGAATAATGTAATAGATTTTAATGAAAACACGATGACAGTTACTGTCGAATGTGGGATAACATGGGGAAAGCTTAATTCATTTTTAATGGAACGAGGTTATTATACAGGCACATTAGGCCCAGGTTCCGGCATGTCTGCAGTAGTAGGTGGTGGATTATCACATAATACAGTTGGTGGTGGAGGCGCTGCGAAGTACGGAGCAGTAACAAGACATTGTGTTGGTCTTGAAGTTGTGCTCCCAAATGGTCAAATTCTTACGTTAGGGTCAAGTGCCAGTAAATATATTAAAGAGCCATTTAGTAAATGGGGGCTTGGTCCAGATTATTTGGGGTTGTTTTTGGGAGACCAAGGAATACATGGCGTCAAGACAAAAGCCACATTATTAGTTTATCCAAGGCCGAAGTATAGGGCATATAAGACGTTTTCAATCAGGAGAAGAGGAGATAAATTATGGCCAGAAATTATTTTAGAGCTACGGAAAAAGGGAGATCTAGGTCTATATGATGTTTTTTATTTTCCTGAACTTATTATGCAAGCTCTTCAAGGATTATTAATAGTAAAAGACATTGTTGTGTTTAAATCAATTAAAGAGCGCGACCCAAAAGGGAGGGCAGTGATGTTTTATACAATGGAAGCAGAAACTCAAGAAGCATTAGAAGCAAACCAAAAAATTGTGGACGAAATTTTTCTAAACAAAAAAGGAATTACCGCGTTTGGCCCAGAAATAGAAGACGGAAATATTGCAAAATGGCACTATGAAATGAACGGACATTGGCAGGTATATCACGGTTTCTGGGGCGTTATGGGTGAAAAGTCGGTCCCGCAAACTGGAGAGCACCACATTCCTGTACACCAATATCCAGACTTAATGAAGAAATTTGAGAAATGGGAATCAGAGAATTCAGAATTATTAAATAAAGTTAGGGCTATGTCTGGTGTTGGAAGTAGTCTATTATGTGATCATACAACAGTAGAAGTAGACTCCGGTCTCACTATTTACAATATCCCCGAATATCATGAAATAAATGACAAATTATGGCGTAGCTATTTAAATATGATTGTAGAGTCAGGCGGTATGCCCTATATGGCGGGGATGCGGTTCTCAAGGGCATTAATTGACGTAAGCGCCTTTTCTGACGAATTCTATAGTTTTATGAAGACAATTAAGGATACATTAGATCCGAACCATATTTTAAGTAAAGGAAAATATTATTTTGAGTAGTGATATAAAATGACTGAAGAAACTTTAAAACATATTAAAGAATTGGAAGATATGATTAGAAGTTGTAGCGGAATTGGGGACTGCAGGGAAGCTTATATGTATTCAGTTAATAGAATACAAGTATGTCCAATATATGAACATTCTCCAAAATTTGAAGTATATTCAGCGAGAGGTAGATTACGGATTTTAATGAGTATATTAGATAGAAAATTAGATGTGTCTAAAAAATTAGCCGAAATATTTTATTTATGTACTACTTGCGGGAATTGTCATACAATATGCCATGGAACATATTCAGATAATATTGACTTATTTGTTCATAATTTTATTGATCATGTAAAAGTCTGGGAGGCATTTAGAGCTGACCTTTTTGAAATGGGACTTGCGATGCCAAGACATCTTGAACTAATGAATTCCATAAAAGAAAATAATAACCCTTATTTTGAGCCCCATAAAGACCGAATCAAATGGCTTGAAGGGCGTAAATTCCCAGAAACTGCAGAAAATGTATTTTTTATGGGTTGTACAGAACCTTATAGAATGCCCGAATTAATTAAAAAAATTATTAAAGTTTTTGATAAATGTGGTATCGATTATACAATTGTTCACCCAAATGAAGTCTGTTGTGGGTCAATTGCTCTCAGAATTGGTGATATTAATACTGTTAAAGAACTTGCTAAAAAAAATATTGAAGCCTTCAAAAAAGCAGGAGCTAAGCGAATATTAATTCATTGTGCAGGATGTTTTAAGACTATTAAACAAAATTATCCAGAAATTTTAGGTGAAGAACTTCCTTTTGAGGTGGTCCATGTTACAGAATATTTAGAACAATTACTAAAAGAAGGAAAAATCAAGCTTAATAAAAAGATTGAGGATAAAGTAACATATCATGACCCCTGTCATATTGGCAGAGCAAGTAATATCTATGATCCACCGCGAAATTTAATAAAATCGATTCCAGACTTGGAATTTATAGAATTTGAGCGTAATAGAGAGAATGCATGGTGCTGCGGAGCTGGCGGAGGTATGAAATCGGCTTTTCCAGAAAAGTCGGTTGAAATTGCAACTGATAGAATAAAAGAAGCTGAGAAAATAGGGGTAAATAAAATAGTATCTGCATGTCCTTTCTGTGAAATGAACTTATCTGATGCTACCAAAGAATCCGGAAGTAATATAAAAGTTATTGATATTTTCGATTTGTTAGATGAATCTTTAGATTAGTTTTTTTATTTTTTTATATTCATTTTAAATTTATACATTTTAAATTTCAATGTTAAATAGTATTCTAACAAAATATCCTACAAAAAATGAAATTACAGCGATTCCTAAACTTATTAGTGCCATTTCTAAAAATCTTCTTGTAAATGAAAAATTTTGAGCAACTGATGTATAATAGGTAAAAATGAGAATTAATATAATTCCAGAGATTAACGAAATACCAAGGCATAGATATACATTAGTTAAAAATAAATACGGTAAAATTAACAAGATGACAGTAAAAAAATAAGTTAGTCCGGTATAAATAGCAGCCTTTATGGGCTTTTTAACGGTCTTACCAAATTCAGATTTTGTTGATAAATATTCAGATGCACTCATCGATAATGCAACAGCTATTCCAGTAATTAATACGGTCATTGCAATTAATGGCGTATTATTAAAAGCCAATGTCAAGCCAGCTAGAGCACCAGTTAACTCTATAAGTGCATCATTTAATCCTAAGACCATTGAACTTATATAAATCAATCATTGGAATTAAATTCTTGAATAAAGCACTGGTATGTGCATAAAAGATCCTCCGACAACTTTTACAAGTGTATTTCTGGGGGTTGCCACGCACAGAAGTATTATACCCATCTCGCTTAATATTATCTGAATTGCACCCATACAAAGAGTTTGGACACAAAATTGGGATCTATATAGATGCTTGAATAATGTTTATTTTATATTCTAAATTATAATAATATTTATATTTATAATACATTTTTAAAATCATCTCATATTATGATTAAATAAAAACAATAATTTGATATAAAAGAATCTTTTCTAATTTAGTCGGAGAAAGAAATTTATATCTATTTATATATTTTTGTCGGGCAAAGGTTTTTGTAAAATCTCTAATAATATATTTTTTATTTTTTAATTTTTGAGTTAAGAAACTTGTATAATAATAGAGTAATAAATCCGCCTATTAACCAGACTAAAAAAGTATAAAATGGTATCCAATGTGGGCCAGGTCTCCAAATTTGACTACCGACAGAATAATCGCCCATCATTCCAATAAGTGCATTTATAAATACTAATAATATTTGCCATAAAATATCTAATTTAGGATTATTAAAGAGAAATTTTATCCAATTCAAAAATTTAAAATCCATTTTTCTAATTTTTTCGGGATATGTTAATAGAATGGTAAACGAAACACCAATTATAAAGAAACTTAAGACCATTTCTAACGGGATGACTAATATTGGTGGAAATTGAATACCACCGAGTGGATACCACCAATTTAGGTATACTGCTATTGTTTCAATTAAGAAATCAAGAATTAATACAAAAATACCGATGAATATTGAGATCTTAATAGCTTTTTTATTTGGCATAAAAATTATTACAATGATATTAAGTAATAAGAAATTTTGGACAAGGTCGCTTATTATTCGGAAATTTTCTGGTGTTTTAATTCCACCAAATAATATTAATAAAATACCTAAAATCGAAGAAATAAAAATTATTAACCTATCTAAATATATTCTATCCATTTTTCATTGATTTCCAATTAATTGTATTATTTTTTTGACTCTAGAATCGGCAAGGTCAGATAAATGTAATGCCATAGCTTCTGGGGTCATTGGTTCTATTGGAGAACCCCATTCTATTTGTCCATGATGGCTCAATATTAAATGTAATAATTTCATCTTCAAATCATCAGGAAAATCTGCAATTTTATCAATATTATCTTTAATCATATTATAAGAATACATTATATGACCTATGAATTTTCCTTTATCATTTTCTGAAATTACCAAGCCCTTGATATCGTATGTATAAAACTTTCCAATATCGTGTAAAATTGCACCTGTAATTAGTAAATCCTTATCCAATTTATAGAAATCGCTTAAACTCTCAACTAATCGGACCACACCAACTGTATGTTCTAAATTACCTGATTGATAATTGTGATGGTGGACAGACGCAGATGGCCAATTTTTAAATTTGTCCACGAAGTCGCTGTCATTAAAAAAGATTTCTAGCAATTTTTTTAAATAATTATTTTTGATATTGTCGATTTTTTCTTTAATTATTGAATATAAAGATTCAGTATCAATTTTTGGAGCAATAATAAACTCGTTTTTATCGTCTTCAGAGATAATTACACTCCTAATTTTTTTAATATTTAATCCATATTTATCATAATTACCTAATATTTCGTAAAAGTCACCAATTTTTAACATTTCAAAATCTAATATATTTTCTTTATCCTCCGGGTTAAATATTCTTGCATTTATTATACCAGTCTTATCTTGCATCTTTAAATAAAAGAAGAGGTTTTCATTTTTTGTATATTTTTTTTCCTTATATACTAGCATTAATACAATCCTTACCAATTGATTTGATTTATCTTTTAATTCACTAACAAATAATTTTTTCTTTATATTTTCCATTATAATCCCTTATTTTTAATTAAATTGAAAAAGTTAATTAGTTTTAGTAATTCTTCTCACTATTATTTTTAAAAATTTGTTTATTAATAAAATTAAAAGAAAAGATTTTGTAAATAGAGATTGTTAAAGAAGGAATTTATGAAATAATTTAGTAGAAATAAGGTCATAAAAAAAGAAAGAAATGAAAAGTTAGTTTAGGTAAAATTGGGCTAAAATGTTCATTTGATTTTAAATTCGATTAAACTTGGGTCGACTTTTTTTAACGCAATTAGGCGTATAGACATTGCAATTCCGCATAAAATGAAGATCCAGAACATTTTATAATAAGTCCCTAGAATAGATTCGGGAATAAGTCCAGCAATAATAATACCTGTTAATCTTCCAAGATTTATTATAGTATAAAAAAAAGCCATGACTGAACCTGCTTGCTTTTTATTACAAGAATTCATTAGCATTGAAAAATAATAAATAAAAGCAATGGAACTGGTAAAAGAAGTTATATAACCACCAAAAATATAGATTGAATTAAACAATGCCGCCCCCTGAAATAATGAGAATGCTACAATTATATAATAAGCACTTGAAATTAAAGAATGGACAATAACTGGATTAACAAAACCAAATTTGTTTTTTATTTTAGTCGCAAAAAATGCACCTAACAACCCAAAAATTATTCCGGGAGAAAACGCAATCATCTGATAATTAATGTCCATTGACATAAATGTCCTCAAAAATGGGTCTAATGTGAAGTCTAGCAATCCTGTATCGAATTGAATAAAAAATATAAATATTAATATCATTAAAATAGATTTTGTTTTAAAAAAAGAGGAGAACTCTTTTAAATTAAAAGTAGGGACCTTACTGTATTCAGAATCTTCTTTAAGAAATAATGGAGCAATAAGTCCAATTAAACAGAATAAAGAACCAGTGATAAATCCTGCTAAAAAATTACCAGATTGACAAAATGAACCAACAACGATTCCAGGTAGAAAAGATAAATAGGTGGCAATTTGAAATGTAAGGTTTGCTTTATATTTTTCTGCCCGATCATCAAACGTGTCCACTACTAAAGCGTCCATCGATAAGTCCATTAATACAATTCCAAATGATTGTAAGACCACAACTCCCATAAAAAAGATCAACGTTAAGATGGATGCCTTTACATTAATCAAAATAAGAAAAGGTAAGAGAATAATATTAATAATAATACCTATTATTATATAGGGCTTTCTTTTACCACCAAGTTTACGAATAGGAAATTGATCTATAAATGGCCCTATAAATCCTTTTAGTATTAATGGTATAATTATTAGTCCTAAAACAATTGAAATGGAAAAATCGCTCATTCCAAGTCCTAAAACATCGTCTTTAAGATAGATTGGCATTATTACAAAAAAAATCAAAGAGATAAGTCCTTCTGAAAAATATATTGCAAAATATAAAAAATATTTGTATTTCTTGTTCCTTAGAGATATCAATTTTAATCTTCCTTATAATTAATTTCTTTTTTTTGAATAGGGGAGTATAAATTTATAGATTTAAATATTTTAAGATTTAGCTTTTTTAGTCTAAATTTTAGTCAATTTTTTTGAGAAATCATATTAAAAAAGTGCACTAAATCTCTTTTTTTCAAAAAATTTTATGTATTCAAATCGGAAAAATGGAATTATAGATATTTAAAAATTATCCAAAAAAAGATTAGAGATTGAATGTTGATAAGGAAATAATATAATATTTTACAT
>Ga0190360_1001792_pt1 | contig 10836 bp, 8 predicted proteins | sample 48721834_MG_FD_161271 | JGI IMG/M metagenome (GOLD analysis project Ga0190360, IMG submission 161271) | Hydrothermal vent microbial mat bacterial communities from Southern Trench, Guaymas Basin, Mexico - 4872-18-3-4_MG | ecosystem: Environmental > Aquatic > Marine > Hydrothermal vents > Microbial... | reverse complement strand
AAATTGTGCAAAGATTGAAAATATAGCCGTGCTGTTATTTGATATACTAAAAAAGCAACGTCAAAATGAATGCTCAGTGCGGCTCAATGCGAATAAAAAGTTAACAGCGCAAATGCCTTTTATTGTTGACATATTTTTTAAAATTATGATATCATTATCGTGCACCGTCCTGCACCAAAATTAAATAACAGGAGGTTAGAATGAAAAAAATACTGATAGTGGTACTGGCATTTACCTTTATTGCCAGCATGGCGCTTGCAGAGAAAAAAGAGGCTGTTGAGGGAGTATGGAAGCCCAAAAAACCGATAACGATTATAGTTCCATGGGCAGCAGGTGGTTCTACAGATCAGTCAACAAGGGTAACAGCTGGAGAGCTTGAGGGACCTCTGGGACAGAAAATCGTAATTGTAAACCAGCCAGGTGCCTCTGGCTCAGTCGGTACAAAGAGCTGTTTGGATGCGCCGAGGGATGGGTATACATGGACAGCAGGGGCTGTAAAAGACCTCGGTACCTATAAGGTTCAGGGGCTTTTGGACACAACTCTCGATGACTGGCATCTTTTCCTCAATGTAGCTATGGCACAGGTTGTTGCGGTTAATGTAAACACTCCGTACAAAACTTTTGATGATCTTCTCAAGGCTTTCAAAGAAAAACCAGGCCAGATTACAGTAGCCACGGCAGGTGTAAACAGTGCCGGGCATACGGCAATAGAGCTTATCAAAAAGTATGCAGGAATTGAATACAAGCATGTAACCTATGATGGAGGAAACCCCGCTGTAATCGCATGCGTTGCAGGAGAAACTGAGGTTGTAACTCAGCTTTCGGTAGAGGAAGTGGACATGTTAAGGGCAGGCAAACTCAGGGCATTGGCAGTACTGACCGAAAAACCACTTGAGTTGAAAGACTACGGTACCATACCACCAATCACAAAATGGATTCCGGATTTCAAGGTTGCTCCTATCTATTTCGGAATTTTTGTTCCCAAAGGGGTACCTGACGAGGTCATTTCTACCCTTGGAAACCTTTGGGATACGGTAATTAAAAAATCCCAGAAAATAAAAGATTTTGCTTCAGAAAGAGGAGCGGTATTTGATCCAAGCTGGGGTGATGAAGCCTACCGCAAAGCATTTCCAATGGTTCAGATAGATGCATGGTTAAAGTATGATGCCGGTCAGGCAGTAATAAATCCTGAAGAAATTGGAATCCCAAGACCTTAATTAAAAAATCAAAAAATAGAGGGTGCCTGAGGGTACCCTCTATTTGTATCAGTACAGAATTTTCTGAACAGATAATTACCCAGTTCAAAAAGGGATGATCTTCTGACAAAAAAGCACACCAGTGCGGGAGACTTAAAGATGGAAGAAGCGAAGATGCCCAAGGCGGATTTCGTCAGCGCAATCGTACTAATTCTCTTTGGAAGTGCTGTAGTTTACCTCTCGGCAAAAATGCCCACATTCAGAGAGATGGGAGCAAATCCTTACTCTGCACCGGGGATAGTCCCGGGGTTTATCGGTGCTACCATCATTTTGATGAGCATCATAATGCTTGTAAGAAGTATCATCAAGAGGGGGCACCGCCTTGGTATAACAGGCAGTAGTATAAAAGAGTTTTTTAAATCACCTTCAACGAAACGAATGTTCATTACAATTGCACTTAGCCTGATTTATGGAGTCGGACTTCTCGGTAAAATACCCTATCTTCTCTCCACGTTTCTCTATGTTTTAGTATTTGTTTTTGTGTTCGAATACAGACGTGGGGAAAGTTTTTTCAAACAGTACAAAACCCCAATGTTTGCCTTTGTTCAGGCAATTCTTACATCAGGAGTAATTGCAGCTATTTTCAGATACGCATTTCTGGTGAATCTCCCATGACAATAAAATCAGCAGAGGTATAATACAGTGTAATTATCGACCTGGAGGTCTAAATGCTCGAAGGTTTAAGGATGTTTGGTGAAGCTATAGTGATGTTCATGAAACCGAAAATAATCTTCGATGTTTTCTGGGCAACCCAGCTCGGCATAATAGTTGGAATGTTACCAGGGCTCACCGCAACAATGGGTGTTGCTCTGATGACAACGTTAACATTCAAAATGGCTTCCAGTAACGCAATCCTAATACTCATATGTATGTATATAGGAGCCATTTATGGAGGCAGTAGAAGTGCAATTCTGCTGAATATACCCGGCACACCCGCCAATGCAGCTACTGCTGTTGATGGTTACCCTCTTGCCCGCCAGGGAAAAGCAGGACAGGCAATAGGTATTGCCACAACCGGTTCATTTCTCGGTTCTATAATTGGCATGATCTTACTGGCATTCTTTACTCCCCTGATAGGTAATTTTGCCCTCAAGTTTCAATCCTACGAATACTTCTGGCTTGCAATCTTTGGTATCGTGATAAGTGGAAATCTTACCGCGCCAAAGGACCCGTTAAAAGGATGGATATCTGGATTTCTCGGACTTTTTGTCGCAATGATTGGCATGGAAGGAATACATGCATACATAAGATTTTCGTTCGGTAGTGTTAAAATGTCAGGTGGAATAGCACTGATCCCCGCCATGGTAGGGGCATTCGGTTTCGCAGAGATAATAATGGTAATGAAATACACAAAACTTGAGGTTATAAAAGCAAAGGTCGGAAGGGTAATACCCAGGCTCAGCGATATAAAAAGATACTGGGTTACCATTATACGCTCGGGGATTATTGGCACATTTATCGGAGCGGTACCTGGAGTTGGAGAGGATATAGCTGCCTGGGTCTCCTATGACTTTGCCAGAAACTCCAGTAAAGAAAAAGAAAAGTTTGGAAAGGGAAGTGTCGAGGGACTCATCGCAGCAGAAACCGGGAATAATGCATGTGTAGCAGGAGCCATGATACCAGTGTTATCCCTTGCAATTCCGGGTTCTGCACCAGCGGCTGTACTCCTTGCCGCAATGTTCATCCACGGGGTAAGACCGGGTCCACTGATTATGATGGAGTTCCCAGAGTTTGTTTTCCAGGTTGTGGCAATGGTAATGCTTGCAACCTTTGCAATGTTTGTGCTGGGTCTTTCACTTGTCAAGGCACTCGTTAGAATACTCCTTATACCCAGACAGAAACTCATGCCAGTGGTATTCGTACTGTGTGTTATAGGCTCGTATGCCATTCAGGGAAGGTATTTCGATGTTGGGGTCATGATTTTCTTTGGCATTCTTGGTTACCTCATGAGAGAAATGGAATATCCTGTGGCTCCCATGGTACTGGGAATTATTCTGGGTAACATACTAGACAAAAACTTAAGGAGAGCCCTGATCCTGTCAAACGGGAGCCTTATACCATTCTTTACAAGACCCATAAGTCTCGTGATATTTATACTCACAGTTATTACAATATGCAGCAAGATGAAATGGTTCAGGTTTCTCATGGGTAAGTTCAAACAGCTTATGGCAAAGGCATGAAAAGGCCTTAAATAAATCTCCTGAGAACTTTCAATCTATCTTTAAACGGAGGATATCTGAGGCCAATTTCTCTTTTATTGTTCCTTATCATAATAGATTGACGGTAAGTGAATGTGTCAAAAGAAGCCCTGCCATGGTATCTCCCAAGACCGCTTTCTCCTTTACCACCGAAAGGTAGATACTTGTTATCAAAATGAATAACCGTGTCATTGATACAGATCCCCCCGGCCTCAATATTTCTCAAAATAAACTCCCTTTTCTTCTTGTTCCTCGAGAAAAAGTAACAGGCAAGAGGAACGGGCAGCTTTTTTACGATCTCTACTGCCTCGTCCAGAGTTTCATAATGGATAATCGGGAGAAGAGGACCGAAGATCTCTTCCTGCATAATCTTATCCAATAAACTTACCTCATCAATCAGGGTAGGAGCAATGTAAAGTTCATTGCGATCCGACTCCCCGCCAAAGATGACCTTCACATCCTCAAGAAGAGCCACAATTCTATCAAAGTGTCTTTCATTTATTATTCTCCCATAATCAGGACTATTTCTGGGATTCTCACCATAAAACTTAGTAATTGTTTGTTTGAGCCTCTCAACAAACTCATCCTTAATCTTTCTATCAACCAGAAGGTAATCAGGAGCCAGGCACATCTGTCCAACATTTAAAAACTTTCCCCAGACAATTCTTCTTGCAGACGACTCCAGATGTGCTTCGGCATCTACTATACATGGACACTTTCCACCCAGTTCAAGTGTGATGGGGGTTAGATACTTTGAAGCTTTTTCCATTACAATCCTACCCGTTTCTTTGCCCCCGGTAAAGAATATGTAATCATACCTGAACTCAAGGATTTTTTTATTCACATCTCTTCCGCCCTCTATCATGGTAACATGTTCAGGAATGAAGGATTTACCTATAATCTTTCTCATAACGGCGGTAGTTTCAGCTGAAAAACTCGAAGGTTTAAGTAAAACGCAATTCCCCCCGGAGATAGCCCCAATCAGTGGAATAAATGCAAGATTAAAAGGGAAATTCCACGGGGAAATTACAAGCACCACTCCATATGGACGTGAAGTAATACAGCTCTTACTGAAAAGATGTAGCAGTGGTATTCTTGTCTTTTCAGGTCGAGCCCATTTCCTCAATCTCGAGATGTGGTACTTCAATTCAGATTTTACCTGATGGACTTCAGTTACATATCCTTCAAAAGCACTTTTCCCCACATCCTTTTTCAATGCATCCAGTATAAGATCCTCATACTCTAAAACCACGCTTCTTAATTTCTTCAACGATTTCAATCTGAATCCAATTGAGAGGGTTCGTCCACTGTTAAAAAAATCACGCTGTTTCTTTAAAATCTCTTTAATATCTTCTCTCATGTTTATGCACTCCTGGTTTTTCAGAAATCTGTTACATCATTTATTACATTTTTATCTATTACATTTTTTCCTTGAGCTACTTTCCATTGAAGTATAGAATTAAGAAAAATAAAAAATACTAAATATTTAGGGCGAACTTCAAGTTTTCATAGTGAAACTAAAATTATTGATTTAAATCATTCGAAGTTCGCCGGCACTACAGCATTTTTAGTTTTATCTTGCAGCAGGATTTCCATTTTTCAGAAAATTCGACACTCGTTCTATTTATAAACTTATTTTATTCTACAATCAAACCAATTATCACGTTGAGAGATTAAAATGACCACTGGAGAGGACATTGTTCTTACAATAGATGTTGGAACTTCTGGAGTAAAAACCGCCCTTGTCTCGCTAGAAAGAGGAATTATTGGCTGGAAGTTTTTCAAAACCCATCTTCTACTGCACCCCGATGGAGGTGCCGAACAGGATCCGGCAGAATGGTGGGAAGGGGTAGTAAAAAATACAAGATACCTTGCAAAAGAATATCCTTCTGAAGCTAAAAGTATAAATAAAATAAGTTGTACGACTCAATGGTCAGGTACCGTTCCGATTGACCATTCTGGAAAACCATTAATGAACGCAATAATCTGGATGGATTCAAGAGGCGAAAGATACATCAGGGAAGTTACTGGCGGCAAAATAAACATACAGGGATATGGTGTATTCAAGCTGATAAAATGGATCACCAAAACCGGAGGAATACCAGCTCATTCGGGAAAAGATTCAATAGCCCATATTCTATTTCTTAAGAATAAGCGACCAGAAATCTATAATAACACCTACAAATTCCTCGAACCCAAAGATTTTATCAATATGAAACTCACAGGAAACATCTATGCAACCCATGACTCAATAACCCTCCACTGGCTTACCGATAACAGAGATATAAATAATATCAGATACTGCGAAAGACTTCTGAAGATAGTCGGAATCAGCAGGGATAAATTACCTGAGCTGAAATCTTCCCTTGATATTATAGGGACACTTCGAAAAGAAGCTGCGGAAGAACTTGGCTTAAAAGAAGGAATTGAGGTGATTGGAGGAAGCCCGGACGTACAATCTGCCTGCATTGGTTCTGGATCAATCCAGGACTACGATGGACACATATACATAGGTACCTCGGCATGGATAAGTTGCCACGTACCATTTAAAAAAACCGACATTTTCCACAATATGGCTTCACTTCCATCACCAATCCCCGGTAAATACTTCGTTGCAAATGAGCAGGAAACCGCCGGAGCATGCCTTGATTTTATAGCAAAGTTATTTCTGGAGGAGAATCAGGTCTCAAACCAGAATACTTATACCCGGCTGGAGAACATGGCCAGCAGAGCAGAACCAGGTAGCGGAAAGGTAATCTTTGTTCCGTGGCTTTATGGTGAAAGAACTCCGGTCGAGGATGAAAAGCTCAGATCATGCTTTTTCAATATCTCACTCAGTACCACAAAGGAACAGCTCATAAGGGCAGTATACGAAGGTGTGGCATTCAATATAAAGTGGCTTCTTGGATACGTTGAAAAGTTTATAAAGAAAAAGTTTCTATATCTAAATATTGTAGGTGGTGGAGCCAGTTCAGATTTCTGGTGTAGACTCTTTGCAGATATACTTGACAGACCTGTAAGGCAGATAGAAGAACCAAGGATGGTAAACCTCAGAGGAGCTGCTTTTCTGGGTTTTATAGCCAAGGGGAAAATTAACTTCGAAGACATCCCAAAGTATGTAAGAATAAAGAATATTTTTGAGCCAGAGAAGAAAAGTAAAAATATCTATGGTGAAATATTCAGTGAGTTTCTCAACATATACAGAAAAAATAGAAATATTTTCCACAGGCTTAATCGGTAGACGAACTCCTAATAATCTCAAAACAATTTTTCAATTTTACGGAGGTCAGATACTGTGAAAAGTGACAAGCCATCAAAATTAAAAAAAATTATCCTTGGATATGGGTTTAAAGCCATAAAAGCAATTCCTCCAGTTAAAAAGAGAATAGAAAGGGAATATGAAGGTATAATCAGAGAACTGGAAAATATTGCAAAGCCTTACAGGAACAGATATCCGGTCTTTACATCAATTCCGGAACAGGGGCTGAAAAAAGAAGAAATTCTTAAAATGGTAAAAGAACTATGTGAAGAAGAAGAAAAAAAGTGGAAAGAAGGATATGTATCAGGTGCGGTTTATCACGGTGATGAGAAACATATCAATTTTCTCAACAGAATTTATGCCCTGAGTTCACAGTCAAACCCCCTTCACTCAGATATATGGGCAAGCACAATCAAGTTCGAAGCTGAAATAATTTCAATGACAGCTGAAATGTTAGGAGCCAAAAATGCAGAAAAAATTGATGGCGGAATATTCAAGGGAAAGATATGTGGAAATGTAACCTCTGGGGGTACCGAAAGCATCCTTCTGGCAATGAAAACATACAGGGACTGGGGCAGAACAATAAAGGGAATCAAAAAACCAGAAATTGTTGTCCCTGTTACTGCACACGCAGCATTTGAGAAAGCTGCAAACTATTTTAACATAAAGATCAAAAAAATCCCAGTAGATGAAAAATTTATGGCAGACGTAAGTAAGGCAGAAAGGGCAATAACAGGGAATACTGTTGTACTTGTTGGTTCTGCACCGGGTTTTCCACACGGTATCATCGATCCCATTAAAGAGTTGTCTGAAATCGCAAGAGAAAAAGAAATAGGTTTTCATGTCGATGCATGCCTTGGCGGATTTATTCTGCCCTGGGCCAAGAAGCTTGGATACGATATACCGCCATTTGACTTCAGCCTTCCAGGTGTAAGCTCTATCTCCGCTGATACTCACAAGTATGGATTTGCTGCAAAAGGAACCTCTGTTATACTTTATAGAGGAGAAGAACTCAGGCGATTTCAATATTTCAAAACCACAGAATGGCCAGGGGGCCTTTATTTCTCTCCCACCATAGCAGGCTCGAGACCAGGAGCACTCAGTGCAGAATGCTGGGCCGCCATGCTATCGATCGGGCAGAAAGGTTACATCAAAGCAACAAAGGAAATCCTTCAAACGGCTGAAAAAATTAAAAAAGGAATAAAAGAGATTCCAGAGCTTCGTATACTTGGTAATCCACTGTGGGTGATTGCATTCACCTCAGACAAGCTCGATATATACAGAATTATGGACTTTATGAGCGAAAGGGGCTGGAGCCTCAATGGGCTCCACCACCCAAAGGCCATACACATCTGCGTCACGCTAAGGCATACACCCCGGGGAGTAGTGGAAAGATTCATAAAAGATCTTAAGGAGGCTGTCAGGTATGTGAAGAATCATCCACATGAAAAGGGAAAAATGGCGCCTATATACGGAATGGCGGCCAGTTTCCCTGACCGAACCGTAATAGAAGAGCTCATGGAAAAATACATGGACGTTCTCTATCGCCCATAATTTAACCAAAAAATATTTGCCTTTAAACAATTAAACAATCAATTAAAGCATATTAAAGCGAACTTTCAACAACTTGAATTAATATTCTATTACCCATGCATCGAAATCAAAACTAAAGCTTCACCCCGTCAACAAAAAAAGCGGTGCAGAATATATCCCGCACCGCTTTTAACCGGATCTTTAATTGGATTTTTCTCACAAGCGAGTTTCTCTACAGACTTATATCTATATATCCCGGGGGTTGCTTATCCGCTCCTCGGGAGCCTTACCTCACAAATGGGGTCGCCAGAATAATTATACCCAACCCCTAAGTTTCATTGCTACCACTACCCTCGAAACGGCAACCATATAAGCCGCTATCCTGTTATTCACATTGTGTTTCTGAGCCATTTCATAAACGTCCCTGAATGCCTTTGTCATTTTAACATCAAGGCGCTCATAAACCTCTTTCTCATCCCAGTAAAAGTTATAGAGATTCTGGACGTACTCGAAATATGAAACCGTAACGCCTCCTGCATTACAGAGGAAATCAGGGATAACAAAAACATTATTCTTGAACAGTATACTATCAGCTTCCAGTGTTGTTGGCCCATTTGCAAGTTCTGCAACAATCTTTGCCTTCACCTGACCTGCATTTTCTGCGGTAATCTGATTTTCAAGGACTGCAGGACACAGCACATCAACATCCAGCTCAATTAACTCCTTGTTTGTAATCGCTTTTGAATTGGGGAAATTGATCAGGTTACCCTTTTCTTTCTTATACGCCACAAGCTCCTCTGGATTGAAACCCTCAGGATTGTAAATACCTCCAGCTGAATCTGATACAGCCACAATCTTTGCACCAAAAAGCTCTTTGGCAAGCAATGCTGCAAACTGACCTGCATTACCAAATCCCTGAATAGCAAATGTTGCACTACCCAGGTCTATATCCAGAACCTTGGCCGCTTCCCTGATGGTATACATGGCTCCCCGCGCAGTTGAGTCTACTCTACCAGCAGACCCACCAAGCTCGAGTGGTTTTCCCGTAATCATACCGGGAACATTGTACCCCTTTAGCTTGCTGTATTCATCCACCATCCAGGCCATAATCTGTGGAGTTGTATAAACATCGGGAGCCGGGATATCTCTTTCCGGTCCAAGTATCTGCCAGACAGCATCTATGTATCCTCTGCTCAGTCTTTCAAGTTCACGTTCCGACATTTCTTTGGGATTACAGATGACACCACCCTTAGCCCCTCCAAGAGGGATATCAACCACAGCACACTTCCAGGTCATCCAGGCAGCAAGTGCACGCACTGTATCTATGGTTTCCAGTGGATGAAATCTAATTCCACCCTTCGTTGGTCCACGGGCATCATTATACTGAACACGAAAACCCCTGAAAACCTTGACCTCACCATTGTCCATTTTCACAGGTATGGAAACATGAAGTTCTCTTTTCGGCTGACGAAGCATCGCATGGGTTGCCTCATCAAGTTTCAACTTCTCCGCAGCTTCATCGAGTTGCCTCTGTGCAATCTCAAAAGGGTTCAAACTTTCCTTTGCCATCCTAAACTCCTTATATAGATATGTAGACATCTATAACATAGAATATCATATTCACTCTATCATGTCAATAAAATAACAATTACATGGGAGGGATTTTTTGGAACAAACCTCAATTTTCCACTAAATTTCTAATTACACTTTACATCTGGCTTTTCTTTTTTTTCAGAAAACTAAAATAGAGAGAGTCCTGGATCCCCTGAAACATTACATTCGCATTTATATATAATATATTAAATTTGTAATAAAACTGATAGTGTACAGCCTTGATACTGATATTAAACTGGAAAACATAAAAAATCCTTCTTTCCTCGATACCATCGCAAACTTTATAGAAAAAGGGATAGATTACTACAATCTTTTATCCTTCATAAGACCTAAATCCCAGAAACCCCGTATCGAAGTAGAAAACTATAACATGGCATCGGGAACGAAGGAAGGCTACTACAATGCCACTGTAACTCTTCGAGAAAAAAACAAAAAGTACACCGGGCACGCCAGAGAAGTAAAGGGGCTTGTAAATGCCGCAATCAAGGCCACGATGGAGGCCGTACCTTACTCCAATATAAAGCTCTGCGAGAATAATCCCGTAGAGATAAGAATGGTAAGCCCGACGATAGAGGGACCGATCGAGGTAATTGTAAGAGTTCTGGATACCACAACCAATCTTACCTACGTGGGCTCCTTTGCGGGATACGATATCATGGGAGCATGCGTACATGCCTTTATAGATGGGGTAAATCAGATTCTGAATCCCGAGGTACGCTCGCACGGTCTTTACCGCTCCTTTGTAAATCTGATGGAAGACCCGGAAACAAGAAAAATCCTTACAGTTCAAAGTGGTAAGATCTACTTTCCACACAGGGTAATCAACAGGGATATCAGAGCCGTATTTTTCATGATCCGGGCAATCAAGGGAAGGGATAAACCGGTAAAACTTTAGGAGTTATTCGTTGAGCTCATATTCCAGACCGTTCTCAGAAACATGGGTTTTGCTCCTGCATCAATAATCTCAAAAACACTT
>Ga0190360_1001790_pt1 | contig 10851 bp, 10 predicted proteins | sample 48721834_MG_FD_161271 | JGI IMG/M metagenome (GOLD analysis project Ga0190360, IMG submission 161271) | Hydrothermal vent microbial mat bacterial communities from Southern Trench, Guaymas Basin, Mexico - 4872-18-3-4_MG | ecosystem: Environmental > Aquatic > Marine > Hydrothermal vents >... | reverse complement strand
CTCTTGCTCGGGCATTATTCAAAGCAACAACAGAAATAGCAGCTAAAATAGCAATAATAGCTACAACTACTAAAAGTTCAATTAGGGTAAAGCCTTTGTTTGTGTTCTTTTCTGCTTTTTTCATTTTTTCTAGCTCTATTTAATTATTAGTATAGCAAAAACAACAAAAAAGTTATCCACATCTTTATTTCTCAAAAACTAATGCCCAATGATAAGGCCCAGCATCCCATTCATCCTTTAATTTTAAGCCCATTTGCAAAACCAATTTTTTAACTTGCTCTTGTCCTATTCTTTGTTCTTTGGAGGGGCCCAAAGGGGAATCTTGTTTTTTCCAATCAGTGATTAAAAGCTTTCCTCCATCCTTTAATAATTTAATAGCATGCTCTAAGACTGCCTTTTTATTTTCTACTTGAAAAAGAAGATTATTTATCATAACAAAATCAACACTTCCTTGAGGAATTTTTGTTGAACCAATAATTTCTAAATCTGCCCAAACTGGTTTAATATTGCTTAACCCAAAAATTTGAGCATTTGTCTTTAAACTTTCCAAGGCAGACCTTAAAATATCAACTGCATAAACTATACCTTGCGGTCCAACAATTTTTCCTGCCTGCAAAGCAAAATGCCCTTTTCTCCCGCAACCAAAATCAACCACCCTCATTCCTAACGCAACTCCAGCCCTTTGCAAAAGAGCCTGATTGTCAATTAATCCTTTTCCTCCTGGAATTTGCTCTTTTAAAGGAATATTTGCCATAAAACTACTGGAAAAAATTATAATGCTCACCATTACTTTCTAAAATTATATCACCTATTCTATCTGTTCGCAAGACTTTTATTCCTTTTGTTTTTAAATTAAAAATAGTTCTATAACTTGGCAAGCCAAAAGGATTATCTTGTCCAACAGAAATTATTGCATAATCAGGAGTAACTATATCTAAAAACCCTAAACTTGTAGCAGACTTAGAACCATGATGGGAAACTTTCAAAATATCACTATCCAAACTTGCTTGACTGGCTATTAACTCTTCTTCTACCTTGTTAGTAATATCTCCTGTAAAAAGAACTTTTATATTCTTAAATCTTAAATTAAAAACTAATGAGTAAAAATTATCATCATCAAAATCTTGCCCCTGACATTCTTGATCCGGCCAGAAAAAATCCAAATAAACATCATCTTCAATCTCAATTGTTTGCTTACCATTAACAACTAAAACAGGAACATTCTTGTCTTTAACTTGTCTTAACCATTCATAAAAGTAAGGATGGTTGTCTTTAACTCCATTATAAATAATAGTTTTAACTTGGCAACGTTCTAAAACTTCTATTAAGCCGGTTAAATGATCTATATCCGGATGACTTAAAATCATTAAGTCTATTTTTTTCTTATTAGAAGATATATATTTTGATAGTTTATAAACAATGCTCCTGTCCGGCCCTCCGTCTATTAATATATTTTTACCTGAAGGAGTTTGGACCAAAAAAGCATCTCCCTGGCCAACATCAAGAAAAACTACTTTTAATTTTTTCTCTTGAATTAAAGTAAAAAATACTATTAAAACAATGTTCAAAATAATAAAAACTCCAACTAGCTTAATGAGAATTTTGATCTTTTTCTTTTCCATAAAAAGACAATTAATCCCAAAAGTGAATAGATTATAATAACTGGATAAAAACTAACAAAATTAATTTCCGCCTTTGGCAAATTAGCAAACCAACGAACAATAAAAAGGATATAAGTTAAAGGAATCCAAACAAGCCAAGTAAGAATCCCACTTAAAAAAGGGATAAAAGACATTAAGACAAAAAACAGCCCAAAACCTATAGCAAAAGGCAAAATTGGAACAACCAAGAGATTAACTATTGGAGATAAAATAGGGAAAATCCCAAAATAATACAAAGATAAAGGCAAAGTAAAAACTTGAGCGCTTAAAGTTATAGATAAAACATCCTTTAAATGTAATTTTGTATTGGGAATTTTCTGAAAAATAAAATGAAAAAAATCTTTAAAAATAATTATTCCCAACATTGCTAAAAAGGATAACTGAAATCCTATATCAGCAGATAAAAGCAAAGGATTAAACAAAAGCATTAAAAAAGCAGTAAAAATCAAAAGCTTGAAACTATCAACTTTTCTCCCAAGACAATCTCCTAAAACAAGAGCAAGCCCCATCAAAAAGGCCCTTATAGCAGAAGCTGGGGCGCCAGCTAAAAACACAAAAATAGTTCCTAAAGGCAGGATAAAGAAAATTAATTTTCTTCGGGAAACTAAGAAAATATTGTTCAAAATATAAGCTAAAAGATATATTATCAAACTTATATGAAGACCTGAAATTGCCATTAAATGGCTTGTTCCTGTATAAGAAAACCATTGTTTTACTTCTGGAACTGGTTCATGCTTTAAGCCCAATAATAAAGCACTAAGAAAACTTGCCTGAGGCTCTGTTAAGGAACTTAAAATTACTTTTCTAAAGTGCCTCCTGATTAAAAAAATATGCTTAAGAATAAAATTGCCTTTATTTGAATCAATAACTTCAATTTTTTCCGGGAAAAAACAGATCAAACCTATTTTAAAACGAGACAAATATCTTGGATAATCAAAAGCTTCAAACTTTTCAGGATAATGAAGCTTGCCTTTTATTCTTAAAACATCCCCATAATGGTACAAGGGGTATAAAGGGAGAAAAACTAACACTCTACTTTTTATTGGTTGTTGATTAATTTTTACCTTATCTAAAGTTAAAAGAACCTTATCCTGTCTTATTTCTGGGTCAGTTGAAACTACCCCTTCTAATTCAACCTCTTGATTAACATACTTCTGGACTGATATATCATTTAAAAAACTTAAACTTGATTTATACCTTAAAACTCCCAAGAAAAAACCAAAAAAACAAAGAAATATAATTAAACCTATTTTCTCCTTAGGTTTATAAATAAAAACTAAAAGTAATATAAACAAAACAAAAAACAAAATAAACAAAGGCAAGCCAACATTAAAAAAGGAGGCAATAGCAATGCCTCCAATAAAAGACAAAATAACAAAAAATAAAACTTTTTCGCTCATTTAATTTATCCTTCAATTTTAATTTATTTCAAAAACCACTTTTTTGGCAACGGGCCACCAGATTTTTTATAAATATAGTCCACCAAAGCAGACAAAATTCTTTGCTTTGCTTGGACTTGTTTTGCTCTATAAAAATTTTTCAAGGCTCTAGCAAACCTTTGGTCTATTTTGTTTAGAACTTTAAACATCTCATTAGGTTGCCTATAATATTCCTTATTAATTTTCAAAAATAACTCCACAATATTATTTATTAATAACTGGCTATCCAAACCAAATGCAAGATAATCCTTATTTTTAATATCCCTTTGAACTTCACCCCAAAAATCATCTATAGAATATTTGTGCATTAAAATTTCTTCACTCTTATATTTGGTTTTCAATCTTAAGTTTCGTTTAGCAATTAACTGCAACCTTCTTAAATCACCTGTCCTCTCATACAAAATCTTACCGTAAGCCAACATATGAGAAGTTACTCTTTTAATATTATTTTTATCTTCAATAAGGTAAGACTTAACGTCCTTTATTGAATCAAATATGATGTCAACACGGATATTGCCTTCCAAAAAATTATATCGAGAAAACCTACCTTTTTTCTTTAACAAAATATATATATCAATATCAGAATGCTGATCAAACTTATTCCTTGCAACAGATCCAATGAGCATTATACCTAAAACATTCTTGTCCTGCCTATATTTTTGCAGAACCTTATGACAAATGTCTTTAATTGATTTATTCATACAAAAGTGAAGTATATCTTGATATTTTAAAAAAATGACAGACAAAGATGCCCATCATTTTCGGCAAAACACCTACTGCCGTAGAAAATATCTCTTGCTCTTACCTCTTCTGCCACTGAGGAGCACGTCTTGCTCTTTTCAGTCCTGGTTTCTTTCTTTCTTTTATCCTAGCATCACTAGTTAAAAACCCTGCTTTTTTGAGCAATGGTTTCCACTCAGGATTAAAATAACTTAAAGCTAAAGCAATAGCTCTTCTTACTGCTTGCGCCTGAGCCATTAAGCCCCCGCCTTTAGCCTCTACTTTAAAAGAAAATTCATCCTCTTTTTTACCAATAACCTGAAATGGCTGACGGACTATTGCCTGAAGCTCTGGGGTATAAAAATATTCCTCCATTGCTTTTTTATTAACCAAAAAACCGCCTCCTTTTGCTGAACTAAACATAAGTCTTGTCCGAGCTGTCTTTCTTTTTGCGCTCGTCCAAATAACCTTAGCCTCTTCTAAAGTCTTTTTTTCTTTTTTTGCTTTACTAGAAGAAGCTTTTTTCTCTTTTGTTTTTGATGCTGTTTTTTTTACAGAAGAAGATTTTTTACTTTTTTCTTTTTGTTTTGTTTTTTTAACTTCCTTTGGCATAAATTTTTAATTTACCAATAAACACTTTTAACTTTTGCTTCTTGTTCGCCTATTTTAACTAAATGAAGCAGATAAAGAACATAAAAAATGAGTCGACTAATTATCAAGGAAAAAATTTCTAAAATATAAGCAATTAATCTAAAAAATAAAGCAAAACCAAAAGCAAGAGCTAAGCTAATTTCTCTTTGGTATGGTCCAATAAATTTATTTAAATTTGCATTAATATCTTGAGATATTTTTTTAACAAGAGCCTGCTTAATTGCCCTTTCTAAACTATTTTCCATTTCTGGAGACAAATTAACACTAAGGCCTAAATTTTTTGCCAGTTCTGAAACATCAGGAATTATTAAAGGGATAAGGGGTTCAATAAAACTAGAAAGTCTTTCCTCTGAAATAGAAATTTCCTCCTGATTGACATTTAATAAAGGGTTAAAATAGTAAACTAAACCAATAATTAAACAAAATCCTAAAACAACTAAACCACCACCCCTTTTAAGTATTTTTTTTAACTTTGATTGGTCAATTCTTTCTCTTTTTTCTTTTTGAATTAAATAATAAGCAAGCCCACTAAAAATTAAAAAAAGGATTAAGCCTCCTAAATAGTAAAAATTAAAATTAAAAAAGGCAAAAAAAGGTGCAATGCAAATAAGGCTAATTAAAACAAAGGAAGAAAAAGAAAATAAGTATAAAGATAAAAGATAAACGCCTAATAAAAAAGTAAAAGTAAAAATAAATATTAAAGAGTTATTTTTATTTAATCCACACCCCTGAAAAATTTCATCCAAAATCACCCAAAACAACATCCAACAAAGGAACAAAAAAACATCCCAGATAATATCCTTTATCCTTAAATTGCTCCTTAAAAATGCAGAGGCTTTTTCAGCTGTCATTTATTTTTCATTATATTCACCTTCAATAGGGCCTTGTTCTCCTTTGTTGTCTTCATCCTTGTTTTCTCCTTGCTGCCCCTGAGACTCAGAACTTCCTTGACTTTGGCCTTGCTGATACAAAGTAGAACCAATCCTCCCAACAACTTCATTTAACTCGTTCATTGCTTTTTTTATTTCTTCTATATTATCCTTATTTTTCACCTCTGAAAGTGCTTTTATTTTTTCTTCTATAGTTGATTTATCTTCTGGCTTAATTTTATCCTTGTAATCTTTTAAGGCTTTTTCTGCACTATAAATTAAAGTATCAGCCTGGTTTCTAACATCAATAAGTTCTTTCTTTTTCCTATCTTCAGCAGCAAACTTTTCTGCTTCTTGCTGCATTCTTTTTATTTCTTCTTCAGAAAGAGCTGAAGCTTCTTTAATAACTATCTTTTGCTCTTTATTTGTTGCCTTATCTTTGGCGCTAACAGTCAATATTCCATTAGCATCAATATCAAATGTAACTTCAATCTGAGGAACACCTCTTGGAGCAGGAGGAATTCCATCCAAAATAAACCTGCCTAATGTTCTATTATCTGCTGCCATTGGCCTTTCTCCTTGAACAACATGAATTTCAACTGCTGTTTGATTGTCTTCAGCTGTTGAGAAAATTTGCGTTTTTTTAGTAGGAATTGTAGTATTACGAGGAATTAAAGGTGTAGCTACTCCCCCTAAAGTCTCTATACCTAAAGTTAATGGTGTTACATCTAAAAGGAGTACATCTTTTACTTCAGATTCTCCAGACAAAATAGCACCCTGAATTGCTGCTCCCATAGCTACACACTCCATTGGATCAATTCCTCGAGCTAACTTTTCTTTACCAAAAATATCCTCAATAAAGGAAATCACCAAAGGCATTCTTGTTGGCCCCCCAACTAAAATTACTTTTTCTATATCTTCTGGTTTAAGTTGAGCATCCTTTAAAGCCTGCTCAATTGGTTGTCGACATTTTTCTATAATTGGCTTAACTAATGATTCCAACTTGGCTCTGGTTACCTTTAAAAGAAGATGTTTAGGCCCTTGATTGTCAGCAGTAATAAAAGGAAGATTTATTTCAGTTTCTAATGTTGAAGAAAGCTCTATTTTTGCTTTTTCAGCTGCTTCTTTTATTCTCTGCATAGCCATTTTATCCTTGCTCAAATCAATTCCTTGTTCTTTCTTAAATTCTGAAACTATATAGTCTACTAAAGCTTTATCCATATCTGCTCCTCCAAGTTGAGTATCACCAGATGTTGATCTTACCTCAAACACACCTTGACCAAAATTCATAATAGTAACATCAAGTGTTCCTGCTCCTAAATCAAAAACCAAAACTTGCTGATCCTTTTCCTGAATTTTATCCAAGCCATAAGCTAAAGCAGCAGCTGTTGGTTCATTTACTAATCTTAAAACCTCCAATCCAGCAATTTTACCAGCATCTTTTGTTGCTTGACGCTGAGCATCATTAAAGTAAGCTGGAACAGTAATAACTGCTTTTTCAACCTTGTCTCCTAAGAACATTTCTGCATCCTTTTTAATTTTTTGAAGAATAAAAGCAGAAATCTGCTGAGGAGTATATTCTTTCCCAAATATTTTATAAACAAAGTTAGTTCCCATTTTTCTTTTTGCTCCAAAAACAGTTCCTTCTGGATTAGCAACTGCCTGTCTCCTAGCTGGTTCACCAACTAATAATTGCCCATCTTTTGTAAAGGCAACATAAGAAGGAAAAGCTTTTCCCCCAACTAAGGTTGTCCCCTCAGCAGAAGGAATCATCTTTGGCTTTCCTCCTTCCATATAAGCAGCAGCTGAATTTGATGTTCCTAAATCTATTCCAATAACTTTAGCCATAGATATTTAAAATTAATTAAATCAAATTAAAATTATTCAATAATAACCTTTGCTGGACGAATTACCTTGTCATGCCACATATAACCTGCTTGAATTTCTTGAATAATTTTCCCTTTTTCTCCCTTTTTCTCAATCACTTCATGATATTCAGGATTATACTTTTGTCCTATTGTCTTTATTCTGGAAAGACCAATGTCTTTTAATACCTTTTCCATTTGATCTCTTATTTGCCTTAAACCTTCAAACCAGGGATTTTCATCCTTTGAGTCATTAGCATCAGCCAAAGCTTTTTCAAAACTATCCAAAACTGGAATCAACTTATTAACTAAATCCCAGTTAGCAAATCTAATCCATTCCTGTTTTTCCTGATTCACCTGTTTTTCTAAATTCAAATAATCAGCTTTGGCTCTTTTCCAGCCATTTAAATATTCTTCTGCTTTCTTTTCCAACTCCTTAATCCTTGCCTTTAATGCCTTGTTTTTCCTTTCTAATTCCTTAATTTTATCTTTTTCCATTTTCCCTATTCTAAGAAAAGAAAAAAAATTGTCAAGAAAAATGTCGACAAATTTCAATAATTTGTTTTAATTAAGAGGTAAAATCTGCAAATATATAACTAAATCAAGTATGGACTTAATTATAGTTGAAAGCCCAACTAAAGCTAAAACAATCTCCCAATTTCTCGGAGAAAATTTTAAAATAGCGTCTTCAAACGGCCATATTAGAGATTTACCTAAAGGGAAAATGGGGATTGATATTGAAAATGATTTTCAACCTCATTATGTTATTCCAACAAAGAAAAGAAAGATCGTAACCCAATTAAAAAAATTAGCTAAACAAGCAGAGAAAATAATTTTAGCCACTGATGAAGATAGAGAAGGAGAATCTATTGCCTGGCATCTAAAAGAAATACTTAAACAAACAGGAGAGAAAAAATTTGAAAGAATTACTTTTCACGAAATTACCCCTTTAGCTATTAAAAATGCTTTAAAAAACCCCCGAGATATTGATATAAATCTTGTCCATTCTCAACAAGCAAGAAGAATTTTAGACAGATTATTTGGCTATGAACTTTCTCCTATCTTATGGAAAAAGGTAGCTAATCGATTGTCAGCTGGGAGGGTGCAGTCTCCTGCCCTTCGTTTAATTGTTGAAAGAGAAAAACAAAGAAAAGCCTTTAAACCAGAAGAATACTGGACTATTACAACTTTTTTTCAAACAAAACCAGTTTTAAAAGCAGAGCTTAAAAAAATAAACAATAAGCCAATTAAAAAACCTGGCTTAAGTAAAAAAGAAGCAGAAGAAATTATCAAAGAATTAGAAAACAATAAGTTTGTTATCACAGATATTAAAGAACAAATTGTAAAACGTCAGCCAAAAGCACCTTTTATTACCTCAAGTTTAGAAATTGAAGCTAATAAAAAGCTAAACTTTTCTGCTAATAAAACAATGAGAATAGCCCAAAAACTTTATGAAGGAATTGAAATAAAAAAAGGAGTGCTTCTTGGTTTAATTAGCTATATAAGAACTGACTCTTTTTATCTTAATGAGGAATTTCTTAAGAATGCTGAGGATTTTATTAAGAAAAATTTTGGAGAAAAATATTCTAAAAAAAGACAATATAAGACTAAAAATCGCCTTGCCCAGCAAGCCCATGAAGCAATTAGACCAACTAATCTTAACTATCCGCCTGAAAAAATTAAAGACAAATTAACCAAAGATGAATATAATCTTTACAAATTAATTTGGGAAAGAACGCTTGCCTCTCAAATGGCTGAAGCTGAGATAAAAGTAAAAAAAATATCCATCCAAACACAAGATAATAAATACACCTTTAGGACTCAAGCTCAAGACATTGTTTTCCCTGGATTTTTAATTATTTCTTCAGAAAAAAAAGACATACCTCTTTTACCTGAAAACTTAGAAAAAAACCAAGAATTAAAGCTAAAGAAAATAGATCCCACTCAACACTTCACCCAACCTCCTCCTAGATATAATGATGCCTCCCTAATTAAAGAATTAGAATCTTTGGGTATTGGCCGTCCATCTACTTATGGGCCAATTATTAAAACCTTAGAACAAAGAAATTATATCCAAAGAAAAAATAATTATTTTCTTCCTCAAGAAATTGGAGAAAAAGTTAATGAAATTCTTGTTAAACATTTTCCTGATTTTGTTGATTATTCTTTCACCGCTGAGCTTGAAAAAAAATTAGATAACATTGCTGAAAAAAAACAAACATGGGTTGAGGTAGTAAGAGAATTCTATGAAAACTTTAAGCAAACACTTGAAAAGGAAAAGGAAAAAATTGCTAATTACAAAGAAAAACCAAAAATCCTTGATGAAAAATGCCCATTATGTCAATCTAATTTAACTATTAAAACAAGTAGATTTGGCAAATTTATTGCTTGCTCTAATTTCCCTTCTTGTAAATACACTCGGCCCATTGAAACATTTGGCCCCTGCCCTCGCTGCAAAAAAGGATTAATTGTTAAAAAAAGAAATAAGAGGGGGAAAGAATTCTATGCTTGCAGCCTTTGGCCAGAATGTGATTATATCACCAAAGAACCCCCTTCCCAAAATAAAAAAAACTGATATAATTTTTCTTATGAAAAAAGATATCCACCCAAAATACTATCCAAAAGCAAAAATTATTTGCGCTTGCGGCGCCAAATATGAAGTTGGCTCAACAAAAGAAGAAATGCACATTGAAATATGCGCTCAATGTCATCCTTTTTATACTGGTCAACAAAAACTAATTGACACAGGTGGTAGATTGGAAAGATACAAGAAAAGATTAGCTAAAAGTGAAAAAATAAAACAAGAAAAAGAAAAGAAAAAAGCAGCTAAAGTAAAATCCTCAAAAAACAAAGAAAAAGGGGGCAAATAAACAGCTAAAGAAATGAACAAAGAGATTGACAAAATAAAAGAAAAGGTTGCTCAACTAGAAAAAAAATTGCTTGATCCAGCGGTTCAAAAGGACAAGCAAAAGCTTAAAGATATTTCTCAAAAATATTCCCGTTTAAAAGAAAAATTAAATTATCTAGAAGAAATAGAAAAAATTGACAAACTTATTCTTAAAACAAAACCACTTTTATTAGATAAAGAGCTTTCTCAAATCGCTCAAGAAGAAATCAATAATCTTGAAAAAAGAAAAAAAGAGCTCTTAGAAAAAATTAATCCTAAATCAGAAAAAAAAGAAAAGAAAATAATTATGGAAATAAGAGCAGGCGCTGGAGGTGAAGAGTCTGCTCTTTTTGCTTCTGATCTTTTCCGGATGTACTCCCGCTTTGCTCAAAAAAAAGGATGGGATATACACATTTTAGACAAAAGTCAAAGTGATCTTAAAGGATTTAAGGAAATCGTTTTTTCTGTCCAAGGGAAAGGAGTCTGGGAAAACTTAAAATATGAAGCAGGAGTCCACCGCGTCCAAAGAATCCCAGAAACAGAAAAATCAGGTCGTGTCCATACTTCTACAGCTAGCGTTGCTGTTTTAGACATCCCTGAAGAAAAAGAAATAGAAATTAGGCCTGAAGATTTAAAAATTGATACTTTTCGTTCTTCTGGACATGGCGGGCAAAATGTCCAAAAAGTAGAAACAGGGGTTAGAATAACCCATTTGCCAACAAATATAGTGGTAAGTTGTCAAACCGAGAGAAGCCAATA
>Ga0190360_1001788_pt1 | contig 10853 bp, 7 predicted proteins | sample 48721834_MG_FD_161271 | JGI IMG/M metagenome (GOLD analysis project Ga0190360, IMG submission 161271) | Hydrothermal vent microbial mat bacterial communities from Southern Trench, Guaymas Basin, Mexico - 4872-18-3-4_MG | ecosystem: Environmental > Aquatic > Marine > Hydrothermal vents > Microbial... | reverse complement strand
CTAAAGTTGACAATTTTTAACACTCAGAGAGAAAGAAAGAGAGAGAAAGAGAAAGAAGAAGGGAAGCTAAGAGTTAAACATGGCTAAAATTTACGAGGATTTATCTTCTTTGCACCGGCGAATTAAGTTGGTTCAGTGGGTGGTGATTGTCCTGGTCATTCTTGTTGCCATGTTTATTTGGAAAATGCAGGTCCTAGATTATAACTATTTTTGGCAGAAAGCTGAGAACAATCGATTGCGGGAGATTAAGTTAATTCCGCAACGAGGTCTCATCGTCGATCGAGAAGGGAAAATCCTGGCGAAAAACAGGGCTTCTTTTAAGCTCTCTTATATCCGGGAAAATGTCAAAGATAGGAAACAATCGTTAACTCGAGTAGCCCAACTTCTGTCTCTCGATAAGCAACAATTAATCAATCGCTTGGAAAAATATAATTCATTGCCCGCATTCATGCCCATTGTTATTAAGGATGATTTGACTATGGAAGAGGTGGCCAAGATCGAGTCTCATCAAATCGAATTTCCCGAGCTGAGATTAGAGATGGAACCATTGAGAGATTATCCTTACGGTTCATTTGCCTCTCACGTGCTGGGCTACCTCCAGGAAATTTCCCTTGATGAACTGCGTTCTCCTGAATTTAGTGGCTATGATGTTGGCGACATGATTGGGAAAACAGGAATCGAGTATCAGTATGAGCGCGATTTAGTGGGAAGAAAGGGGTTGATTATTGAAGTTGTTGACAGCTTGGGGCGCAAGATCGGGGAAGTGGTGCAGCGTTCCCCGACGCCCGGGAACAAGGTTTTTCTTACTCTTGACTTTGACCTCCAAGCTAAAGCCGAGGAACTTCTCCAGGGTCGGGAGGGAGCAATTGTGGTTTTGGATGCCCGCAACGGAGAGATTCTCGCTCTGGCCAGCTACCCGAATTTTGACCTGAACAAATTTATCCATCGTTTCAGTCCCCAAGAATGGACAAGCCTTATCCAGGACCAGAGTCATCCCCTGGAAAACAGAGCCATCAGGGGACTTTACTCTCCGGGATCAATCTTTAAATTAGTCATGGCTTTGGCGGGATTAGATTCCGGCCGGATAACCACTCGAAAAACATTTCTCTGTACCGGGACAACTCTCATCTATGGCCATCCCTTTTCCTGTTGGTATGAACCAGGTCATGGGGTGGTTAACTTAATTTCGGCGATTCAACATTCTTGTAATATCTACTTTTATAACGTCGGCAGATTGCTGGGTATCCAAACCATTGCTGACTATGCCCGTCGATGTGGCCTTGGCCACTTAACCGGGATTGACCTTCCTGGCGAGAAAGCCGGACTAGTCCCTGATCCAGAATGGAAAAAGAAAAACCGCCATGAACCGTGGTATCCTGGGGAAACTATCTCGGTCGCCATCGGACAAGGGCCTCTTCTCGTCACTCCTCTTCAAGTGGCTTGTCTAACTTCGCTGATTGCCCGGCGGGGGAGAAAAACTGCCCCCCATTTACTTCTCCAGGTGGAAAAAAGGGGAGGAGTGATTGAAAAACCTAATTCTCTTGCTTCTTTAGACAACGATTTAGTTAGCGCTGAAGAAATATTTGAAAAAATTATTACCGGCATGTGGCGATCAGTTAATGCGGGAGGAACAGGACAAGGGGCTCGTCTTGAAGGCTATGATATTTGTGGAAAAACAGGCTCAACCCAGGTGATTAGTCGAAGTACCGCTGACAAACTTGGCGGGCAGGTTAAAACTCACTCTTGGTTTACAGGATTTGCCTCCCGAGATAATCCTCGGATTGTGGTCACGGTTATTGTTGAGCATGGAGGCATGGGCGGACAAACCGCGGCCCCAATAGCCCGGGAACTTTTTGAATTGTACCGGAGGAAATATGATTGACCGGATCTTATGGCGCGAACTAGATTGGTTTTTGCTCGTCTTGATAGCGGCCTTAACCCTGATCGGGATCGCGATGATTTCAAGTTGTAGTCAGGGTCTTGCCGATAATTATGCTCTCCGTCAAGCCATCTGGATGGCCACCAGCTTTTTGCTAATCTTTGTATTTCTTTATATCGACTATCATTTTCTAGTTGAATATTCGATTTATTTTTATGGTTTTCTAATCATTGTTTTAGGGGGCCTACTTTTATGGGGGGAGAAGATTGCCGGGACGCGAAGCTGGCTCCGAATATCTTTTTTCCAGATTCAGCCTTCCGAATTGATGAAACTGGTTCTTCTTCTTCTTTTGGCCCGCTATTTTGCTGATTATCGACGGGAAAAAATTACCACCTTCGATTGGCTCTTGGTTAGCGGTCTCGTGGCTTTACCTATGCTCTTAATTACCTTGCAGCCTGATTTAGGCACCGCCTTGGGATTACTTCCTCTTTATTTAGGAGCAATTTTTCTGGCGGGAATTAACCGAAAGCTAGTGGTCCTGGTCATAATCGCCGGGTTAGTGATTGGGCTTCTCGGCTGGAACTTTTTCTTGCTTGATTATCAAAAAGAGCGAATTTTAACCGTGGTCTTTCCCGACCGTGATCCTTTAGGAAGTGGTTATCAGATTCAACAATCAAAAATTGCCATTGGCTCCGGGGGATTTAGCGGTAAAGGCTACCGGCAGGGATCGCAAAGTAAATTAAGATTTCTTCCGGCCCGCCACACCGATTTTATTTTCGCGGTGGTCGGCGAGGAATTTGGATTTCTCGGAGTGAGCCTTGTTTTAGGATTATACGCATTTATGATGTTTAGAATTTTTCGTTGTGGACTGAAAGCCAAGGACCGGGCCGGTGTCTATATTTGTTTTATGGTCGGAGCTGTTTTTGCTTTTCAGTTTTTTATAAATGTGTTGATGACAGTGGGGTTGGCCCCAGTAACTGGGATTCCTTTACCTCTTGTTAGTTATGGAGGCTCGTCTCTTTTTACCCATTTATTAGCCATTTCACTGGTTGAAAACGTCTACATGAGGCGCTTTATCTATGTTTAGAAAACTGGAGAAGGGAAAACTGGGGAGAAAACTGGGGACACAAAACATATTTACCCTATTTTTTAAGAAAACTGGGGATATTTAATTTTTGAAAATCTGGTGACAGCTCACCTATTTACCCTATTTTCTCGAAAATAAAATAGGTGGCAGCTTATCCTTTTACCCTATTTTTTAAACTAACTAAATGGGCAATAATAATAGGTTTTATTTCCCCTCCCTTGGGGACAAAGCCTAAAATAAGAAAAAGAGTGGAGGAAATTCTAAACGAAACTGGTTACATTCAGGTATAATAAAAGAGCTAGAATGGAAAAAAATATTAATGAAGGTAAGCATATCCGACACGGTGGAGTAAGAAAGAAAGGAAAAATGATGAGAGGCACCTTATTTGAGATTGGGCATTATCAAGGCCAATGTCTAACATTGTGCCTGTCAGCGATTTTCCAATAACCTCAGCGCAAGGCTATTTTTCGCACTTCCAAGGTTGTCGAGATGTTCTTGTTTTAAAGAGAAAACAAAAGGCAAATGAAAAAGAAAATTAATGACGAAGTTTTGGCCAAGATCTTGATGCAAGTAATCAAACCGGCTCGCTACATAGGGGGTGAATGGAATGAGATCAAAAAAGACCCAACTAGTGCTGAGGTCAAAATTGCCCTGGCTTTTCCGGATACCTACGAATTGGGAATGTCTTCAATTGGATTACGAATATTATATAAAATAATAAATAGTCAGCCTCATCTTTTAGCCGAAAGAGTCTTTGCTCCTTGGACAGATTTAGAACAGAAGTTAAGAACTTCTAAGTTACCACTTTATTCACTAGAAAATAAGCTTCCCCTTTTTCAATTTGATATCATCGGCTTTTCTCTTCTGTATGAGCTCAATTTCACTAACGTGTTAACTATGCTGGATTTAGGCGGAATTAGGCTTTTCTCTGCCGAAAGGAGCGCCAAAGATCCATTGGTTATTGCTGGTGGGCCCAGTTGCTTTAATCCAGAGCCGCTGGTTGATTTTATAGATGCATTTTTCATTGGCGATGGAGAAGAAGCCATCTTGGAAATAATTAGCACCTATCAAAGATGGCAAGAAAAAGGGGCTTCCCGCTCCGAGTTACTTGCTGCTTTAGCCGGGATAAAAGGTATGTATGTTCCACGATTTTACCAGGCTCAGGCCCAAAGCCTGCCCCAGCCCCAAAGCCAGGGCCAGCCCAAGGTTCAGGCCCAAAGCCAGGCCCAGAGTAACTTTCCTCTTCTGTTCGTGGAACCCAAAGATAGTTACCCCGCTCGGATTGAAAAAAGAATTGTTTATGATCTAGATCGAGTCCTTTACCCTGAATCAACGCTTGTTCCCTCTACCGAGATTGTCTTTGACCGGGTTCAAGTTGAAATTGCTCGTGGTTGTCCTCAGCGGTGCCGGTTCTGCCAGGCGACTAGCCTTTATTTTCCTCATCGCCTCCGTTCTTTAGAGAAGGTTAAGAATTTAGCTCTCACCAACTTGGAATGCTCAGGTTACGATGAAGTTGCCTTAACGGCTCTCTCCGCCTCAGATTATCCCTATCTTGCCTCTTTAGTTAGGGAAATGATGGCTTCATTGCTGCCCCAAAAGATTGCTCTTTCTTTTCCTTCCCTCCGGCCCGGTGGGGTTTCCAAAGATATCGTTGATTCGATCATCAAGGTTCGCAAGACAGGTTTAACCATTGTGCCTGAAGCAGGCACCGAGAGACTGCGCCGCGTCATTAACAAGCACCTAAGTGATGAAGAAATTTGGGAGGCCGCCCGAGCGGCATTTTCCCGGGGATGGAGATTGCTCAAGCTTTATTTTATGGTCGGGTTACCCACGGAAAAAGAAGAGGATTTAGAGGGAATTGTTCGGATTGTGGAAGAAATTCTTAAAATTGGAGTCTCCATTCTCAAGGTTGCTCCTCAAATAAACCTTTCCATATCGTCTTTCATCCCCAAACCACATACTCCTTTCCAATGGGAAACCATGGAAAGTCCTGAAAGATTACAAGAGAAAATAAGTTTTTTGAAAAAGAGGCTGCGAAAGTACCCCACGGTTTGGTTTAAAGATCATCCAGTAGCCACTTCTGTTTTAGAAGCTGTTATTTCCCGGGGAGATAGGCGAGTGGGGGAGGTGATTAGAATAGCTTGGGAAAAAGGAGCTCGGTTTGACTCCTGGTCGGACACTTTTAATTTTGAACTTTGGAAAGAGTCCTTCCAAGAAGCAGGCCTTGATTACCGAGTTTACCTGGCGAAAATTCCACTTCGAGCCAAGCTACCTTGGGAGCACATCAGCTCGGGGTTTAAAAAGAAAGCCTTGCTCCAAGAATTGAGAAGAGCCTATCGCGAGGAGAGAACTCCTTCATGTTCTCGACGGGACTGCCGGTTTTGCCAGGGGTGCGAATTTCCCCATTTAGTTAATAAGCTTAACCAGGAGACAAAGAGGGTTTCAAGCGAATTAGAAAAGAAAAGCTCATTCCGCAGGGGACTAACCCGGGAGGAATTAAGAGAGAAAAATTTGTCTGGCGCAGATCTTTCCCCAGAGGGAATAGAAAAGAAAGCAAGAAATAATTTGATTCGATATCGCTTTTATTTTGAAAAGAAAGGCCCGGCGCGGTTCCTCTCTCACCTTGATTTGATAAATACTATCCCCAGAATTCTCCGCCGGGCAGGTGTTGCGGTTGCCTTTTCCCAAGGGTATCATCCCAAAATGAAATTAACATTTCTGCCCGCCCTTCCTTTGGGAATGACTAGCCGGCAGGAGATCTTTGAATTGCAAGCAAAAGGGCCTCTTGAAGAAAAGGAAGTTGTCTCTAAGTTGAATAAGCTCTCTCCCCCCGGAATTGTTTTCCAGGAAATTAGGAAAGTTAGTCCCCAGCAACCTTCTCTTAATCGGGAAATAAAGGCTGTTCTTTATTCCCTGGAGGCAGCACCCCTTCGCCGTCACCTGGAGCAGGTAAAGGCACTTCCTGGGATAGAAGAGGGGAAGTGTGCTGTTTTACCCGAAGGACAAGAATTGATTATGAAGGAAGTGGTTAATTTGCTCAAAAACAAAAAAGATAAATACTCGAAAAGACTTGACTATTCTCCTTCAGAGGACAAAATTTATTTTCTCTACCCGGTGGAAAAGGGTAGTATCGGTAATCCTTTTCGTCTTTTACAACAGTTATTTGATTGGGATCAGGCTTCTTTCTATTTGACCAGAGAAAAAGTTTATTTTCAAGATTGATCCTTACTGTTAACGTCGCTGTTAACGGGGACGTATGTAGAGTAGAAAGACTTCCCCTTTTTGACCAATCTAAGCAAAAACAATCAAAGCAGTCTAAGCAAGCATCTCCCCATCCATGATGGAAAAATGGTGACTGGCACCTTATTTTGGCCTAGATCATTATCAAGACAAGTTGCTAACTTAGTGCCTGTCTCCATTTTTCCCGTTCCCGGCGAAAAATAGGGTAAATGAGTGTGCTGTCACCAGTTTTCAGCTGTCACCAGTTTTCTGTCAAAGGCTATTACCCAGGCTGGCACGGTGTTGGAGATACTTTCTCTAAGTGAGATTCAACTCAAAGGAAAACTAAGCTGAGATAATTTATTTAATTGACATCCTCTCATGATTTAAAGTATAAATCATTTAATCTTAATCTAGAGGAGGCCAAAGTGATAGATTTTAGTCTTACCGATGAACAAAAAGCCCTTCAAGAAATGGCACGAGAGTTTGCCGAAAAAGAAATGAAGCCTAATGCCGCCAAATATGATAAGGGCGATGAATTTCCTCAGGAAATCATGGAAAAGGCCTTTGAAGTCGGGTTTATTACTTGTGAGATTCCCAACGAGTATGGTGGAGGCGGCTTAAGCCATGTTGATACGGTCATTATTAGCGAAGAATTGGCCTGGGGTTGTGCAGGGATGTACACCACCATTATGGCCAGTTCCTTGGCTTACACTCCCATTATCCTTTTTGGCACAGATGAGCAGAAAAAGAAGTTTTTGACCCCCTGCACAGAAAAACTATCTTTTGCCTCCTTCTGCTTGACTGAGAGAGAAGCGGGGTCAGATGCTGGTTCGCTGAAAACCACAGCCAAAAAGGTCGGCGATGAGTATATTATTAACGGGTCCAAATGTTTCATCACCAATGGTGGAGTGGCCAGTCTTTATGTTGTTTTTGCTTTAACTGATCCTGGCAAAGGAGCCCGGGGAATGAGTGCTTTTATCGTTCCTCGGGAAACGCCGGGTATTGTGATTGGCAAAGAAGAAGATAAGATGGGACACCGCGCTTCCAATACAGCTGAACTATTTTTTGAAGATGTTAAAGTCCCAGCGGAAAACCTTCTTGGCCGGGAAGGGATGGGCTTTATTATTGCCATGAAGACTCTCGATCACACGCGAGCTCCAGTCGGAGCCGCGGGAGTAGGCGTGGCCCGAGCTGCTTTGGAGTATGCCGTTGAATACACCAAAACTCGGATTCAATTTGGCAAGCCGATTGCTCTTTTTCAGAACACGGCCTTTAAGATTGCCCAAATGGCTGCTGAAATAAATGCTGCTCGCCATCTAGTGTGGCATGCTGCCTGGCTAATGGATCAGGGGATACCTTGCACAGTGGAATCAGCCATGGCCAAGATGTATGGGTCGGATGTGGCGATGAAGGTGACTACCGAAGCCTTGCAATTATTCGGTGGTTATGGCTACATGAAGGATTATCCCATGGAAAAGCTCATGCGAGATGCAAAGTTACTCCAGATTTACGAAGGGACCAACGAGATTCAAAGGTTAGTTATTTCCCGCGGGGTAATCGGGCCCATAAAAAGCTGAGCTTTTGGCCGCTGACTGGTAATTTATTTTTTTGAGTTTTAACCTTAAATTAGCCAGTAAATAAGAATAACCCAGGAAAAGTTCTTTTTATTCATTATCAAGTGGTGACGTGCGGATTATGGGGAAAAGTATTAGTTAAGGGAATTAGTTAGTTTAAAAAATAGGGTAAATATGTATTGTGTCACCAGTTTTCATTCCCTATCCCTATATCCCAGTTTTAGCCCAGTTTTACTACAGTTTTATTATTCAGGTTAAATGACCGAGAGAAATATCTGCTTAATTCTAAGAAATGCTAGTAAAGTTTTTACTTAGAATTATTCTGGAGAGCTTTTATTCTTCTTCAGTGAAGTATTCGGGAATTATCCCCAGGACTTCAACCCCAGCTCCTTTGGCGATGTCGATGACGTCGATGACTCGACTGAAAGGAAGCTTGGCATCGGCTCGAATAAAGATAGTTTTATCTGAACGAGCCTGATAAATACTTCTTAAGCGATCTTGAAGAATGTTTAATTGGATTGTTTCTTGGTTGATCATAACGGATAGATCTTTCTTCAAGGTTAAAACAATAAGCCCTTGTGGAGTTGCGCTCGTGTCCTGAGAAGTTTCGGGAAGCTTAACATCGATTCCTTTCTGAACCATGGGAGTAATAACCATAAAGATAATTAGCAAAACGAGCAAAACGTCACACAAAGGGACAACATTAGGTTCTGCTTTTGCCATCGTCTCCTCCTTGTTTCACCATCTGAAGCTAAATTGTAAGATAACCCTCTTTCTTTGTCAAACTATATTTCCTGCTTTTTTGGCAAAAATTAATCGAGTTGGAAAAAAAATAGAAACATTAGTTGCCTTATTTGATTATTCTTTGCTTGGCTTATTCTTATTCGATATTTACTTGATTTTTTAAATAGGAATTTGATTTTTAAAAAGGAGAAAGTTATAGTGAAAAGAGAAAGAAAGGAGGGGCCATGAAGGAAATAAAAGTGGAAGTTGTCAGGGTTATTGAACGTTGTGGGGCCAAGCATAAACCCGGAGATCATTTTTTCATACGGGGCGGAGGAACTATTGAAATTCCCGGGAATCAGAAGATCTGCCTTTATGCCTTAAACAGCCTTTTTCCTTTTTTAACGGCGAAGCAACGAGAAGATGAACTACCTCATGATGATTGGATCGCCGAAACCGAAACTCTGTGTTGTCCTGATCCCAAGGGAGTTGTTTTCAAAATCGAGACCATTTGAAGGCTACCTAATACCTAAGGAGGTTTCCTGACTAGCTCTAACTAGCTCTGACTAGTTTTGGGTGTAGTTTAGGCGTAATTTAGGGGCAGTTTTGCTTAGCTAGTTGTTTCGCTGGGGCTAGTAGCGTTAGGAGCGAAAGAGTTGGCGGGCATCAATAACGATTATAGCCGCCAATGCCATCAAGACGATACAAATTAGGGCGAGAAGATAACTTCCTTGGCGAATGAAGCTATAACCTTGGTAAATCAGGGCCCCGAGGGTGGTAAAGAGCATAAAAATGGCCGGGTAAAGGGTGTATTTTTTTGGCCGTTTCCGGCTAATTAGATATGAAGTGACCACTAGCAGGGCGAGAGCGGCTACCAATTGATTAGAAGCCCCGAAAACGGGCCAAATAGCCTTATATCCTTCCGAGGCTCCTAAAATAGCCGCGACAATCAAAATAATTCCCGAAGCTAACCAGCGATTTTTCCAGATAGATCCATAGTCATCGAACAGTTCACTAAAGATAAATCGACCTAAACGAGTTCCTGTGTCCAAAGTGGTGAGCACGAAAGCATTCAACATGACCATTCCAAAGAAGGTTCCCATGGCCAAAGTTAGGCCGGGCAACGAGTTGATTAAGCGGCCATAACCGACGGCAAAGGCCCGGATGGGGTCTCCCGAGGAAGAAATAATATATTGGAATCCAAAAGTTTGTTTTGCCCCTGATGGATCCCAGAGAAGGGCGCCAGCGGCAATAAAAATGACTAAGCCAGCCAAAGCAGATTCGGTAATCATTGCTCCGTAACCAATTGCTCTTCCCGCGTTTTCATTGGAGAGTTGTTTGGCAGTAGTGCCAGCCGCCACCACTGAGTGAAAGCCAGAGATGGCCCCACAGGCAATAATTACAAAAAGCATTGGCCATAATGGTCCTCCCTCGCTCCGAAAAGAAGTAAAAGATGGAGCGTTTAGTTGAGGGTGAAAAACAACAAGGCCCAGATAACCTAGTCCAAGCCCGAGAAATAAAATCCAAGTGCTGATGTAGTCACGCGGCTGAAGCAGGAACCAGACAGGAAGAGCGGAAGCGAAAAGGCTGTAAACGATCAGAGTGAAAAACCAGAATTTTTGCGGTGAAAGGCCCAATATGGAGGAGGGAAGAATCACCGGGAATAACTCTCCGAAATAAATTAAAATACCTAAAACGATTAAAGCGGTGACTGTTCCGACGATGACATTGATGTTTTTTCGATAAACCATCCAGCCAAAAAGCATGGCCAGAAAGATGAGTCCAAAGGTGGGGATGACGATTTGAGGTTGGGAAACCAGGGTTCGGGAGGCGACGACAGCAAAAACGGCAATAACCAAGGCTAAGGCCATCCACAGGAAAATGGAAAAGATAATTTTTGTTCGCCGCCCTAAAGTTTGTTCGGAAATGTCAGCCAATGAGCGACCCTTATTCTGAACGGAAGTCATTAAAGAAGTAAAATCGTGAACAGCCCCAAGAAAAACACTCCCTAAGGCTACCCAAAGAAGCGCTCCCAACCAACCAAAATAGAGAACCCCCAGGAGGGGGCCAAGAATTGGTCCTGCCCCAGCAATCGAGGAAAAATGATGCCCAAAAAGAAGAGCTTTTTTGGCGGGGCTGTAATCAATCCCGTCGTTTAATTCTCGAGCTGGGGTTGGCCGGGAGGGGTCAACTTGAAGAACTTTTTTCTCGATGAATCGTCCGTATATTTTGTAACCTAACACCAGCCAAATGATTAAAATTGTTGCGGGAATTAAAGCATTCATCCTCTTACCTCTAACTTATTTTCTGATGATTTTAATAATTTTAATCTATTTCTAATGTTTATTTCTAATATTTCTTCTAATAA
>Ga0190360_1001780_pt1 | contig 10882 bp, 9 predicted proteins | sample 48721834_MG_FD_161271 | JGI IMG/M metagenome (GOLD analysis project Ga0190360, IMG submission 161271) | Hydrothermal vent microbial mat bacterial communities from Southern Trench, Guaymas Basin, Mexico - 4872-18-3-4_MG | ecosystem: Environmental > Aquatic > Marine > Hydrothermal vents > Microbial... | reverse complement strand
AACTTAAATTGATACTTAACAACGTAGATATTGGTGAGTTTTTACTTCCCTATCAAAGGATACATTCTGCAAGTTCATGTTTCAGGAGGAGAAAGTTTGTTTAGATTGCCTGCATCCTTTTAGATAGGGTGCAGGGAAAAAGAATTTTTCGATCAACTACGATCAACCAATGGAGGTAAATATGTCACAAAAAATATCCTCAATTATTGGTTTTCTTGTAGTAATGTTGAGTTTTGTTTTATCTTTGCAGATAAAGGCTGATGAAAAACCTCTTCCGGGAGGTGGATATAAGGATGCATATGGTCATTGTCTATGTGGTGGAGGAGATTGCAGGCCCTGCAATTTTCAATAACTTAAAGGGAGGAAAAATGAAAAAAAAGATAGTTTCCCTTATCGGTATCGTTATTCTATTGGTCAGTATTTTTACTACCTTCAATGTTTCGGCGAACGTTCAACCACAGTATAAAGGATATGCTGCATCTCCAGGTGGTGCATGTACCTGCTACGGAAATAACTGTTCACCCTGTAGGTCTCAATAGTAACAATCACTTCCAGGGAGGGGTATTCCCTCCCTGGGGAAACCAATGGAGGTAACTATGTTCCTTTTTGTTCTCTTTTCATTCAGTCTGAGTTTTTCCGATACGATTGGATTATCAAACATCCCCGATACTATACCTGTTTATTTGACGCAGGATTTCCCTCCGAACAATAAGGTGGCTATATCTAAAAATGGAGGTATTTTTATTGTAGAGCATGTGATAAAGGCACAAAAATCCTTTTTATTCCATTTTGACAGCAAGGGCACCTTTCAGAGTTTTATAGGGAAGCAGGGTGAAGCCCCCGAAGAGTATAGTTTTCCTGTATGGGATATAAGGTGTAATGGAGATACAGTTTTTGCCTTTTCAGGAAGGAAACTGACAATGTATACCCATAATGGCAAGTTCATAAATTCAGCACTTTTGAAGGATGTTCCGAACATCAGGGATGGAGTGCTATTTTCCAAGAAAAATATCTTTATATATGGCCTATCCTGGGATTATAACTATGATAAGAAACTCTATATTATGAAAAACTGTATATTTGAATACAGTAGAAATAATTTTAAATCTATCGGTTCTTTTTTCACCCCACCAATCTCTTCAGAGTTTTTTGATGCAGGTCTTGGACACTGTGGTTTTTGTGGTGACATTGATAATAATAAGATATGGCTTGTGAAAAGGCCTTTACCCCAGATTTTTGTAATTGACATTGGTACAAAGAGACTGGAGAAAACACTTAAATTGAAGATTAGGGGTTTCAAGAGGGTCAAACTTGTGGATACAGAGAGGTGGATAAGGGAAGGGATATTTAATGATACAGATAAATTTATGTCTGCACTTGAAGGGTGGTCAAACTCTCTTTCTTTTATTAACAACCTTTTATATATCAAAGATTCAGGGCTATGGGTTTTAGACTACAGGGATTACTCAAATGGAAAAAAGACGCATTATCTTGTTATAATCGACAAAAAGGGCAGGGTACTAAATAAGATGAGTATCCCGGGGAGATTACTTACTATTGATAAAAATAATAGGCTATATTTTGCCTTAAATGATACAACTCTTTTAAAAGGGACATTAGTTAAATAAGATTATTTTCAATTTCAGGAGGATATATATGAAAAAGGATATATTATATCTTATAGCTATTGTAATAATGTTTATTCTTTGTCTTTTTCAAACCCGCAGGCTTGTAATTTCCCGCTCGGAGGCGAATATGTACGACTACCTTCTTTCAAATGCTGCTGGCATTTTACCTGTTGAATTGAGAGATACTACAAATAAGGCAGTAAAAACAGATTCCCTATTTGGTAAAGGGATTTATCTCGTTGCTACCCTTTCGCCAAAGGATTGTCCAGTATGCCTTGAGAGAGAGGTTAAATTCTTAAAGGTTTTACATAAGGAAATACCTGCATTGCCTATTAGACTTATCATTGCATATTATCCATCAAAGGAAGAAATAGGTCCATGGCTTAAGGAATGGGCTCTTGAATTTCCTTATTATTTTGACAGGGGAAATACATTTGAAGGTTTAAACCACCTCAATTCGTCTTCAAGTTGGAATATACTTATGAGGAGTGGAAGAATAATCACATCTTTTTTGCCAGAGGAGAATCATCTCGCAAAGCAGGCTATTTTTACATTTATCATAAAGTATATAAGACATATTGAATGAATGTAGAAATTGTATAAACAAGACCACAGATACATAGGCTTATTAATCTCCCCTTTAGAATTTACAAAGGGGATGAGAATTTTGTTCCTTTGCTTAACAGAGACCTATTGACCATTTTAACAGGTAATACATATATTTTCAGGAAAGAAAACTCGATACACTTTATTGTTATGGAAAGAAAGGATACTGTGGCAAGAATAAGCATAAGAATTTTGGGGGCAACCGGTTATTTTTCTTTGTTTGAGTATATCGATGATAAGAAGGCATTTAAATTGCTTTTTGAATCTGTTTCCGATTGGCTTAGAAAAAGGAGGGCGGTTTCAATTTTTGAACTGAGATTTGAGATTGCCTATGGAGGGGATGTAGCAGAGGGGAATAGGAAAATAATAAATGCGATATTAAAACTTGGAGGAGAAAAATGGAAGAGTTTCAGGATTTATGCAAAAGAGATATTCTTGACTATTCCTTTGGTTTTGCTAAAATGCCTATATGTTAATTGTTTTTATTTTTAGTTTGAGTTTGTGTGATGCCGAGTCTCTTGCATTGAAGAATGCGCCAGAATTGGTGACGATGGAGGAAAATCTGGAGGCAATGAATGCGGAATACAGGGCACTGCTTTTCTCATTTTCTCCTTCTCTCTATGTAAAAGGGAATGCCCCTTCCGTCAATTATTATAGCGATGATATTTATTATCCTGGCTCACCATATCCAATACCCTACTGGCAGAGGTATGAAAGCAGAGGAGGAGAGGTTGGCTTCTCATCCTCACTTCCATTTGGGGGTGAAGGTAGTATTTCATATTCACTTTATAAAAATGAGGAATACTATAATCTCTATGAGAACAGGGAATACTATGAAGGTAGATTAAATTTTTCGCTCTCACAGCCAATTCTCGGTGTATCCCAGTCCTGGGATGGGATAAAGGAGAAAAAAAGGGAGATACAGGATTATAGACTTTCAATAATGCAAAAGAAGAGGGAGATAATAAAAAATGTGATAAGAAATTATGTGAATCTATGGGTTCTTAAAACTGAAAGGAATTTAATAAGAAAGATTTCATCCTCTGCACAATTTTCTCAGGAAAAACTGGATTTTCTATTTAAAAATAATCTTATGGATAAGGTGGAATATCTCAGGGTAAAGCAAAAGTATGGTCTTTTAATCGTTGAAGGAATGAACCTTGATTCAAGATTGAATGAGGCTATTTTTACCCTTAAATCTCTTACAGGTCTGGATTCAATAGACGTATCCGAACCGGAGATACCAGAGATTGCGGGAAGCCCTGTTCCTGATGACTATTTTGCGCTTTGCCATCTGGAATCAGAAAAAAAATCTCTCCTCAGGCAAAAATCAGAACTTTTAAGAAATTTGTTGCCCTCTCTTGATATTTCTCTTTCCCTCGGTCTTAGGGGAAAGGGGGATATGGAAGAGGCGAAGATTTTGAAAAAGAATACATATAATATAAATCTTTCCTTAAACTTGCCTATTTTCAGTCCCCCGAATTATCTCCATATTTCAGGAATAAACCACAGAATAGATGGGATTAATAAAAGAATAGAGGCAACGCAGAAAAAGGTCGCATTTAAAAAACTTGAGATGGTGAAAAAAACAGAGATAGAGAGAAAAAAAATTAAAATATTAAAGGGGAGTCTAAATGCATCAGAGCAGATACTAAAATCGAAGAATCTGGATTATCTCCCATTTCACGAGAGGCTTGATGTAATAAATGACTACATAAATGCTATAAAATCATTTGCAGAAACCTTGAAAGAATTTCTTGAACTTTCTACAGAGTTTGTAAATGCGGAGGGGAAATGAAAAAAATCATTCTTATCTTGATAGGTGTTATTATTATTGGTGGTATCCTTTTCTTTCTTTTTTCAAAAAAACAGGAGAAAACCGTAGGGACAACGGCTGAGGAGGAACTCCCACCTCTTGAGGTTATAGGGTCAATTGCAGATAGAGGGAAGATCATTATTTATACAGAGGGTATTGGGGTTGTAAAACCTGAGAAGAGGGCTGTCTATTTTTCCCCTGTGAATAGCGTTGTTGAGGTTTTGAATGTGTATGAAGGGAAGTATGTGAAAAGGGGAGAACTCCTGTTAAAACTTAAGAATGATGAACAGAGGGCAAATTATGAAAAGGCATTGTATAATCTGAAAAAGGCGAAAGCATCTTACGAATTCTCCCTGAAACAGGAAAGGGGGGATAGTAGTGTGCTCAAAGTAACCACTGGATTTACCAATGCAAAAAGTGCCTATGAAAGGGCAAGAAAAATCCTGGAAAGAACACAGATTTATGCACCGTTTGATGGTAAGGTGGGGGATATTTCTGTTTCAAAAGGTGATATGGTAAAAACAGGAGATAAATTATTTGAAATCGTCGATGCCTCACAGACAAAAATAATCGTTGAATTGCCCGATATAGAAATAGAGGGTGTGAAAAGGGGAAGAAAGGCATTTATCTATGCCCTTTCATCTGATAAAAAATATGAAGGGACTGTTTCTGGTGTTTCTCCTGTTATCGACCCTATAAAGAAGACTGGTAAGGTTGTAATCCAGTCAAAGGTTCCATTTATGATAGGGAGTATGGTAAGGGTAAAGATTGTAAGTGGTGAATATTATAATAAGCTTCGGGTACCAAATGAGGCTGTTCTTCACAGAGAAAATAGAGACCTTGTATTTGTTGTAAGGGGGGGACACGCAAAGTGGCAGTGGATAAAGAAGGGGGTTGAAGGGGAAAAATATACAGAGGTGTTGGAGGGCATATCTGTGGGGGATACAGTTCTTACGGAGGGTCAGTTTACCATTGCACACGATGCACCTGTAACTGTAAAAATAAAGAATTTAATAAATAAATGAAATTTATCAATGTCTTCATAAGAAGACCCGTTTTTACATCAATGCTCTTTCTTTCTATCTCTGTTCTTGGTATTATCTCATTTTTGCGTCTTCCCTTTGACCTTCTTCCTGACATTACAATACCAAAACTTACCGTTGTTACACACTACGAAGGTGCCTCCCCTGAGATAATAGAGAGGGAAATTACAAAGAGAATAGAAGAGGCAGCAACAGGGATTAGTGGAATCCAGGATGTCCGCTCTGTCTCCACAGAGGGAAATTCTATCGTTACTCTTTTTTTTAGAAGAGGAACAGACCTTAAAATGGCTACGCTGAGGTTGAGGGAGAGATTGGATGAGGTATCCTGGCAGTTTCCTGAAGGAACATCAAGACCGAATATATTAAGGACAGGACCCACCTCTACACCTGTAATGGGGATATGGGTTCGGGGTGATAGGGAACTCATAAAGAGGATTGTTGTAAGGAGGCTTGAACAGATAGATGGCGTGGGAGAGGCAAGATTATTAGGGATACAGGGAAAGGAAATTCTGATAAGAATGAATCCTGACATTATGCAGGCATATAATATAGGTCTTGATGATATTCGCAATACACTTCTTTCTTATAATATTGTTATGCCCCTGGGACTTGTAAAGCAGGGCAACTATACATTCCCCTTGAGGTTTATTTCAGAGACAGAAACCGCTGAAAAGATAGGCAACCTTCCTCTTTTGAGAGAGAAGATAAGATTGAAGGATATATCACAAATACAGGAGAGAACAAATAAGAAGGATTCAGAGATACTATTCAATGGAAAAAGAGGGTATCTCATACAGATCTACAGGGAATGGAAAAAGAACACCGTTGTTGTATCAAGGAATGTAAGGGAGATTTTGGAGAAGATAAGGTTGAAGTATCCCGATTTAGAATACAATGTAACCTATGACGATGCAAAATTTATAGAATCCGCATTTATAAATATTATATTTTCCCTCATCTTTGGAGGTATTCTTGCATTTTTTGCCCTTTCTCTTTTTACGGGAAATGTAAGAATACCATTTGTTCTTTCCCTTTCAATGCCACTTTCAATCATACCATCTTTCTTTCTTTTCTATCTATTCAGGGTAAACATAAACATAATGTCCCTTTCAGGGCTTGCACTTGCCATAGGTATGCTTGTTGATTCATCTATTGTGGTGCTTGAAAATATTATCACAAGAAGGAATGTAATAGAGGGAAGCACAGAGGTGGGACTTGCAGTTGTTACTTCCATACTTACAACAGTGGCTGTCTTTTTCCCTATTATCTATATCCACGGTATTGCAGGTATGATGCTAAAGCCCTTATCATTTGCCGTAATTTCGACCCTCCTCATCTCCCTTTTTGTGGCATTCTCACTGCTCCCCCTTCTGGCAAGCAGGGTGGGGGGAATTTCTGAAGGTGAAAGCAAATTATACATTTCCGTTAAGAATGGATTTAATGTTATTTTAGAATGGGCATACAAAAAGAGGGGATCTGTTTATCTTATTGCACTGCTTCTTTTTCTCGCTGGCATTGTTTCTTTCATTTTCTTAAAGAAAGAGGCAGTTCCCTCTATCTATGCGGATAGAGAAATACGGATTGAACTTCCTTATGATTCGGATATTGCAGAAACCGAGGCAGTGGTAAAAAGACTTACAAAGTATGTCAGAAAGAAAAATAAAAATGTAAAGATACTTTCAAAGATTGGAAAGGTAGACCCCTTTGGCATTTCGCATACGGGTTCTGCAATATTAAGAATTTCCAGGCTGAAAAAAAGGATAGAATGGGGTAAATTTATGAAGTCCTACAGAAATATTTCATTTTCTATAAGTTCAATCAACCCGGTCCTTTCATACTTTGAAAATACAGGCAAGGTTACTATCCGAATCCCATACACAGATTTTGCGGAAGAGGGGGAAAGATTTTCTATTGTTTCAACTGCATTAAAGGGTGCAACTTTTCCCTTTAATGAGGAAATACCGGTTATTGAACTTCATTTAAGGCAGATAATTGCAGATAGACTCCATATTTCCACCAGAAATCTCTTTTCCTATGTAAAGGCATCACTCTCGGGAACTCCAGTGCTTGATGTCGAAAGGGGAGAGGAGAAATTGACAATTATGGTGAGAATGGGAGACAAAAAAAATCTTGATAAACTCCTCTCAATAAAATATAGAGGTTTACCCATAAAGGAATTGTTTGATGTAAAGAGAAAAAAAGTGCCCAGGGGGATAATAAGATTTAATGGGAGAAGATGCATTGAGGGTATCCTTCCATATAGTGGGAGGATTAAGATGCCTCATCTTCCATTTGATTATGAGATCGGTGGAGAGATAAGGGAGTATAGGGCGGTATTGACAAGTGCCGTTTTTGCATTTCTTGTGGCAATATTCCTTGTATATATGATACTCTCGTCATTCTATGAATCCTTCTTTCTTCCCATTATTATAATGATATCAGTTCCCTTTGCAGTAGCAGGAGGTTTCCTTTCCCTTTTGTTAACAGTTACAAGTATAAATGTGATTTCACTTATAGGGATTGTTGTGCTTTCAGGTATTGTTGTCAACAATGCAATAGTTCTCCTTGACCAGGCAGAAAGGTTTAGAATAAAAGGGATAAATAACCCTGCTCAACAGGCAGCAAAAAGAAGGTTGAGGCCCATTCTTATGACGACGTTTACCACAGTGGCAGGCCTTCTCCCCATTTCTATTGGTGCAACCCTCCAGTCATCACTTGGAAGAAGTGTTATCGGAGGAATCTTGATTTCAACATTTATAACCCTTATTTTTATACCGGTTGTCTATGATAAATTGGTTTCTTAAAAGGCCCGTTTCTCTTATATGTATATATGCAATTATAATGGTTATGGGTATTGTTTCACTTTTCAGACTTCCAGTAGAGCTATACCCTGATGTTGAGTTTCCCTCCCTTTCAATAAGGTTTTATTGGTCAGGTGCATCCGCTGAGGCAGTTGAGAGATATATTACAAGGAAGGTAGAGGCTGGGGTGTATAAACTCAACGGTGTAAAGAATGTTGAATCAACAAGTGAAAGAGGCGAATGTTCCGTTGACGTTGATTTTGAAAGAGAGACAGATGTAGCTTATCAAAGGGTTCTTCTATCAGAAGAACTTTTAAGGGAAAAATTTCCCTATGGGGTAAAAGGTCCTTACTTTTCTGAGAAGATACCAGAAGAGATAAAAAGGGGTGAACCATTTGTGTTATACATTACAGGTCCATATTCTATCAAGGATATAGGAGAGTATGCGAGGAGGCTGAAGATTTTTCTATCAAGGGTGGATGGTATAAAAGATATAAATATCTATGGAAATGTTGAAGAGATAATCAAGATAAAAATAACAAATGAATTATTCAAACCCGTTGAATTAGTGAGAAAATTGCAGGAAAAAAGGATTGCAGGTGGAAGTGTAGAATTAGAAGGGAGAGAAATTTCAGTTACCTGTGTTCCCTATCAGAAAATAAACGATATAAGAATAAGGGGTATGCCAATAAATAAAATTGCAGATATTCAGTATGTATATAAAGAGCCAGCTGTCCTGAGCAGGATAAATGGAAATCCGCAAATTTCTCTGAATATTTCAAAAAGACCAGGGAGCAATATCCTGAAAATGAGTAAAGACATAAGAAAAATAATAAAAATCTTCCCAATGAAAAATGGAATGAAAATTATTGTTGCCAGGGATGAAGCAGATATAATAAGGGATACGATGAGAAAGATAATGCTTCTTGGAATAATAAGCATATTTGGGGTGGGAATTGCATTATTTTTATTCTTTAAGAAGATTTACAATGTCGTGGTATTTACACTTTCCATTATCTTTTCAACGCTTTTAACATTCTCGCTTCTCTATTTTTCAAAACTTTCTTTAAATGCATTAACCCTGAGTGGTATCGCACTTGGATTTGGAATGCTCGTTGATAATTCCATCATTGTGCTTGAGAATATTATGAGGATGAAGGAGATAAAAGAGAAAAACCCTGAATTCAAAGGGGCATCAGATGTCTTTATAGCAGTCCTGGCATCAACCATTACAACCATTTCTGTTTATATTCCATTCTTATACTTTCAGGGTAAATTGAGAATTTTCTATAAGCAATTTGCCCTTTCTTCTACCTTTGCACTTCTTTCTTCCATTTTCGTTGCATTTACCCTTATTCCATCCCTTTCAAGAAAAGTATATCCTGAGAAAGGAATTGTTCATATTTTCTACAAAAATCTTCTTCAGAAGGTTCTCAGATGGAGATGGGTTATATTGGGAATAACAACAATTTTAATAATTGTCTCCATATTTTTGTTCAAGGATTATGTATATAAGGGTGAGATATTTTCTTTCACGGCAAAGAATGAACTCTACATATACATCAAGCTTCCTCCTGGTGCTGAAAGGAACGAGACAATAAAGATGACGGATAGATTTGAGAAAGAGATAAAAAGGAGTAGAGGAATAAAAAATTTTTATACAGAGATATACAGAAGGAGTACGTATATAAATATAAATTTTCGGCAGAATGCAGGCACAAGTCCATCTATATTGAAGGAAAAGCTTGAAAACCTCGCAACAAACTATGCAAACTGCAGGATTACTATCCTTGGAATGGGACCTATGTTCTATACGGGTAGTGGCAGAACAGGAGGCTATCCAGAAATCAGTATAAAGGGATACGACTACTACTGGCTTAAGATATTGAGTAAGAGAGTAGGAAAGAAACTCTCGGAAAATCCGAGGATAAGAGATATTGACCTCAATTTCTCCTGGTATGGTAAACAGAGAGAGTATATCATATCACCCTCAGAAAATTTACCTATTCTTGGGTTCAATCCCTATTCTCTTTTAACGAATATCGGTCTCTATTCTTATTCAACCATTGAAATGAAAAACAGGGTTATACCGGTAGAGGTCTTCAGAGATTCTTTGATAGAATTGGGAAAGATTCCCCATATCAGGTTGACAGAGGGAATAGAGACAGGAGATGTATCAAAAATTACGGTTGAAAAATCGCCCAGCGCTATCAAGAGAGAGAATCAGGAGTATAAGATGGACATTGCCTATACATTCAGGGGACCCTGGAAAATGGCTTATAATTTTAAAAAGGCATTTTTACATTCAATAGTCCTCCCGGAGGGATTTTCCATTGGTCCATATTCTTTTAAGCCGTCTGAAAAAGGGATAAGAAAATCAACCATCGTTATCTCTGTTGTTCTCTCATTGTTTCTCTTAATGGTGATTCTTTCCAGCCTCTATGAGTCCTTCGCAAAACCCCTTATCATTCTTTTAACACTCCCATTCTCTTTTATTGGTATTGTGTTTATTTATCTGTTTACGGGTATAAATTTTGACTCAAGTGCCTTTGTAGGTGTCATACTGTTCTCCGGGATTGCAGTAAACGATGGCATCGTGCTTATAGACCATCTTTCAAAGGGAAAGAAACAGACGAAAGATGAGATAATAGAGCGGTCATCCCACAGGTTAAGGCCAATATTTATGACATCTATAACGACGATAATGGGCCTTATTCCTTTCCTTTTTCTGAAATCAGAGGGAATACTCCTCTCAAAACTTTCCCTTTCTGCAATAGGTGGACTCATATTCTCCACTGTGGGAAGTGTAATCTTGATTCCCTTACTATATTACACATTCTTCAGAAAAAAAGAATAACCCCTTGGGGACGTTAGGTTTTGTCAAGACTTTTTTAAGCAATATATAAAATCTCCCTTTTTATCTGATTTTTCTGCATATATTCTGTATATTCTTTTAATCCATAGAACAGGAGTCTAACCATTTTTCTC
>Ga0190360_1001777_pt1 | contig 10898 bp, 11 predicted proteins | sample 48721834_MG_FD_161271 | JGI IMG/M metagenome (GOLD analysis project Ga0190360, IMG submission 161271) | Hydrothermal vent microbial mat bacterial communities from Southern Trench, Guaymas Basin, Mexico - 4872-18-3-4_MG | ecosystem: Environmental > Aquatic > Marine > Hydrothermal vents >... | reverse complement strand
CGGGTATTTTGCTTTCAATTTCTTGTATGCCTTTGCAGCCTCTTCCATCGTAGCGTCTGGATATTTCTTCTTGTATTCCTTGAAAAACTCGCTGAATGATGGCAGTTTTGCAAGTTCAAGCAGTTCGTCGGCAGTAACTTCAAACTGAGCATCGTATTCCTTTTTGAAATTGCTGAATTCCTCTTTCAAGTTTTTCACTTCATTTGCAAGATTTTCCAGAATTTCTACTATTTTTTCCTCCATATTTTCTCCTCCTTTTATTTTAGAGTTATTTATGTAGTTTGTCGTCATAGCGGGTTCGACCACTATGGCGAAATTTCTGAACGAAAAGTCTTTGACAACATGATTGTCATGGACTACAGCAAGGCTTGGCGAGATTCCAAACTTCGCGCCGTATGCGAGTTTTAATGCCGTGTTCAAGTCAACTATTATGAGGTCACCTCTTATCATGCCAGTTTCAGGGTCGAAATACACGGAATTCGGATCCACTTCACCTACCCAGTCACTTGCATTCCTGTCATTGTGGTCTAAAAATAAACTTCTCACTTCTTTTGATGACCAATCAGTATTGTCATATGCTTTTTTAATCAGGTCTGGATTTATGTAATAACCGTTCCAAATTCCCGGAGCAATAAGCGGTTTGTCTTTGATTATGAAAGGTATGTCTATGTCTTTGAGCGATAATGGTTTCTCTTTTCGAGACATGGATAACAAAATGTAGTCCATGTTTAATATATTATGGTTTATATTTAAATATTCATACTAATTCAACTGCATTTCACAACAAACCAAGCAGTTTTTGGTATCTGTATACAGTGCTTGGAGAAACATTGAGAAGTTCGGCTATCTGTTTTCTTGAATAGTTTTCCTTTTTCGTGTAGTATGCGAGCAGGTTAAGCATTTCCTTGTTCATTATCATATTTTCCATTTTCACTTTATCTTTATGGTTCAACAAAATGATGTGCTTGTTGCCGATGTGGTTTATGGTGAAGACAAAATATCCTTTCAGGTCTTTGAGGTGCGAATCGAATTTGTTTTTTATGAAAATTCCTTTCTTGTCGGCTTCTTCAAAAACACGCTGGTTCACTTTGCCTTTCCTGCATTTGAATTCAAGCACTATTTTGTGGTCTCCCACTTCATGAGCAGTGTATTCGCCTTTCGCCACAATCACAAACAATCCGGGGGCATTTTTTGTGCTTCCGGGTTCACCTATTTCTGCTATCCCTTCCACGTAAAGCCATTCTTTTGGTATCGGCAATTTAAACTCGCAAAGCACGTTTTTTGCCCCATTGTTGAATTCGTCTGGCTTGTCCACGCTTGGAGGCGTGTCGACAGTAATGCCGAAGCATAAACCATCAACATTTTTAGCTTCTTCATATTTTATGATTTGGCCTTCTTTTATCTTCTCATAGTTTCTCGGCAAGAAGCATCTCAAATCAGAATGCAAACTTTTAAGATTCCAAACATATTTATCGGGTATGCCCTCTTTCTTGTGGTTTTCTATGACATGACCTCTGTAATGATGCTGTATAACAAATGGCATCCACGCTCCTTTTTCCTTTATCACTTTCAATGGCTGCTGAACCCAATCGGGCCAGTCTGTTATCATCTTACTGTGTTCTTCGACATCAAATTCTACTGTAAATTTATCATCAAATTCTTCTATGCGAACACCGATGGATGACACGATATCTTCCAAATCTTTCACACTGCTCGAACTTTTTTCTGGGATAACGCCCATAAAACGAGGCTTGTGTATGGAATAATGAACTCCGTTTTTTGTCACATGCCTCCAAATTTCTTCGACTGATATTTCGGCAATATCTCCTTCTTTCGCTTCTTTTGATGTATTGAATGTGTTTCCAAGCTTCAGAACTCTTTTCCCATTAACAGTTAGTATGTAATCCGGGTCAAGATTGTATTTGATAATATCATTCTTGGTCACGTATATTCCGATAAGATATGTGTATGCCCTTTCTTTTTGATTTTTCTTTATAACGACACCGTCAAAACTGACAAGATGCCTGTATTTTAGCCAAGATGAGCATGTTTCATCAAAGCAATAAGGTGCATTCATATCTTTGATTATCGCTCCTTCTGAACCCGGCATTGATGCGCATTTCTCAATCGCATTTCTCATCTCCTCTTTTGTTGAAACCACAAATCCCGGAGTGTCGGTTATCCTATCAGTGAAATTGAGCTTTTTCAAATATATCAATCTGTCTTTGAGAGGGAGAGAGGTCAAGTCCTTGCCATCGTAATAGGTTATATCCCAAATATGAAGCTTCACATTGCTATCATCCACTTCTTCTTTCCCCAGAAATTTCATCAATTCATTTCTTCCAAGTGCCTTTCCATTGTCATATGGGACAATTTCACCATCTATAATAAAGTCCTTTTCGCTGAGTTTCTTTATTTCTTCTTTGAGGGTTTTGAAGTGAGATGATATGTCTTTCTTTTGCTCTGAAAAAATTTTTACTTCGTCTCCTTTCTTATGTATTACTGCATGAAAGCCGTTGAATTTCTTTTCCACGCGATATAGTTTTTTCTTATCATTTGTTATGAATCCGAGCAATTTCTTGATTTGATGAAGCTGAAATTTGAGATTTTTTATTTCTTCCTTGAACTTTATTTCCATTTTCAGTTCCCTTATTTTATCGATTATGTCTGCCACAATATCACCATATCCTATCAAGCAATTTGTCTATATCATAATATGCCGATCCTTTTGGTTTTTGCGGCAAATATGGTTCAAACAGCTTTACCGCGTTTTTAGACATATTGACTTGAGTTTCATCGCTCAGCATAAGGGCAAGGTCGAATAATGGAATATACGTATCATGTGCGCCTGCCTCATCTCCCCACACGAAATGCAGTGGTATGTAATCCTCTATGTTTTCTGGAAGCATTTTTCTTATTCTCGTTTCTACTGCACGTTTTATATAATCGCTGGGCTCTGACATCCTTATCAGGAAATCTATATCATTCCCTGCTCCTTTTTCAGCTGTTGAACCTATTAATGAAATAAATCCTCTGATTATTCTGAAGCTTTTCATCAAACCGAGGACAAAGTCTTTCACTTTTCCCCTTTTTTTCATCTCTTCGAGTATTATATTCAATATTGGGCTTTCTCTGTCATATTGGATTATCGTTCTGGCTATGTTGATGAGCTCTTCTGTCGGGAGATCTTGAAAGTTCAAGAAAATAAATCTGACATCATTTGTTTTCGGCTGTGTTTTGTGCATTATTTTTATTGGATATGTGAATCTGTTTATCCACGTAAATTTATAGATGTAGACAAATTCATCAGGCAAGTCTATGCTGATATTGTGTGTTTTGGCATATCCTTCATATTCATCTTTTTGTATCAAGTCTGGCTTGGCTAAAAATCCAACGCCGTAGCAGTAGTCATCATCCACAACATATAACGGCATTTCTATCATATCGTAATATTCATCAGGCAAAATGACAATGTCTATGTCTCTGTTCCAGAGCAATTCGGCATTTGGCAAATAAATTGCCTTGATGTTGATGTAATTTATAATATCAAATTTGAGTTTCATTCCATCATATGCTATATCTGCATTCTTATTCAATTTTTTTACCATCCTCACAAGCATATTATGTTCTGGACAGTTGTGTCCAATTTGAGTGAATATTATTTTCGTGTCAATGTTGTGTTTTTTGAAATAATCCAATACATCAAATATGTTGCAATGACCCGGCATTCTTCCTTTGCACAATGCTCCATCCAAAATTGCTATGTTGGCATTCCTGACATAATCTCGAAATCTTTTTCCCTTCTCACCAAACAAGAACTTTTGGTCGATGTCTTCGGCATAAACAAGTGTATCTATTTTCAATGCCATTGTGGGGTCAAATCTTGGGAACAATACTGAGTGTTCTATTGGTATTGGAGTGAAAGTTATGCCGTTCACAGTGAATTCCTTGTATTCATCCACAGGGTGATAAACAACAAAATCTGCTTTCGGGAATTTTCTTCTCAAGATTTCAATTGTATGGCCGAATGCATAAACGGGAAGCGGCTCAATATTTGCATATTTTTTCAGTTTTGGCAGACCCGAAACAGCATCCTCGTGGGCATGCGTAATAATGACCGCATCTATTTTCCTGTTGCCAAGCTGTTCTTCTACTTGTGGTGTCGCATCGACAAGAATTGATCCAGCAACAAGAATTGATGAGTTTTTGCGATTGCTTTTTCCTTTTTTGTCTTGAATTGGCTCGTCTGGCCCTGTTCCAAGAAATTCTATTGTTGCTTTTTCCTCGGAAAATGATAACTTTGCCAATTTTTCATACACTTCTCTCGCGCACGGCTTCATTTTTTCTGGTTGAAATTCATGTTTCATTTCTCCTCGTTTGACTCGGTAAACAATCTCGTTGTAAATCAAATTGGCAAGATTCATTATGTCTTCATATGAATATGGAATTTTTTTGCCTTGCTTTTTTGAACAATACCAAGCGAGAATTATGCGCCAGTCATCAGCTAACTGTTCATTTGTCAGCTCTCTTGGGTTGTAATTGTAGACGTCGTGTATAAAATTGGCTGCCTGTTTCAAATCAAAATTGTAAATTATGTATTCGTATCTTGGGTTGAAACCAAGATTCATCAAGTTGCTTGTCTTGATTTTTCTTATTTTGAATTTTTTGAATATCTTTGCATATTTGGGATTTATTGAAAGTATGAATTTTCCTTTTATTTTTTCCAAAATGTTATTAAGCTCTTTCAAATCATCTTCAGTAAAGCATATTTCTTTTTCTTTCCAATCAGCCGCCATTGTCGTGTCTGGGTATGGAGGATCCAAATAAAAAAATGTATCTTTGCTGTCAAACTGTTCAATGATTTCCTTGTAATCCTTGTTGTAAATTTTGACATTTCTGAGTCTTTCTTTTATTTTTGGCAATCTCTCGACAAGCGTTGCTTTTTCTCCCGGTGTTCCGCCGTATCCAGCACCACCTCCTTTTGCTCCATACGAAAACCTTCTTATATAGACAAACTTGTAAAACCTGTCAATATCATTTTTGGGATTCATTTTAAGCAGTTTGTAAAAATAGTCTTTGTCGGCTTCCCATTTTCTTTGTTTCAGTTTGTTCAATTCTTCATCTGTCATCTTCTGAATGAATTTATAAGCAAAGGCAACTTCGGAATCCTTGTCATTCAACACTTCAACCTCACTTGGCTTTTTAGCAAAAAACACGCTCGCGCCGCCTGCAAATGGCTCGACATAAATTTTATGTTCAGGTATAAGAGATGCTATTTTATTTGCGACACGGAATTTCCCGCCAGAAGAAGCAAATACTTGCCGCATAAATTCTGTTTTTTCTATATGGTTAATAATTTCATTTGCCTGCTGTATTAATTCTGTTTTTTCCAGCCTATCAATAATCTTCTTTATTTGTCGGGTGAAATCTTTTACCTCTTGTTCGAGCTTTGCTTTTTTCTTTTCAAGTCTAATTATTTCTCTTTCTATTTTCTCCTGCCGTTTTTTAAGATTTTCAATTTTTTTCCTCATTTTATCTAAATAATGTCTTCAATTTGCTTGACTGTCGTCTTAACTTCATTTGGATTGAATATGCCAGCATCAACATACATCTTGAGCCTTTCTGCCATACTTTCAATATCTTCAAGTGTGACTGGTTCGAATGTTATTTTTGGAAGCGATTTCCAGCCATTTTGTGTCGCTATTCTCGGAAATACTTCTTTGTTGTAAAAAGAGACAAGCTTGTTTCTGTATTTGTTAATTCGCGTAATGAACAGCCTTATTTGCTGCCGTAAACTTCCACGATTTGTCTTTTCTCCAGTTTCAAACAATAGCGCACGGGGTATGCCAAGCGCGGCAGGAAGCTGGTCAAGATATGGCTTCAAGCTGTCTGTTATGTTAGATATGTCTTTTGGATACATTATCTCAAGGTCTTCCCACCAAGGCATAATGATTATGGATTTCTGCTTTGTTTCCATCATTTTTTTCTTCACGTCCTTGAGCTTATCTGGAGTGACTATCGGTCTGTCTTTGTTCCCAACCTTGTATTTCCACACAGGGACACCGAAATTGTATATTGCTTGGCTTATGCTGTTTTCCACTATCCACTTGTTTCGAACAAGATTGTGTGCTGATTTCACTCTGCTTATCCCTTCAATTGTTCCGGGGAATTTCTCAAGAACAAAATGAGTCACAATATTGTCTGACCCTTTGTAGAATCTTCCTTGATTCCCGCTGCCGTCAGTCTCAAGACTTTCATTTATGCTTGCGCCAAATGGAACAGTCTCGATATAACCGTAAGCTGTCCCATCGGTTGACAATTTCACGGCGCCTGACTGCGTCCTGTAGAAATCTGTTTTGACAGCATCCATATTCCAAAGACCAACAATTTTTGTCTTATCCGCATTGAATAAATATTTGATGAAAGCAGTCCCGAATATAAAGGCGTCACGAACCAAAGTGTCATTGAACTCAAGCAAGTCAGTGTTGTGATTTATCGTGGCGATGTCTTCCGAAACTCTGGAATCATCACTTGTTATTCTGAATCCCATGTTGATGAGGTCTACAAGCAACTGAATGGCATTTCTCACAATTGGGTCAGCCCAGTCATCCCTGAGCATTTCCTTCGTTATATCAGTGTCTTTTGTCACCGATATTATTTCATTTGTGACTGGCTCATTTTGGTTTTCTGTCTTCTTGAAATTTATAATGGAATCAAACATTTTTACTCACCGCTCCATTCTTTTTTAACTCTTGGCAATTCATATTTGATGAAAAACCACAGTATGCCATAGGCAATGACTGTAATCGGCGTGAAAGGCAATCCCAAGATACCTGTGAGCATTATGTTTGTCAGCAATCCGTATTCAATGATAAATCTTAACCAATCTAAAAACATCGTGACATTTCTGTGGCGTCTTAAGATATAAACTTTCTTTCGCAGAAAATTGCTGTTTTTGAATTTAATTTTTAAACTCATATTTATTTATGGTAGATAATTTTTATAAATGTTTATATAAATTCAATCATTGGTTCAGCCACAGCAGCATTTGAGGCAGCCTTGACAAGCAATGCGAGCGCCATGACAGTGTCATCGTGAGCACCAGAACCTTTGTATGTTATGTTTCCATTTTTTGTCAGCACCTGCTCCATTTCACTCAATTCCTTTATCAAGATGTCTGACATTCTTTTTGTGTATCCATCTTGAGGGTTGGTGGGTATGACAATTTTGTCATTTTCGAATGCTTTCCTTAACTCCACCATCAATTCTTCTTTTTTGCCTTGAAAATCAAGGCCAGTGATTGGCACACCCAAATTTTGTGCCTCCTCTATTATCAATCTACCAAAAGAACCATTGTCCCCAATTGCATGCTGGAATTGAAATGCATCATAAAGCTGTTTGAGCATTTGAGCCTGCAAGCTCGCCCCTGTTCCTCTTGGCGGCCTTTCCATGTAACGTATTATGATTTTGTCATCCACAAGCTCACCAACGATGAAGACTGAATAGTTACCTCTCGCCGCAATGGCAAAATCTGCCCCAAGAAAAAATAGCCGTTCTTCTTGATTATTTTTAATTGGTTCGGGATACATCATCATTGTTAGGTTGTCATCACACGCCTTCTCTATTTTTTCAATCGGTATCCATTGTGTTTCCTCGCTTACAACCTCGCACATATATTCCCGTTTGAATTTGTTTTCTCCCTGCTCAAGTTCTATTTGTTTGAGAACGGTGTGAGGATATCTTTCCGGCCATAATGAAATTTTTCTTTTTCTGTCAAGATATGCGCTGTATTTTTTGAATGTATACATTGGCTTTTTGGATAACTCGGCGACAAGGTCGATATGCGTTCTGGGCGTGCTGATTACCATTAAATTGCCTTGATGTGCGTTAATAATGGGAAGGACTGAAAAATAGAATATCGATTTGTCTTCATACGTCGCCGCCTCATCACAAAGAATGTAATCAACATGCCAAGTTCGCACATTGTCATTATATGGTTTGCAAAACACGGTGCATTGTGTAGTTGTTGTCAGTCGGTCTTGCTTCCATATGAGTTCGTGACTTTCGGGCTTAAGCATCAAAAGCAATTCGTTACCATTTATTGTCTGTCTTATTCTCCTCAATATTTCCTTTGCCATATCCAGTGTTTTGCTTATTATCAACATTTGCTTGTTTTTCATAAAAAGAGACACGTAAATGAAAAATCCAACACCGAGAACTTCGGTTTTTCCGAAACCTCTCGGTGCGATTATTACTGTTCTTTTGTTTCTCAAGAACAAATTGAACCATTCAATGTGAAAAGGTTTCATTTTATATGTTCCCGGTTCATCGCCGAAACCCAAAATTCGCTCAAAGAAAAATTCAGGGTCAAGTTTTGCATGCAACAGCACTTCTTCGAGCGACTCGCCTTTCAAAATCTGTTCGAGCGTTCTCATGTTTAAACTATATACATTATGATTTATATAATTTAACTCACAATAAAATAATATGAAATGGACAGTTATAAGCGCTTCCGTGTTTCAACCTTACACTTCTTACATTACGGTGAGTATGCATGACAAAGAAATCTAACTATATGGAATTCATCAAATGGCTGAAAGATTCCATTAATAACCTTGACAAAAAACTTGATGAAGGTCTCAATGACATCAATGAACAGTTGAGAATATTGAACAGTTCAGTCAATGAAAACAGAATCGCCATAGTCAAATTAATTGAGTGGAAAAAAGAGCATGAAGAAAAGCACGAAAAAAGCGACAGATACAAAAAGTTTTTAATAAAAACATTTATGGGCAGCGGTGTTGTGATGGCACTTATTTTATTGTTTTTAAATAAACTGTTGTAAAACTGTTATACATATGTTTAAAAATGTCTTAACTATATTGTTTCTACATAATCAAAAAAGGAGGTGCAATTCGTATGGTATTATACGAAATAATGCACGCATTCGGTATCCAAGCCCCAATGTCAACTGTCATAGAGGTTGTGCTTGTGGGGTTTGGTGTGTGGAAACTCACTGAATTCTTCAGAGGATTTACGAAGAAATAAAAGGGCATCGCGCCCTCTTTTTCTTTATATTTTTCATAAATTGTAAACATTTACATTTTATGAAAGTGGACATATATATATAAGGAGCAAAGCTCCTATATTATATATAATAGAAAGTTTTATAAATTGTAAAGAGTTTTATAAATTGTAAACTTTACAACGGGTAATAATATTATTACAAAAAATCAAAAAATTTGTTTCAGCAAATCTTTCTTTCCTATATAAACGAATCCGTGCGTAGTATAATCTTCTGTTCGAAAATAATCTTTGAATTTGGTTAATTGCCGCATAGCTCGTTTGTAATGTTCTTCGCTTGACTTAACTTCGTAGTAATGTAGTTCCATGCCTTTGTCTTTGTAAATGATTCCAAGAACATCGCATTCTCCCACAGGACTTTCTTTATCTGGGTAAAACACATGCGTGTCAATCACATCATATTTGCCAAGCTTCGACAACTTATCCAGCAAATAGTCGACATAAAGGTCATGTTTGGATTGGTTTCTGACCATATAAAAATTAGTGTGTAAAGTTTTATAAATCTTGACTGTCAGTATTCTAATATGAAAACAAAAAATGCCTATAGCTATAGAGACACGGCGGAAGCGCTGATTTTGAACATCGTTACAAATATTCCAAAGACAACACATCGCATTCAAAGTGAAGCACAGCTTTACTTTACCAAAATACATTTTGCTACAGTTAAGAGACTGCTGAACAACTTGTGGAAGAAGGGAAAGGTAAGAAAGATTGAAATGGGGCGGTATGATTTATGGTCGAGGTGATGTTGAGCTATTATAAAAATGCGAACGATCTGAACAAGCTCGCTGTTCTGCATTATATGATGCACAAAAACTGTCCGCTGACAGTAAAGGAAATATCAAAACAATTGAATTTGTCTTATTCTTTGACATACAAGATACTGCAAGAACTTGTCAGCGAGAAATTTGTGGAAGTGATCAAGACTTATCCTCGCTTCTATATATTATATAAGGAGTAGTGCTCCTATATATATAACCACTTTCATAAAATGTAAACTTTTACAATTTATGGTATCGTAATGCAAAATATTCAAATGAAAGAAGGTTGGAAACATTTTTAAATCTTAACTCACTAATATACTCAAGGAGGTGTAAATATGGATTTGATACAAGGCGCAATTTTTGGTGCTGTTTTTGGTTTTGGAACTGCAATAACTGGGATAGCGAAAAACAGAAACAAGCCTGACTATGAATTTGATCCCGTGAAGGCGGCGACCACCATTGCGATAACGACTCTTGCCGGCGCTTATATGGGAGTGCAGAATATGCCGTTCACGAACGAGTCCATCGGAGTAATTGTCAGCGGGTTTGCATCTGTTGGCATTACTGAGTGGGTGTCGAATGCAATCAAATCAATATGGAGGCACCTGCAAAGGTGAGATGGTGTGAATGAGAATATGCATTTCGTGTGGATAAAGGACGACCACGCGTATTTGATACCAGTTGGAGACATACACATTGGCGACAGAGCTTTCGCAAAAAAATCCTTGAAAAAGCTGAAAGGATATATAGAGTGGGTTGAAGAAAGGGACAACGCCAGAATCCTGCTCATGGGCGACATATTCAATGTTGCGACGAGAAATTCAGCCACGACTCCATTCCAAACTATGAGCTTGAAAGAAGAGATGGAATTCGCATTGGAGTTGTTCGAGCCTGTCAAAAGCAAAATCATTGGCGCTATTGACGGCAATCATGAATACAGAGCAATTGACTATATGGATTACAGCCCATTGATACCTTTTTGCCACGCGCTCGGAATAAAATACTTTGAGTATTCAGCAGCGATTTTGTTTGGCGTGGGAAGAAAGAACA
>Ga0190360_1001776_pt1 | contig 10900 bp, 10 predicted proteins | sample 48721834_MG_FD_161271 | JGI IMG/M metagenome (GOLD analysis project Ga0190360, IMG submission 161271) | Hydrothermal vent microbial mat bacterial communities from Southern Trench, Guaymas Basin, Mexico - 4872-18-3-4_MG | ecosystem: Environmental > Aquatic > Marine > Hydrothermal vents >... | reverse complement strand
GGCCGCCTCCTTCATATCCTGACAGGCAACGATCAAGGCAGGGGGATCACCGAGCAGACCCGGACTGATCATCTTGATCTGGCGGATGCGGTTCGGATCGGTGACTGCGACGAACCGCCACGTCTGGGCATTTCCGCCCGATGGGGCCCAGATCGCCGCCGCGATCAGCCGCTCGAGGGTGTGCCGTTCGATCGGCTTGTCCGTGAACGCACGTACGCTCCTCCGTCCCACGATCGCCTCCCACAGCTCCACCATCATCCTCTCCGTAGTTCCCGCGTCCTCTCTTCGTCAATCTGCGGCGGCTCGCCGGTGATCGCTACCCCGTAAACCCGCTCCGCGGTCTCGCGCGTCACGTAACCGTCCAATACGTCGTTCAGCACGGCCTGCGGGTCGCGCTTCTTTGGATCGCCGTAGCCTCCACCCATTCCGGTGATGAATCTGACCACATCGCCTCCGTGCAATACCTCGTTGGAGAATCGCCCCCGGCGTTCCGCTTTGCCATCCATGGTGCGGACTTCCACTAGGTTTGGGGTCCCGTCCATTCCGCCAGCGAGCCCCCACGGCGGGAACCTGTTCCGGCCGAAGCTCGCGGTGACGAACGCTTGGGAGTTCGTGATCCGGTAGTCCTTCACCAAGCCAAATCCCCCGCGCCACTGGCCATGGCCGCCGTCCACGATGTTCAGCGCGAATTGATCGACGATCATCGGGTAGCGCGTCTCCGCCACCTCGATCGATAGGACATAGGTCTCCCCGTCGCCGGAGCAGACCAATCCGCTCTCTCCGTCCTTCCCCTTGCCAGCGCCCCAACCGCCGGCGTTCGGTTCCACCGAGAAGAACCATTCACCGGTGCGGTCGTCGATCCCGCTCACAATTGTCCCGCAGACGCTCAGGAAGTGTCCGGCGGTGATCCGGTCCGGCATCACATCCGCCAGCGCCTTCCAGATGACGTCGCCGGCGTAGCTGTCTGACTCCCAGTAGGTGCTGATCGGGGCTGGGCGCTTCGGGTTGAACACGGTGTCTTCCGGGACGATCACCTCAAGCGGCGCGAAGAACCCCTCGTTGGCATCTCCGTGGGGAGAGACGACCGCCTTGTAGGCGAATTTGGCTGTACTCTTGAGCGCCGAGAGGGGAGCGTTTATCGGCCCGCGACACGTCTTCGCCGTCCCTGTGTAGTCGACGACAAAGCGGTCATCGGTGATCGTCACCTTGACCTTGACCAAAACCGGATCTCCGCCGAGACCATCGTCATCGATATATTCCTCCGCAGTGAACACTCCCTTCGGGAGCTTCTTCAATTCCTCAAGCGCCTCCTGCCTGCCCTGTTCCAGGTAGACCTCGATCGATTCGAGCACCGTATCCAGTCCGTACTTGTCGCACACCTTGACGATCCGATCGGCGGCGACCTGGAGGGATGCGGCCTGAGCGCGCATGTCCCCGAGGGTCATCTCCGGGATCCGCCCGTTGCGCGCGATGATGTCCACAATGTCCCTGACCTCTTCTCCTTTATGAAATAGCCGCACCGTCGGGAACTGGATCCCCTCCTGGTAGATGTCGGTGGCGCTCGGTGACCAGCTCCCCGGGTCCTTCCCTCCGATGTCGTTCCAGTGCCCCTTGTTGGCGGCGAACATGATAGGACGCCCCTTGTAGAAGACGGGCATTACCAGAACGACGTCGTTTTGATGCGTCGCTCCGCCCATGTACGGATCGTTAAGGATGAGGATGTCACCCTCATCCAGTCCGTCCAGGCCGAACTTGTTGATCACTTCCTGGACCGCATCGGTCAGGACCCCGATAAACGGTGGGATCCCGTTCGCCTGGGCGATCATGCGCGCGTGGGCATCAGTGATCGCGCAGCCGTAGTCGAGGACCTCGTAGATGACTGAGCTCTTGCTCGTCCGTCCGAACGCAGCGAACATCTGTTCTGCGGCTGAGATGAGGGCGCGCTTGATCACTTCCACTGTGAACGGATCGATACGGCGCTCGGGGGTCATTCACCCACCTCCGTTATGACGAGGTTGCCGAACTTATCCACCTGTACTTGCTGTTCCGGGCAGACGACCGTGGTGCACGCTGGTTCCTCGATGATCGCCGGCCCGGGCAGCGGGGTCTCACGCGGGATCAGGCTCCGCTCGTACACCCTGCTTTTCACCCGGCCCGCCCCTTCGAAGTAGACCTCGCGCTCGCCCTTGAGTGCACGGGAGAGGTCGCGCCCGGAGTTCGAGATCGGCTGCAGGCTCGGCTTGTCCACCGTCCCCCAACCGACAAGATGGAAATTCACGATCTCCACCGGATCGTCCTGGCGGAACGAATACGCCTGTTCGTGCAGCTCGTGGAACGTGCTTATCAGTTTCCCTAAATCGCCGCTGTTAAGCGCCTCTCCCGAGACCGGGGTGCGGACCGTGTGTTCCTGCCCCTTGTAGCGCAGGTCGAGGAACCGCTCGATGATCACCCGGGAGAGGAGGAACCCCTCCTCCTGAAACTGGGCGCGGGCCTCCTCCTCGAGAGCGGAGAAGGAAGCGACGATATCGTCCAGTTGGCTGGAATCGCAGGGAATGACTCGCGTGCGGATGAAGTCGTGGCGCAGATTCGTCATCAGCATCCCCCATGCTGAGAACTGTCCCGGCGCGTTGGGGACGATGACCTTGCGCATGCGCAGCTCGCGTGCTAACCAAGCGCCGTGCAGCCCGCCGGCTCCGCCGTAGGCTACCAGGGTGAAGTCGCGCGGGTCGTACCCTCGCTCGATGCTCACCCGCTCGAGCGCCGCCTGCATGTTCGCGTTCGCCAGCCTGAGGATCCCCAGCGCGGCGTCGAGCAGGGTGAGGTCGAACGGTTCCGCGATCTTCCGTACCGCCGCCTCCGCCTTCCCCCCGTTCAGGCGCATCTCACCGCCGAGGAAGTAATCTGGGTTGAGCCTTCCGGTTAGAAGGTTGGCGTCGGTCACCGTCGGTTCGGTCCCACCGAGGTCATAGCAGGCCGGCCCGGGGTCGGCGCCGGCGCTCCGCGGCCCGACGTGCAGCGCTCCACCACGGTCGATCCAGGCGATGGAGCCGCCGCCGGCCCCCACTTCCACGATATCAACGACCGGGATCTTAAGCGGATACCCGGCCCAGGTCGTCGTCTTCTCCAGCTGGTAGTCGGTATTGATCTTCACATGTCCATCGTCAATGAGGCTTACCTTGGCAGTGGTCCCGCCCATGTCGAAGGCGATTACACTCTTCTCTCCGACAGCGTGGGCAATGGCTTCGGCTCCGATCACCCCTCCGACCGGGCCAGACTCCACCAGGTGGATCGGGACCCGTTGCGCTTGTGAGAACGTAGTTGTTCCTCCGTTAGATTGCATCGCGTACTTCGTGCATTTGGCCCCCATCCCGGAGAGCCTTTCCTCCAGGGTGGAAAGGTAAAGCTTCGCCGCTGGCTGCACGTACGCGTTCATCACAGTGGTGTTCGTCCGCTCGTACTCGCGCCACTCCTGGGTGATCTCGTGCGACAGGGTGACCGCCGCCTCGGGGTACAGCTCGTTTATGATCTCCTGCGTGCGGCGCTCGTGGGCGTGATTGGAGTAGGCATGGATGTAGCATACAGCGATCGCCTCGACCCCCGCCCGCTTGCATTCTTCCACTGCGGCGACCACATCCTCCTCCACCAGGGGTTGAATCACCTCACCGCGGTAGCTGAGGCGCTCCCGCACCTCAAACCTGAACCGCCGCGGGATGAACGGCTCTGGCTTGTGATAGAACAGGTTGTACATGTCGGTCCGGTTAGCGCGCTGGATCTCTAACACGTCGCGGAATCCCTTGGTCGTTAGAAGGGCTACCTTAGCTCCCTTCCGCTCGGTGATGGCATTGATTACCACCGTAGTCCCGTGGACGAACTGCCGAGAATCAGCGGGCTCCACTCCGCTCTTTTCGATGGTGTGTGTTACGCCATCCGCGAAGTTCGCTGGGGTAGTAAGCTCCTTCCCCAGCGTAACCTCTCCCGTCGCTTCGTCCAGGCTCACGAAGTCGGTGAACGTACCGCCGATGTCGATGGCTACCCGTTTAGCCATGCTATAAACGTCCTCCTTCCAGAAGCTTCATCGTCAGTACCCACAGGATCATCGCGGTTTCCTCCCCTGGGTTTTGAACGGTGTGGGGCCGAGTGGAAAAGATGTGGAAGCTGTCGCCGACGTTGAGGAGTTCCTTTGTGTCCTCTACCTGGAGCAACACCTGTCCCTCAAAAACGTAGCCGAACTCTTCTCCCTCGTGGGTGATGAGCGGTGGGTTATAGTGGGGTGGGTACTCAGCGATCATCGCTTCGAGGACCCGGTCGGGCATTCCCCCAGATAGGAGGTTGTAAGTGACCTGGGAATCCTCGATGCGGATCCGACTGCGGGGGTGCCCTGCCCGGAGTACGAGCGGACCGTCGTTTACTGCAGCGAAAAAGTGGGTGAGGGGAATCCCGAGCGCTTTGCAAATGGCGTGCAACGATGAGATCGATATGGAGGAAAGGCCGCGTTCGACCTGGGAAAGGAATCCGACTGATAAGCCACAGCGCGAGGAGAACTCTTCAAGCGTCCAGCTCTTCTGCTGCCGGAGCATCCGAACCCTTCGGCCGATGTGGTCGATCTCTTCAGGCATAGTTTTTCAGTATAGTGAAAAAATTTTCGGCGTCAAGTCCCGCGAATAGAGTATAGCTCTGATTTCAAGGGATTTTGGGAGTCCTTCTCGCATGCCGCTTTGCGGCTTGTCGGGGAAAAGTATCGAAGGGAGCCGATGGGATCAAGTGCGGCAAAGGGATGTTATCTCGCCGTCCAGAATGGGAACTTACGCTACTTGAGCTCTTCACCCATAGCCTGATATGCTCGAACGTCGCTGGCGAAGGGGGTACACTTCAGATCTGATGAGAGGAGGGAGCATGCAGAAGGAGAGGCTCGAGTTTCTGAAGCGGTACATGGGGACGATCTCCCCGACCGGGTTCGAGGAGGAGGCATCCTCCGTCTGGCGGAAGGAGGCGGAGGGGTTCGCCGAGCGGACGTGGGTCGACATGCACGGGAACAGCTTCGCCCTGGTGAACGAAGGGGGGAGCCCCCGCGTGATGCTCGCCGGGCACGCCGATGAGATCGGATTGATGATCACCTACATCGACGAAAACGGATACCTCTCGTTCCGCGGCCTCGGCGGCTGGGATCCTCAGGTCCTCCCCGGCCAACGGGTCAGGATCAAGACCGAGGGCGGGCTGGTCCTCGGCGCGATCGGCCGGAAACCGATCCACCTCCTCGGGGACGAGGACCGGAAGAAGGTCGTGAAGACCGAGGATCTGTGGATCGACATCGGGGTCAAGGACAAGGACGAGGCCGCGAAGCTCGTCAAGATCGGCGATCCGGCCGTGATCGACTACGACTTCGCCGAGCTGAGGAACGGGATGGCGATCGGCCGGGGGTTCGACGATCGGATCGGGGCGTTCGCGATCCTCGAGGCGGCCCGCCTCCTCTCTGGGATGAAGCCGAAGGCGGCGGTCTACGCCGTCGCTACCGTCCAGGAGGAGATCGGCCTCCGCGGCGCGCACACGAGCGCATTCGGGATCGATCCGAAGATCGGGATCGCGGTCGACGTCGGGTTTGCCACCGACACCCCCGGGATGGGGACCGAGAAGAAGAAGGTCGGGGAGATCGCGATGGGGAAGGGGCCGATCATCGCCCGCGGTCCGAACATCAGCCCGAAGCTGTTCGATCTGATGGTCAAGACAGCGGACGAGGAGAAGATCCCCTACCAGATCGAGGGGGCCCCGCGCGGAACAGGGACCGACGCGAACGCGATCCAGCTCACCCGCGCCGGGGTGGCGACCGGTCTGATCTCGATACCGAACCGGTACATGCACTCCCCGTGCGAGATCGTCAACCTCGACGACGTGGAGAACGTCGCCAAGCTGATCGCCCATACCGTAGCACGGATCGACGATTCGACCGACTTCATCCCCGGCTAGGTGGAGTTCCGGCCCGGCTTGCCGGCCCGGCGATCGAACGATAGAATAAATATAGGAATATAGGTGTGTTGGGGAGCTCAGGAGTTTGGGCTGAGAGGAGGTTCACCCTCGACCCGTAGAACCTGATCTGGGTAATGCCAGCGCAGGGAACGACGCCGGGCCCACTTCTTCGGGCGACCGCTGCTCCTTCACGCAGCGGGATATCGTCTGACCTCCCCCGACCCCCGCCCCGCGGAGGTGTTCAGGATGGGAGACGGGCTGATACTGATCCTGGCCGATGGGATCTGGGAGGACGGCGGGCGGCTCGACCGCCTCGCCGGCCGCGCCTGTCGTACGATCGCGGCCGACGGCGGCTTCGACAAGGCGACAGCGGCCGGGATCGATGTGGACGAGGTCGTCGGCGACCTCGATTCGATCGGGCCGGAGGGGAAGGAACGGCTCGTCGGCTCGGATATCACCGTTCACGTCCACCCCCGTTCGAAGGATGCAACCGACCTCGAGCTCGCCATCGATCTCGCCCTCGCCCGCAGACCGGGGAAGATCGTCATCTACGGCGGCATCGGCGGCCGGATCGACCACACACTGGCGAACGCCTTCCTCCTCCTCAAGGGGATCCCGGCCGGCGTTCCGATCGAGCTTGCAGGCGGTGCGGAGACGGCCGTCGCCGTCGGGGGAGAGCGCAGGCTCGAATCAGCCCGGATCGGTGACCCGGTCTCCCTGATCCCGATCAGCGAGCGGACTGTCGTCCGGACGGAGGGGCTCCTCTATCGGCTCGACGGCGAGCCGCTCCTCCGCGGCTCCACGCGGGGAATATCGAACGAGGTCTCCTCCCTCCCCGCTTCGGTCAGGGCCGAGGAGGGGGTTCTCCTTCTCATCCACAGGGAAGGGAGGCCCGGATGAAGGGGAAAAACGGGTGGAAGGGGTATCGCTGGTTCGTAAGCCTCGGGTTGATCGCCCTCCTCTGGTACGGCGTGACGGCGATCTTCCGCGTCCCGACGTATCTCTTCCCCTCGCCGGCCGTGACGGTCCGGGCGATCGTCTCCGATGCCGGTTTCCTCGGCCGGCACGTCGCGATCACGATCGTCGAGACCTTGGCCGGGTTCGGGATGGCGGTGTTCGCCGGGGTCACGGTCGCGATCCTGATGAACGCCTCGCGCCTCTCGCGGGACCTGATCTATCCCCCTCTCGTCCTCTCCCAGGCGATCCCCCTGATCGCCATCGCCCCGTTGATCCTGATCTGGTTCGGCCTGGGGATCCTCGCCAAGGTCCTGATCGTCGCCTTCGTCTGCTTCTTCCCGATCGCGGTCAACGCCTACGAGGGGTTCCGCTCCGTCGATCCGGCCCTCCGCGATCTACTCGAGGCGTTCGGGGCCGGCCGGGCCGACCGTTACCGCCACCTCTACGTCCCAGCGACCCTCCCCGGTATCCTCGCCGGCCTTAAGATCGCGGCGACCTACAGCGTCCTCGGCGCCGTCGTCGGCGAGTGGCTCGGCGGCTCGCTCGGGATCGGCGTCTACATGACCCGGGCACTTCAATCGTTCCGCACCGACCGGCTGTTCGGTGCGATCCTCGTCGTCATGCTGCTCAGCCTCTGCCTGTTCAAGCTGGTCGATGGGGCGAGCAGGCGGCTTACACCATGGATGGAAAGGAGAGACCATGACTAGACGGTTCTTGATCTATTTGTTCGTGATCGCTTCGGTATCCGGCCTTGTCGCCTCGGCCGATGACCTCGAAGCGGTGAGCATCGCCCTCGATTGGACACCGAACACCAACCATACCGGGATATTCGTCGCCCAGGACCTCGGCTACTTCGCCGATGCCGGGCTGGAGGTGGCCGTCCTCCAACCCGGCCCGACCGGTTCGGTTCAGCTCGTCGGGAGCGGGCACGCCGACTTCGGGGTTTCGATGGAGGAGTACGTGACGATGGCCCGTGCGCAGGGGATCCCGGTCGTTTCGGTCGCGGCCGTCTTCCCGCACAATACCTCCGGATTCGCCGCGCCGGCCGATCGCGGGATCGTCTCCCCGGCCGATTTCGCCGGGAAGCGATACGGCGGTTGGGGGAGCGCGCTCGAGGAGGTGATGATCGAGACGGTGATGGGGATGGAGGGGGCCGATCCCGCAAGCGTGACGATGGTGAACATCGGGACGATCGATTTCGTCACCGCGGTCAGGCGGGACCTCGCCGACTTCTTCTGGATATTCTACGGCTGGCAGGGGATCCACGCCGAGATCGAGGGGATCGAGTTCACCTACATCCCGCTTCGCGAGCTCGCCGATGTCCTCGACTACTACACCCCGGTCATCATAACGAGTGAGGAGATGATCGCGACGCGGTCGGAGACGGTCAGGCGGTTCATCGGAGCATTGGCGTGTGGTTACGTCTACGCCGCGACCCACCCGGACGAGGCGGCGGAGATCCTCCTCGCCCACGCCCCTGAGCTCGATCGGGACTTGGTCATCGCATCACAGCGCTGGCTCGCCGACCAGGGGCTGAAGACGGTCGATGGCTGGGGGGATCAGGAGCTCGAGGTCTGGGCGCGATTCGCCGATTGGGCGTTTGCAAACGGCCTGATCGACCGGCCGATCGACCCGGAGGAGGCGTTCACCGACGGATTCGTCCCTGCGGGGGAGGGGGAGTGAGGCCCCTCCTCGAGGTCGACCGGTTGTCGAAGTCCTACGGTGACCTCCCCGTCCTCCGGGACGTCGCGTTCCACGTGGACGAGGGGGAGTCGCTCGCCATCCTCGGACCGTCCGGATGCGGGAAGTCGACCCTGCTCAGGATCCTCCTCGGCCTGGAGGGATACGACGCCGGCGAGGTTCGCGGTCCGGTCGACCGCGCCGGCTACCTCCCCCAGGACGCCCTCCTCTTCCCCTGGAAGACGGTCGTTCAGAACGCAGAGCTTCCGCTCCAGATCAGGGGTGTCGATCGGAAGAGGCGGAGGGAGGAGGTCGCAAGCCGCCTCCCCTCGTTCGGCCTCGCCGGGTTCGAGGACGCTTACCCGCACGAGCTCTCCGGAGGGATGCGCCAACGGGCCGGCCTCCTCAGGGCCGTCGTCAGCGGGGCAGCCGTCCTCGTCCTCGACGAGCCGTTCGGCGCGCTCGACACCCTGACGCGGCACCGGCTTCAGGATTGGCTCTCCGGGTTGATGAGCGAGCTTCATCGGACGATGCTCTTCGTCACCCACGACCTCGAGGAGGCGGTCGTCCTCGCCGACCGGGTCCTCGTCCTATCCGGCCGGCCGGCCGGTGTGATCGGGGAAACGGGGATCTCCCTCTCGCGCGAGGAGCGCTCCGACAGGTTGAGCCCGCTCTTCTATCGGGAGAAGGACGAGCTCCTGTCCATGATCCGGAAAGGGGATGAACGATGAAGGGAGAGAACCCGTTCGAGACGCGACCGTGCGAATACGACGCGTGGTTCGACCTAAACGAGAACGTCTACCGCTCCGAGCTCCTCGCGATCGAGGAGCTCCTCCCCGAGAAGAAGGGGACCTGGGTCGAGATCGGCGTAGGGAGCGGCAGGTTCGCCTCGAAACTCGGGATCGACATCGGGATCGAGCCGGCGGACGGGATCGCGTCCCTCGCCCGGGAGCGGGGGGTGGAGGTGAAGAAGGGGGTCGCCGAGGACCTCCCCCTCGCCGACGGGAGCGCCCATGCCGCGTTCATGATCACCTCCCTCTGCTTCATCGAGGATATGGGCCGCGCCCTCGCTGAGGTGGAGCGGGTCCTCGTCCCGGGCGGGGCCGCGATCATCGCCTTCATCCCGCGCGACTCGCGGCTCGGCGAGATCTATGCCGAGACCGGCTCGCAGGACCCGTTCCTCCGTCACGCCCGGCTGAGGAGCCGGGAAGAGGTGTTGAGGGGGATAGAGACGGCCGGGCTGCGGATCGATCGTTGCGTCGGGACCCTGACCGGCGACCCGGCCGGTGCGAACGAGCGGGTCGAGCCGCCGACCGAGGGCTGCGATGAGGGATCGTTCATCGTCGTCCGCGCGGTCAAGCCGTCTTCTTGACAGGGGAGTCCCTATCCACGTAGGATGCGCCCCATGGAGACGCACAAGCATTTCCTCATCGTCAACCTGATCGCCGGACAGGGCCGATGCCGCGGGCTCTTCCCCCGCATTCGCGAGGAGCTCGACCGCCGCGGGATCGATTACGACCTCCATTACACGAACGAGCCGCTCGAGGCGACCGACGTCGCCAAGATGGGGGTCGAGGCCGGGTTCACCCGGATCGTCGCCATGGGCGGGGACGGGACGGTGAACGAGGTCGCCAACGGCCTCGTCGATGCCGACGCGACCCTCGCCGTCATCCCGGCCGGTACGGGTAACGACTTCGTTCGGACGATGGGGATCCCCTCCGATCCGTTCGCTTCCCTCGATCTCCTCGCCGGCGGCGTCGAGCGGACGATCGATCTCGGCCGCGTCGCCGACGATCGGTGCTTCGTCAATGGGATGGGGATCGGGATCGACGCCCAGGTCGCCCGCGACGTCATGAAGATGGAGCGGCTCCGCGGCGCGCCCGCCTACATATACGCAGCCGTGAAGGAGGTCTTCCGATTCCACTCCTTCGATGTGGAGATCTCCGGGCCCGATTGGACCGAACAGCTCGCCTGCCTATCCCTCGGCGTGGCGAACGGGAGGTATAGCGGTGGCGGGTTCAAGCTCGCCCCGCTCGCCGATTGCAACGACGGGCTGATCGACATCGCGGCGATCGGTGACTATTCGCGGGTCGAGCGGCTCTTCCGCCTCCCTCTCGTCCGGAGCGGGAAGCACCTCAACTGGTCGCGCGTCCGCTACCACCAGACGGAGGGGGCGACGATCTCCTCCCCGAAGAAGCTAATCGCACACATCGACGGAGAACCGTACGTCCTTCCCCGCGAGCCGTTCGAAGTGGAGGTCCTCCCCTCCGTCCTCAGGGTCCTCGTCCCCCGTTAGCTCCGG
>Ga0190360_1001773_pt1 | contig 10927 bp, 10 predicted proteins | sample 48721834_MG_FD_161271 | JGI IMG/M metagenome (GOLD analysis project Ga0190360, IMG submission 161271) | Hydrothermal vent microbial mat bacterial communities from Southern Trench, Guaymas Basin, Mexico - 4872-18-3-4_MG | ecosystem: Environmental > Aquatic > Marine > Hydrothermal vents >... | reverse complement strand
AATCGAAGCACCGAATCAATTTGAGAAAAATAAAATTGTTGCTCTCCGAAACCGTGCAATGCTTGAGGTGTTATTTTCAACTGGAATGAGAATTTCTGAGCTAATAAATCTGAAAAAAGAACAAATTGATAAAACAGGTCGAATCTTTATTAGAGGTAAAGGGAAAAAAGAAAGATTTGTTTATCTCACACCACGAGCTAAAAAGCACCTTAAGAATTACTTAGAAGTTCGAGGAAAAACGAATTCATCATATCTTTTTATTCCATATCGGGGTAAAAATGTGCATTTAAAAGACAAGAAGATTTCTCCAAATTATTTAGAAGAAAGAGTAAAAAAATATAGAGAATTACTTGGTCTAAATATTCCTATCACTGTTCACGGTATTCGTCACGCGTTTGCAACCTATCTCGCAGAGAGCGGTGCAAATCCAGCAGCAATTCAAATTCTTCTAGGGCACGAATCTTTGGATACCACTACCCGTTATGTCCATGCTTCCGATCGGTATGCAGAAAGGATTCATCGTAAATATCACCCATTAAAGGAGTGAATTCATTCCTCTATATTTACATCTTCAATTTCTAACGGTGGTTTTTGGAGATGACGCTGAGTTAGAATGCCAGCACCAAAACTAAGCAGACACAAAAGAAAAATTATTAAAAATAATAAGATATCATTTAAATGGCTCTTGAAAAAATTTTTAATGTTTGCTAGCATAAAGATGATCTCAAATCGTAAATCTTCGTAAATCTCAAATCTCAAAACCAAATGTTAAATGTAAAATCTTTTTTAAAAATTAGATTTGGGATTTAAGATGTGGATTTAACATTTGACATCTAACATTTGAGATAATTTTTATGGCTAAAACAAAATCAGCAGGTTCTACAAAGTTAGGTCGAGATTCTCGACCAAAATATTTAGGAGTAAAAAGATATGCGGGTCAACGAGTGAAAGCTGGGGAGATTCTGGTGCGTCAACGAGGCACTAAGTTTTTAGCTGGAAAAAATGTGGGGGTCGGTAAAGATTATACTCTATTTGCTTTAAAGCCAGGAGTGGTTAAATTTAAAACTAAGAGAAAAAAGAGATTTACTGGTTCCAGACGAAAAGTTAAGGTAGTGGAGATAATATAGCTTATTTTAAGCAAACTTTAATAAATTCTTTGAATAACGGATGGGGCCTTAAGGGCCTCGATTTAAATTCTGGATGAAATTGAGTAGCAATAAAAAAAGGATGATTTGGGATCTCTACAATCTCCACTAAATCTCTTTTTGGGTTGATTCCAGCCATCACTAATCCATTTTCTTCTAAAAGTTTCTGAAATTCATTATTTAACTCGTAGCGATGACGGTGACGTTCAGAAATAAGGGAAGTACCATAAATTTTTCGGCTGCGAGTGCCTGACTTCAAACGACAAAGATAAGCACCTAATCTCATCGTTCCACCATATTTCTTTTGAGATAACTTTTCTTTTTGATCAGGCATTATATCAATAACATTCTGTTGACAATTTGTCAAGAATTCAGTCGAATTAGCATTTTTCAATCCGCAGACATTTCTGGCAAATTCAATCACCGCTAATTGCATTCCTAAACAAAGCCCTAAGAAGGGAATTTTATTTTTCCTGCAGTGTTCTATAGCCTTAATTTTTCCTTCTACTCCCCTACTCCCGAAACCGCCTGGCACAATTATTCCGTCAAATTTTTTTAATTCTCGGCGACTACTAGGATTTGTTTCATATTTTTCTGCATCAAGCCAAATAATTTTAGGTTGGACTTTTAAGGAGTAACAGGCATGTTTTATCGCTTCAATTATTGAAATATAAGAATCCATTAAAGTGAATTTTCCTGTTTTAAAATACTTGCCTACCATCCCAATTTTCACCTCTCTTCTGGGGTTTTCAATAGATTTGATTAACTTTCGCCATTCTTTTAGATCACCTTTTTTTGCTCGCATTCCAAATTTTTTTAAAATTCGATTACCTAAATTGTCTTTCTCAAAATTAACCGGGATTTCGTAAATTGACTTAATGTCAGGCGCAGAAATAACATCTTTTTCCGAAACATTACAAAAGATGGAAATTTTCTTTTTTCTAGGAGCATCTAAAGGAACATGAGCTCTGGCTATTATAATATCAGGCTGAATCCCTGCTGTATTTAAAGTTCTTACTGCATGCTGAGTTGGCTTGGTTTTCATTTCACCAATCATCTTAGGTATTGGCAAATAACTTACTAAAATAAAAACGACATCTCGGGGATGTCGAAGTTTTAATATTCGGGCTGCTTCTAAAAATAGAAGATTCTGATACTCCCCTACTGTACCACCAATTTCAATCAAAATAAAATCAGCTCTGGTTTTCTTTTCTAATTTTTTTATTCTTCGGATAACTTCTTCTGGGATATGGGGTACTACTTCAACACATTTACCCCCGTATTCTAAATTTCTTTCTTTTTCAATTACTGTCTGATAAACTCTCCCGGTAGTTATATAATTATCAGTTGATAAGTCCTGGTCTAAAAACCTTTCATAATTGCCAACATCTTGATCACACTCAGTTCCATCATCAGTTACAAAAATTTCTCCATGTTCGATAGGATTCATCGTTCCTGCATCAACATTTACATAGGGATCAATTTTGATGGCTCCCACTCGAAATCCTTTACTCTTTAAAATTCTACCAATTGAAGCTGTTGCCACCCCTTTGCCAATACCCGACATTACACCTCCAGCAATAAAAATATATTTTGCCATAATAATAAAAAATAATTCAAAATTTATGAATTGCAATCTATAATTCTAGAATTGCAATTAGCAAAATTACAAATTCCTAAGCCTTCGGTTAAGAATCTTGAAGCTCTGAAGTTTCTTCCATTACAATCACTTTTATCTGAGCTTCCAAATTATGTTCAAATTTAATTTTTGCTTCAAACTCCCCTACCTCTTTAATTTCCTGGGGAAGTTCTATCTGAGTTTTTTTAACTTCATAACCCATCTCTTTTAAGGCACTAGCGATTTTTTGAGTTGTTACTTTCTCAAAAAGCTGTCCTTTTTCTCCTACTTTTACTGGGATTTCTACTTCCAATCCATCCATCTTTGAAGCTAATTCTCCAATTTTCTTTAATTCTTCTTCTGCTTTTTGTTCTTTTAATTCTTCTTGTCTTCTTGCCCATTCCATTGTTTCTTCATCAGCTATCTTTGCCAATCCTTGAGGAATTAAATAATTGCGGGCGTAACCATCTGCCACTTCTTTAACTTGATATTTTTTACCTACTCCTTCTATATCTTTTAATAAGACAACTCTCATAGCTTTATTTTTAATCTATTTTACTTTACCTTTTATTTTACCTTAAACCCTTTAGTATCTCAATTGCTTTGTCAAGCTGAGGATCTCTATCCTCTTTAATGTCATCTTCGGTCATTTCTATCTCAATATCAGGCTTTAGCCCTTCTTTATCAATAGAATTACCATTGGGAGTTAACCAACGAGCAATAGTTACTTTTAGAGAGGAACCATTGGAAAGATTTATTTGCTCTTGAACTGAACCTTTACCAAAAGATTTCTCCCCGATTAAAAGAATATCTCTTTGATCCCTTAAGGCGCCCGCTAAAATTTCTGCGCCGGAAGCTGATCCTTGATTTATTAAAACCACGGTAGGGTAACTGGAAAAAGTGGCTTGCCCTTTGGAACGGTAGGCTTTCCTCTGTTCTTCTCCCATATCTTGCCAGACAACAACCTTTCCTGGTTCTAAAAACCAGCCTGCTATATCAACCGCTTTATCTAAATAACCTCCCGGATTGTTACGAAGATCTAAAATAATTTTATCAACCGACGATTTTTTAATCTCATTAGTCATTTTTTTGAACTCCGAGTTAACAATTTGATTAAACTGATAAATTTTTATTAATCCAATATTATCTTGGAGTAATTCCCATTTCAAAGTCGGAATTTTAATAACCTCTCTTTTTAACTTGAACTCTCGAGGCTCAGACCAATCCGTTCTTTGGATTAAAAGACGAACTTCTGTACCTTCCGGTCCTCTTATTAATCTTACTGCTTCTTCAATTGTAATATCACGAGTATACACCTCCTCAACCTTCAAAATTTTATCTCCAGGCCTGAGCCCAGCGCGAAAAGCCGGAGTGCCCTCAAAGGGGCTAACCACCGTTAACTGGCCTTCCTTAATAGCAATTTCCATACCCACTCCTTCATATTTTCCAGAAAGTTCTTCTTCAAATTCTTCACTTTCTTTAGGAGTAAAAAAGGTCGTGTAAGGATCACCTAAACTTTTTACCATTCCTCGAATCGCTCCATAAACCATCTCTTGGTAATCGATTTTCTCTTTTTCCAGAAAATTTCTTTCCAATTTCCGCCAGGCCTCCCAAAAAACAGAAAAATCAACTTCCTCTGGTTTACCAAAATCTTGATTAATTATTTGAGGAGGCGGAGTTCGTAAGATATTTTCTTCCCCAATATAAACTCCTGCTCGATAACTGACAAAGCCAACTCCAATTAAACCGATAATTATCAGAATTATTTTAAAAACTTTCATTTTATATTTATTATATATTTTCTAATTATAAAGAATTTTTCAATTCGGTGCAACTTTCACTCTCATTCCAACTAATCGAACCAATTTTTTATTCTTCAACAAAAGATCCAATAATAATTTTTTGGCTACTTTTTCTAGAAATTCAAAATTAGAAATTTTTGGCTTAAAACTTTTTTGTTTCGATTTTGTCTCAAAATCCTGAAAGCGACAAACAGCTGAGACTCCCGAAATCAAAAATCCTTTTTCTTTTATCTCTTGCCAAACCTCTCTAATAATCTCCTCAAAAATTGAGAAAATTATTTCGGGATCTCTAGTATCTTCCTCAAAAGTATATTCTTTACCAATTGACTTTATAATTTCTTCGGGAGAAACTTCACTTTCCCCAAATCCTCGGGCATGGTGATAAATAGTTTCCCCTACTCTACCAAAAATTTCTTTTAATTTCGATTTTTTTAATCTTTTGAGCTCTTTTATTTTATTAATCCCTAAGCTTCTTAAAATCTCAGCTGTTTTTGGGCCAATGCCAGGAATTTCTTGAATATCAAGAGGGTTGAGAAACTTTTGAACCTCAGTTGGTCTCACTGTCAAAATCCCATTCGGTTTTGCTTGGCTTGAGGCGATTTTAGCGATTAATTTGTTTGGGCCGATGCCGACGGTTGAAGTTAATTTTTCTTTCTTAAAAATCTCTTTTTTTAATTCTTCAGCTAATCTCTCTGCCTTTTTGTAAGATTTTAAAAAAGATATATCTAAATAAGCCTCATCTAAGCTAATGATTTCCCATTTTGAAGAATAATTTTTTATAATACCCATTATCCTCTCAGATACCTTCTCATAAAGTCTCATATTAACTGGCAAAAAAATTGCTTGAGGACAAAGTTGATAAGCTTTAGAAATTGGCATTGCTGAATGAATTCCATATTTTCGAGCCTCGTAATTTGCTGTGGAAACCACTCCCCTACCTTTTCCTCCTTTGGGGTCAGCTCCAACCACTACCGGTTTTCCTTTAAACTGAGGGTTTTCTCTCTCTTCAATCTGAGCAAAAAAATAATCCATATCTATGTGTAAAATTATTCTCTGTTTCATATTATTATCTTTCTTTATTCTCAATTAAATCTTACTCCAAATTAGTAATTTCTCAAATTATTTGAGCTAATTCAAAAGAAGTCAACTTATCTTTATCAACTTTTACTCTTTATGAAAGAAAATGAAAAGGACTCTGAGAGATTTCTCAGAGTCTTCTCCTTAAATCCCAATCCATCCAGACTACGATGCAAATAAAAATTAAAGCAGCTACTGTCACAACTAATTCAAGTGCTAACATTTTCTTTCCTCCTTTCTTAATTTTTATAATTTTTAATTTCCACTTTTTAAATGAGCTTAATTTTACTTTATTATGTCAAATTTATTAAAAAATGTCAACAGAAAATAGACTTCCTGGGGACAGTCCCCGCCGAAAGAGGAATGAGAAGCAAGGCCCAGTAAGGGTTGAGAACTCATTTTTTAAAAATGGCATAAATCAGATCTTTGAGCCGGCAATAGCTAATTTCCAACCCTTCATCTTAGACGAAATGAGAACCCTATGAGTACCCTATACTTATAAAAAAGTGTTCCCTATGTTGCCGACGAGCTCAAAGGTGCGCCCAGGAGGAATCGAACCTCCAACCTCTGGCTTAAAAGGCCATTGCTCTGCCTAGTTGAGCTATGGGCGCTCAATTTTTATTATAACCCTTCTTGTTTTAATTTTTCAAGCAACTCTTTTTGTTTTTTGGTTAATCTTTTAGGAGTTTTAATAACCAATTTTACGTATAAATTCCCTCGACCAAAACCTGAAAAATGAGGTATTCCTTTGCCAGAAATTCTGAAAACTTTCCCAGATTCAGTGCCCTGAGGCACTTTCAGTAAAATTTTCTTTCCTCCCTGTGGTGAACCTGTCGAACCATCTAAAGTTGGCACTTCAATTTCATCTCCCAAAGCTGCTTGAGAGAAAGAAATTGGAATTTCAAGATACAAGTCATCTCCTTTTCTTTCAAACACCGGGTGAGGTTTAATAAACACTCGGATATACAAATCTCCGGATTTACCTCCTCTTCTGCCTGCTTCTCCTTTGCCAGGAATTTTTATTGTTTGACCATTATCAACTCCTGGAGGAATAAATACCTCAATTCTTACCTCTTTTTCAATTCTTCCTTCTCCTCGACAAACATTACAAGGACGCTCGGGAATTTTTCCTTCTCCCTGACATTCAGGACAAATAATATAGCGAGTGACCGTGCCGAAAATTGTTTTTCGCATCTGTTGAACCTCTCCTGTCCCTCGACAGCTAAAACATTCTCTCAGTTTTGAGCCAGGTTCAGCGCCCGATCCTTGACATCTCTGGCAAGCAACTAAATTCCGGAGATTAAGATTTTTCTTCACTCCTTTTAAAGTGTCTTCTAAATCGATTTTTATCTCAACCTCAAGATCTCTTCCTCGATTAATATTTCTCTTTTTAGCTCTCTTTCCGAAACTAAAGAATTCTTCAAAGAGATCTTCAAAATCTAAATCGAAACCAAAACCTCTTTCGGTTCCAAAATCCTGCCAGAAAACTCCTGGGTCAAATCCTCTTTGAGACTCTGATCCCATTCCCTCGAATGTAGTACCAAACCTATCATACTGGGCTCTTTTCTCTTTATTACTTAAAACCTGATAGGCCTCATTTATTTCTTTAAACTTTCTCTCATCGCCTCCTTTGTCAGGGTGATACTTATGAGCCAACTTCCGATAAGCCCTCTTAATCTCCTCTGGAGAGGCATTTCTTGATACTCCTAAAATTTTGTAATAGTCTTTCATAAAAATTATCTCAAATGTTAGATGTCAAATGTCAAATCCATATCTTAAATCTATTAGATTTTACATTTGACATTTGGTTTTGATACTTCGGCTTGCTCAGTATCAATCCTGAGCTTGGTCGAAGGATTGAGATTTGACATTTGAGTTTTGAGATTATTTTTCTTTGTATTCTCCCTCTTCCGGCTTTTCCTTTCCTTCGTCTTCTTTCTTTTCTTTTGCTGCTTTATACATTTCCGCTCCCACCTTTTGAACTGCCTGAGATAATTCTTGAATTCTTCTCTTTATTTCATCAAGGTTATCACTTTCTTTAGCTTTCTTCAATTCCTCCAATTTTTCCTCGATTTCTTTTTTGTCATCAGAAGAAATTTTACCTCCCATCTCTCTTAAGGTTTTCTCGGTGGTGTAAATCAAATTATCAGCTAGATTTCTTTGTTCAACAAGCTCTCTCTTTCGCTGATCCTCCGCTCGATGAGCCTCTGCTTCTTTTTTCATTCTTTCAATTTCCTCTTTAGACAATCCACAAGAACCTTCAATCTTAATCGATTGAGCTTTGCCAGTTGCCTTATCTTTTGCTGAAACATTTAAAATGCCATTGGCGTCGATGTCGAAAGTTACTTCTATCTGAGGAACACCTCTTGGAGCAGGAGGAATGCCATCTAAAATAAATCTCCCTAAGGTTTTGTTATCAGCTGCCATAGGCCGTTCTCCCTGCAAAACATGGATTTCAACTGAGGTCTGATTGTCAGCGGCGGTTGAGAAAATCTGAGTTTTAGAAGTAGGAATGGTAGTGTTTTTAGGAATTAGAATGGTATTCACTCCTCCTAAAGTTTCAATGCCCAAACTCAAAGGTGTGACATCTAACAAGAGAACGTCTCTCACTTCTCCCTGTAAAATTCCTCCTTGAACCGCCGCACCAACAGCTACCACTTCATCGGGGTTAATTTCTCGACAGGGCTCTTTACCAAAGAGTTTCTTAATTTCCTCTTGGATTTTTGGCATTCTAGTTTGCCCTCCAACTAAAACTACTTCTTCGATGTCTTCGGGAGTCAAATTGACTTCCTTTAAAGTTTTTTTAACTAACTCAATGGATCTTTCAATATATTCTGAAACCATATTTTCTAACTGAGCTCGAGTCAATCTCAGAAGAAGGTGCTTTGGACCAGATTGATCAGAGGTGATAAAAGGCAAGTTAATTTCGGTCTCCATACTTGAAGACAATTCTATCTTTGCTTTCTCGGCTGCCTCTTTAATTCGCTGTAAAGCTAAGGTATCTTTTGATAAATCAATTCCCTGTTCTTTCTTGAACTCCTCCACTATCCAGTCCATAATTTTCTGGTCAAAATCATCGCCGCCAAGGTGAGTGTCTCCACCGGTGCCTTTGACTTCTACCGTGTCTTCTCCAACATCTAGAATAGAGACATCAAAAGTACCCCCTCCAAAATCATAAACTAAAATTTGATGATCTTTCTTTTTTGTTAAACCATAAGCCAAAGCAGCGGCAGTTGGCTCGTTGATAACTCGCCTGACTTTAAAGCCAGCAATTTCTCCTGCCACTTTAGTTGCTTTTCTCTGAGAATCATCAAAATAAGCAGGGCAAGTAATAATTGCTTCCTCAATTTTCTCACCAATTTTATCTTCAGCATCTTGTTTTAGCTTCTGAAGGATCATTGCCGAGATTTCAGGAGGGGTGTACCATCTCTCGCCCATCTTTACCTCTACTCCCCCATCTTTTCTTTCTCTAATTTCATAAGGTAAAAGTTTCTTGTCTCTTTGAACTTCAGGGTCAGAGTATCTTCGACCAATCAATCGTTTAATTGAGAAAATTGTGTTTTTAGGATTGGTAATCGCCTGTCGTTTTGCGGTAATCCCAACTATCCTTTCTCCATTTTTAGTCACAGCTACAACTGAAGGGGTTACTCTTGATCCCTCCTTATTTTCGATAATTTTCGGAGAACCTCCCTCAATTATAGCCATCGCTGAATTTGTTGTCCCTAAGTCAATTCCTAATATTTTTGGCATAGATTTGAAAATCCCAATTCCCAATCTTCAATGACCAATTGTTTCTGGTCATTGAACTTGGTTATTGGTGTTTATTAACTTGAGGCTAAAATCCTTCTCCGAGCAAAGAGTCAGAGCTCGGAGAAGATTTTCAGACCCAAGATGTTTACTTCTTTGGAGCTTTCACCTTCACTTTCACTTTCTTCTCTTCTTTCTTTTCTGGCTTTACTTTTGGTATGGTTATCTTAAGAACTCCCTGTTCATAATTTGCTTGAGCTTTTGATTCTTGGACATTTACTGGCAAAGGGACAATCCTTCGATAATAACCTCTACTTAATTCCTTTCTCCAGTAACCTTTTTTCTTCTCTTCTTTCTTTTCTTCGGCTTTAGCTTCAACCTTTATCATATCATTTTTAACCTCAACATCAATATTCTCAGGTTTTACACCTGGCAATTCAAATTCAGCAACTACATCGCCATCAGTCTCATAAACATCTACTCTGGGAGTTCTCATCAAAGGACCCTTTGGAACACTGGGCAACCATCGCTCTGGCCATTCCCAAAACTCAGGCCATTCTTCTTCAAACCATCTTTCTAAATCTCTGAAAGGTCTCCAAGGAATTAAAGGCATACCTGAAATGTCAAATGCCAAAGCTCAAATGTTAAATCAAATCCAAAGCCCAAATGTTAAAAATTTGGATTTTGGATTTTGAGCTTTATTTGGCATTTGGATTTTACTATTTAGATTTTATAGTGACCTTTACCCACGCACCAGAGCACCCTAGTAGTAGAACAAAGTTCACTACAGGGCAAAAAGCTCGGTGCGAGGCTTCGGGCTTACTTGGCAACTCTCACTTTTGCTGGTCTTAAAAGTTGCCCATTAATTAAATAACCTTTTTCCACAACTTCTACAATTTCGCCACTTTTTTTATCTTTTCGCTCAACTTCCTCGATAGCTTCATGGAAATTTGGATTAAAGTTCTCTCCTTCAATTTTCATCTCTTCCACTCCTTCATTTTTTAAAAAGTTTTTGAACTGATTTTTAATCTGAAAAATTCCTTTTACCCAATTAGAATTTTTTAAATTTTCAGGGATATTTTGTTCTGCTCTTTCTAAGTTATCTAAAATCGGTAATATTTTTAAAATTAATTCTTCTTTAGTATGATCTAATAAACCTTTGATTCTTTCTATCTCTTCTTTTTTATAATTCAAAAAATCAGCTCTGGAACGTTGCCAACCAGCCAAATATTCATCTCGTAATCTTTCGCAGTCCTGAAGTTTCTTTTTGAGCTCTTCGATATCAGATTTTTTTTCTTTTTCTTTTTTCTCGTTCATCTTAATCAAAATTCTCTGCCATTTTGATTAGTGAATTAATTAAAGAAATATTCCTTTTAAAATCCATTCTCTTTGGACCTAAAATAGCAATTCTACCTTCAATTCGTTTAGGAAAATAAGTTTCAGAAATCATAACACTCATTTCTTTCTGGTGAAGAGGACTTTCTCTGCCAATATATACTCTAATTCTTCCTTTCTCCCAGTCTAATTTGTCAATATTC
>Ga0190360_1001772_pt1 | contig 10930 bp, 21 predicted proteins | sample 48721834_MG_FD_161271 | JGI IMG/M metagenome (GOLD analysis project Ga0190360, IMG submission 161271) | Hydrothermal vent microbial mat bacterial communities from Southern Trench, Guaymas Basin, Mexico - 4872-18-3-4_MG | ecosystem: Environmental > Aquatic > Marine > Hydrothermal vents >... | reverse complement strand
ACTAACGGCACAAATCGTAACACTCCCTTCTCATATTACTCACCTCCCACCCGCATGCTTTCTCCGTAATCTATATAGACCTATATAGATACTCCTTAAATCCAGCCCGATGCAGTCCGAAAGATATATATAGTAGGGGGCTGGCTTATAGGTGCATGTCCGTGTTCATACCGTCAGAAAGATAGGGTAAGAGTTAATACTCTTTTCAAATAGTTCACCACCGCCAGTAAAAGTATCTCGCCATATTCTTTTACTATCCTTGTTTATATCTATTACTTTCTTAAAATTCTGCCATGTATTTACATCAGTAACTGAGTGTATTTTATGGTGAATAAGACTTTCTCGTATGTGTAGAGGTCGTCTTATTGTAATTTCGTATTGTGTTCTATCTGGATAAGCTTTTATGTATTCAAATATATCCTTAAACTTCCCTTCCGGGGTAGAAATTTCCGTCTTTTTCTGTATCCCTCTACTCTTCACTTCGTTCTGCATCTTGTATATCCCTGATTGAAAAGCTACACATTTACCGTCACCTTGCTTTTCCCAATCACCCAGTCGCTCTCCTTCCTTAATGTTATGTCTCTCTTTAAGTAATACGCTATCTGTTGCAAATGCTATAACATCATCTTCATACTGTGCTGCAAATTGGTATATTTTAGCCCGTGTATTTGCAGTTATGATAGTAGCATATACAGGATTAAACAGCTTTCCAGTATGTATACCATTCTCTTTCTTTACTTTCTCATAAAAGCAGCCATAGAGAGCATTCATGATAATTTTTGATAATGAGTATAGGTAAGAATCCTTAGGCTGACTACACTTCACAGCATATAGCTCCTCTATCTTATTCTTAAATGGATATATCACTTCTTCGGGATAAAACTCATATCCTCTGATAATCTTATATTCTTTACTATTCTCTAATAGCTCTATTTCACTTTTGCTTATGATGCTTTTCCATTCACCACCGGGATATATAAGAAGATTATCACGGCGTACATAAGCGATGGGCTGTATATGTCGGTATTTCAGTGATAAATCTACTACGTAAAATCCATAATATGCATCTGGGTTATAGTCTTTAACAAGTTTCCATTTTCCTTGTGTAACATCTATAAGGTTAGCTATCTCATAAGGATAGGCACTTTTGATATCATATAACTCGGCATAAGGGAAATAGCCTTTTCTTATAAGTTCAAAACGTCCGCCCTTATAGGCATAAAATGCTGTCCGCAATACTTCACGAGGTATTTTTTTCACGTCCGGTATATCACAGTATAATCGGAAATATCGTTTAGAGAGTGAAGCTTTACTTATATAGTCCTTAGGGTTAAACTTCATATATTGCTTAATATTCTCTTGCAAAAGCAATCCTAACTGCTGTGTAAGCTTCGCATCCTTAATGCAGTACTCTATTAAGGTATGTAAGTAATCTTTCCATATACGTATATCAGTATTTATAGCATCTCTATCGAAAGGTGTAACCATCTTTCCCGTCTTTAAGTATGTACTGGCTGCTTTATCCAGTGAAGCATCGTAAAACTGTTCTAAGTCGTAACATCTGATAGAATGTTTACCATACTGTATTCTGAACATCTTTCGAGGTATGTACACAATTGTGTATAACTCATATTCCGCTTTATTCTTTTCATAAAGCTCATATAAAACGTCTTTTGGTAGATACTTAAGGATAGCTTCAACGTCAAAATGCATATTATAGAAGAATATATGCTTATTTTCATACTGTCGAGCAGTTAGGAAGGCAAGGATACTTTCAATATCGTTACATAGCAAATACTTACCGTTACTATCACAGATTAACCGGCAGTAGCCCTTATAAGTCTCTGTATCCATACCTACAATAGGATGATTGTGACATTGTATGGGCGAATAATCAGTAAATTTACGCCATACTAACTCATTGAATTCTATCCTCTTACAGTTCAGATTTAATGCCATAGACCGCTTCGTTAAATATCGCCCATATATCCTCTTCTTTCGGTGTAAACTCCTCAAATTTTTCGCCTTTCTTGTGAATATCTTTCCATATATTAACTGCTTTAGTATACGATACATTATATTCTTTCTGTATACCTGTAAGTACTTCATCATACCATGAAGCAGCTTTTGCTTTTGCTGTGATAGTTTTTGCGTGTTCAATAGCTTGTGCTCTGTGCCAGTCATAAAGCATGTCTTTTCTTCTATATGAAAGTTTCCTTGATATAGCAAATCGTTCAAATGCTCGTTGTGAATAGCCCAGCTTAACATACCGCACTAACTGCCTTTCATATTCCAATCCACGTGTTATTCCTAACTTTTTCCAGAAAATATATCCCACCTTCTTACCACCTTCCTATATTTGCATAGTAATATGCATCTTTCCATACAGGTATTCTTATATAGTTAGGTGTATTTGGTTTTATATAGCCCAAAATATTATCGTTTTGAGGTTCAATAAGCGTTATGAGTTGGTTTTTGGGGTCGTATAACCCCACAATCATGTGCTGTTTTTCTGGAATATAGATATAATCCAGATACAGCCTATAATGGCATGCATTCAAAATTAAATCTCTACTAAAATCTCTGCATACATACCTACCATTTATATAAAGGCGAGTATCTGTATTATCCAATGCTAAAAATTGAGATAGAGTGATAGTAAACATCAATCCTATTACAATGTACTTTTTCATAGTCATTTTTGTATCTCACCTTTCAAAAGGAAAAAATAAAAGGAGGGAAAAGATAAGCTCTTTTAAGGTGCTACCAAATACGCTTGCCTATTACTCACTTTCACTCTTGCTCGTACTTTTTCTGCTATGTCTAATAACGCTTGTAAATCATCAGATTGTCTTCGTAATTTCTGCGAGAAGGAGTAAAACTCTCCTTCCTCTGTTTCCAATATTGCATAGACTCCGTATTTCTCACTTTCTTCTTCATGATAGCCAGTAATGTGTATTATTTGCCCTGCTATATCTACAAGATTACGTCGCTCTATTTCTTCTTCTGGCTTGTCCCAATCCGTTATTTCTTTCTGTTTATTTACCATCTCACATTACCTCCTTTTTTTCTAACTTCTCTACTCTCTCTTCTATACTTTTTATATAACGATACATGAGCAATATCGCTTCTGCCAGCACTACGTATTGTGCATCTGTTATACTCTCTACGCTCCTTATTATCTTTTTACTCTCTATTTCTGACATTGTGCTTTCTTTTCCTCTATCTCTTTCTTTCTCTTTTCTATCTCTTTCTGTAGCATATCAATAGCTTCTTTTGTCTTCATCATCTCAATAGCCAGTCGCTGATATTTTCGCTTCTGTAAATATAGGTGGTAATCAAGGTAGTTAGCTGCAGAAAAACCCGGCATCCCTCTACTCTGTTCTATCAAGTTCATTATGTTGCTCATTTATAATCCCTCTCTTCTTATTTCTTGTATTCTCTCATCTAACTTTCCTAATGCCATCATTAGTCCATCAGATATGTGCTTGTATTCTGCTGCTTTTTTCTCATCATTTTCTTCACTGGCTTTTTGTGCATATTCCAACGCTTGTATAAGTATCTGTGTACCTATATGTCTTAGTTCACATATTACTTCTTCTTTCATTTAACCTTCCTCCTCTTTCATTACCTCTGCTAATACCTCTACAGCTATGATATAGCTCTCTATGTATGCTTTCCATGCACCTTTCCAAAATTGCCAATCTTCTTCATTCACTGAATCTCGATAGTAATATTGTGCTTCCTTCATTTTTCCTTCTATACGAGCTATTATTACATCAATAGGTCTTCTTAGCTCCATTGTTTAATCATCTCCATGTATCCACTCTAACAAAACTATCTCTACTAACCTGCATGCATCCATTAATCCTTGTTGCACTCCTCGATAATACGCATCCCATACTTCCGTATCAGCACTGTCTATCTTCTCTGTTGCATCCTCTATCGCTCCCTCTATCCGTTTTTGTGCTATTTTTAACAGTTCGCTCTTATCGCACTCCATTTAATTATCCCCCCTACTTTCTTCTTTTTTCTCTATCTCTATCATACGTTTTATATTTCTGTATCCTTGTCGTAACCCTTGATAGTATGCCTTCATTTCTTCACTATCTTCTTTAGCTATCTTCCTTGTTACCCTCTCTATCTCTGCTTCTATTCGCTTCTGTACTCCCTTCAGTATCTTGCTCTTATCACACATTGTTTATATCTCCCCCTTTCCTCTATACTTCCCTAATGTATCTACCGCTATGATAAAAGCTTCTACCAATCCCATCAGCTCTCCTTGATATATATACCTCGCTCTCTCTTCTGCTGCTCCTATATATGTATCCTTCATTTTATCTATCTGTTCGCTTATCTCTGCTATCGCTTCTTCTAAAGCCTTTAGGCTATCCATTTTCGGCATCACCAATAACATCTACATCATGGGGTATAATAAAGGTAACGGTAACTATACGAAAAAATAGAAAAATGGATATATACACGATGGTATATATCCCTCAGGGCACAAATATCCGCCAATCACCACTACCTACTGCCCACGGACATAATGCAGATACGTTTACAGTCATCGGTTTAAAGGGGCATAATGAATTGTACTGGCTATAGTCTTCTATCCAATTCCAAAACTCCAAGTCCGTAGGCTCTGAGGACTCAGTAGGTGTAGGTGTTGGTGCAGGTGTTGGCGGTGTAACTATAGAAGTTGTTTCATTTATGATAGTTGGATACTTCGCTGAAGGGTCTATGATATACAACGGCTTATATACTGGAAATTTTGACAAGTCCGGCACTGTAACGATACGTATCCCTTCGTAAACAGGTGGTTTAAATCCATAGGAATATGCATTGACTGTTGCTGTTAGCAGCACAGTAGTTGTTATAGCACTGGCTATTACTATTGCAGCTACCATCTTTACGTTCATACTTCTTTACTACCTCCTAACTACTTCTCCATCACCTTCTCTTTCTCTTCTTCTCTTCGCTTTCGCACTTCATGTGGTGACGGAAAAGTAGCATTATATTTCTTCACGAGGTCACGTATATCTGTCATTTCTTCCCTTTTACCTCCTTTATGAAGTATTCAATATATTTATTACTCCATTTATTCTTACTCATCTCCTCCCTAAAATCTTTTTCGGATATTATACCACTACTATACCATCTCTTTAACTCTTCCGTAGATGGTCTTTTAGTAGTTTTTCGTACCTCACGTTTTGCTTTGTCAAGGTATCGTATCTTTACACGTTCAGGCATCCCTAAGTCGGTTAATCGCTTCGTTGCTTCGTCGTATGAAATATGTCCTTCTCCGAGTTCATATATAATAGTTTCTGCTTCTGCTTCTATATCTTCAACATATAGCTTATAATCCTCGTATATAAGTATCCATTCACTCTCTTCTTCGTTATAACCTAAGTCTATAAGCATCTTCTTAGCTTCGTCACGGGTACATTGCCCTATCCTGTAATTTCTGAGTATTTCCGTCTTCGTTAAATCTCTATCTTTCTGTGTATATTCAATTTTTGTCCACTCTACCATCAACTTAGCGTCTTCTTCTGAATATCCTAACTCTTTATAGCCTTTTAATAACCGCTCTTCGTCTATAACACCTATCTGAAATAATCGCCGTAAATCAACCCTTGTAATAGGAGAATACGATATAGCTATCAACTTCTCTATCCAATTTGGTGCATAATCACTGATACGAAGAAGTTCACGTATATCATCCTGTGTAATAATGTCCCTGTGCAGCATCTCAAATGCCATCTGCGGTGAAGGAAGTACCCAATGCGCTCGCCAATACCACCTTAATATTTCAATATCTATGCCTGCTTTCTGTACATACTCTTTCATATCGCTTGCTATCTTGTCCCACTCGTTATCATATCCATACTTCTTTACGATATCTTCCCTAAATACATCCCGAGTAGCAAATCGGATAAAATCAGTTGGTGAGGGATAATATCTTAAAGCAGCTTTTATAGCTTCTATTTCTTCAGTATCAAATCCTTCTTTAAGAAGCGTATCATTCACTTTTTCTTCGTTCAATGCTCCTCGCCACCACGCTTGTATAAGCGTCCCCATATCCAACAGTCCAGAATGAGCGGTTTTTTCTGTTTCCTGCTCCAGAAGTCGCCAGTATGGATTAGCCGCACTCATTATAGATGGATAAACAGTTACACCCAGCATAAAGCTCACAACGGCATTTAGCCCAAATTCACCCGATTGGGCTAACTGTTTCATAGCTTTTACATCATCGCTCGGTATTTTATATTTCTCTGCAAAGCTATCTATCCATTTCATTATTTTAGGAAGCGCCTTATTTGTTACAAGCCATACACCATTTGCTATTTGGCTACCTAACCATGTTACAACGGGATGCTCTACATCACCTACTCCATGCTCTTTTATCTCTTTCTTTCTGTCTTCATAGCGCTTCTTGATATAAGCATCATTCTTTACGTCCTCTGGCAAGTTATCGTAATAGTCTTCTATCGCTTTCACGCTATGTAACTGCTCTAATGCTCGCTCTGCTGTCCATACCCGAAACATGTGATTATAGCTTTGAGTATTGCTTATTAAGCTTTGTATAGGCGTCGTTATCTTTTCCTGTAAAGCACTTTTTAAATCATCTATCTTAATTATCCGCTCTTTTATACCTTCAAATGTATCTTTAACCGTATCTTTCCACCACTTCTCTATATCCGGTATAGCTCCTTTTATACCCTCAAAAGTAGTTTTAACTTCTTTATGCCACCAGTCCGTTATATCCGGTATTGCATCTTTTATAGCATCTATAGGTTTCTGTATATACTCCCGCCATAAATATTCAAAAAACTCCCGAAAAGCTCCCATCTCTCTATACTATCCTCCCTCCTTCTCAAATAGCCTGTCCAGTACAGTTTCAAATACATTCACTATCCACTCTACAAGATTATCGAGAATATTCTTTTGCACATACTGCCATACCGCCCCTTTCTCTTCTTCCCACGTCACTATTAACGCATCTATCTTCGGTCTTAGCCAGTCCCACAGTTCTTCTTTTGACTCCATCCACGTAGTTATTACTTCGTCAATCTTTGGCTGTAGCCAGTCCCATGCTTCATATTTCATATCATCCCAGCTCTTTATCATCTCTCGTATCTTCGGTTGTAACCAATGCCATGCTTCCCATTGTATATCAGACCAATCTTTTATTAGTCCCTTGACTCTACCTTCTATTTTATCCCAGATACTATCTGCTACTTCCCAGTACTCGCCAGCCCTTTTCGTCCAGTATTCCGCTATATCATCTACCCAGCTATGTAATTCTGCTTTAATGTTACTTATAAATCCGGGTACTTCATAAGCATTACGTACCCAGTACTTTGCTATACCATCTACCCAGCCCCACAGTTCGCTCTTTATACGGCTGACATTGTCGTAAAATCCATCTATCCAACTACCGAGCAGCTCCCACCAGCTCATAGCTTACGCTTCTTTTACCTTCCTAAGTGTATATCCCGCTATACCTGCTATTGTTGCTATCACCAGTGATAAGACCTGTCCGTCAATACCCTGCAATAACGCTATCGCTTCTAATATTACAAGTCCCGCTATCGCTACTTCACGTACATAATCCATTTTTACAACTACCTCCTAACGTTTAAAGACAGCACCTACCTTAAAATCACAATCTGTAACAGTACCGCCCAGTACATATTTTATCCTTAATAACCAACCATGTACTTCACTAAGCGTCTTTACCTCACTACCACTACTTGTTAACTGATTGAAACTTAATACCGGTATCCATATATCTACATCGGGGATATATACTTCTATGGATACATCCAAAGTAGGGCTTGACCCTGACAATGATGTACAATTTAGCCCAAATATAACTCGCTCCCACATACCTACAAAAAACTCATCGCTATAATATGTCCCAGCAGTCGTTAAATCTTCTTCCTTCACTAAAGTAACATGCATAGCTGCCACATCCTGTATATCTATTTGTGCTACCGAAATACTGTCAAGATATCCATACGAGCCCTCTGTCCCAACTGCATGGTATGCTATAGTCATATACGAAGCATCTGTAGGTACACTAAAGTAAAATTCTTTTCTTTTCCAATCATAACTACCAAGCTCCTTAAACATAGATGTATTACCTTCTGTTAGGCTCTGATAATCACTATCATAATAATATATTTCTCCTTGTATATACGTCCACGATACACTTTTTATCCATGTAAGTATTCTATACAATTCATAAGGAGATACTTCTATAAAATCTCTTGTCCATAAATATACTGTATTTGTTGAGCCAGTTACTAATTTTGCAGAATGATAACCAGCATGCTTATCAGCACCCGTAATCTCCGCAGTCCCAAGATACACATCCCAGAAGTCTAAACTATCACGTTCAAAACCACCATTTCTTACCAACTCTTTCATATTACTATCACCACATCCCTACCACTTCGTAATCTGTATCGTTCGCTTCTGCCCTCTTTACCTTAAATGCCTTCACTGAAAGATCAAATACATTCCGTACCCCCGTTAAACATCGTATCCCATCATAAAACGTTACTCCGTCCGGAGAAGGATAAAAATAGAAATCATAATCTACCGCTATAATATCTACTCTTGATACTACCTGTGAAAAACTTACCGCTGTACTCAATGTACCTGTTGCTGTACCTGTTTTTGCTTCTGTCTTCTCCAGTCCTGCACCTACTGAAGCTACTTTAAGTGCACCGCCATAAGTAGCCTGAAGCTGTATATACTCACCAGAAGACTTTTTACCTAAGAGATAGGCAAATACCCGCTGAAAAATATTATTAACACCGTACCGTCTAACGTATTGCGGTACAGTGTTAATCTCCTCTCCTATCTTTTCTTCTATACGCTGTAAGACTACATCTACTTTCGCATCTTTTACCATCGTATACTCTCTCTACCTCCTGTTTATTCAGCTATCTCATACTCCAGATAACCCACAACACCACCGTTACTACCTGCGCTCTGATTCTTCAACGTAAGAGTAAATGTTTCTCCCGGTGGTATCTCAATATCACTATCAAAGACATACGGGTTGCTATTCACTGGCGAAGCTTCAATTCTGACATTATCAATTACCTTCTCACGCTCCACATAAGCTGTAAGGAGCGTATCATTTGATAACCTATGTGTTATCACCACTCGCTTTAATGTCTTCTTTTCCTCTTCTGTACTTGTAAGCGTTGTTACATTTTCTTCATCATCCGTTGAATTTGTATGCTCAAATCCTTTAAAGTATTTCATGGTCTTTTCTCACCTCTTAGCCTGTTCTTATTATCTTTTCTATGAAGGTAACTTCACTATATACTACTGTTAAATTAACGCTTCCCGCTAAAAGTTCAGTATTCAATATTACTGAAAGCTCTTCACCGGATTCAAACCGTAATGGAGCAGAAAATATTAATGGCAAGCGACTGTCAGTATGACTATAATTTCCTATTATTGAATTGCCTGCCCCTATATTAGTAGTATCACCAGATGGACAATTTCCCAGTAGCATCAACCCTCTCTTATCTTCATCAAATAAAACTTCTCGCTCTTTCACAAGCTTTAAATATGATGTTCTATGCTTATTTGCACCACTACTCGATGTTTTACCTACATCTGATGCCATCATTCCATATATTTCTATTGCTGTCTTTGCTGGCACGTCTTCTCCAAAAGGAAACTCCGGAAATTCACTTGGAAGTAAACAATACACCAGCTCATTATCACCTTCGTCAAGCATCCCAGTAGCTGCTTTTCTACCATAGTTTAATAATAGATATTCCTTTGCTTCACTACCGTTTTCCATATCTGGAGAAATATCGCCCGGCTCATATATATCATATATCATAGCTATCTCTGTATTACCATTTGTCTTTACAGTTATACTCTGCCCTTCTGCTACAGGATAACCTTTGAATATACCTTTATCCCAGAGATATTCTAATATTGTCTTTTTTTCACTATCAGTTAAACAAAAATGTATATGGTTACCTAAGTCACCACTATTTATACGAAAATATCCGACCGTAGTTTTATCAATAGATATCGTAGCAATTCCATTTAAAATGTGGTCACATAATATATTCTTTACCAAAAAAGCTTCTCCTGTATCTGCTTCAAGCTCCAGTTCATCTTCGCCTGTAATCCACTTTATTTGATCACGTACCTTTATAGCCATTTTATATCACTCCTATGTTTACTTCTTCAGTCCACGAGCACGATCCATGCACTCACCCATCACCGCCTGATATTTGGCGGAGCGGGCGATGCGCTGCTCCCTCGTTGTAGACGGCATCGAAGCGATAGCCTTTTTAGCTTCCTCAATACACTTAGCCCTTATCTCATAGTCCTCCATAGCATGCTCAACTGCCGTATCCACCTTATCACTGTAATGCGAGCCTGCTATATCAATAGACTTTTTCCAGCTATCCCTATTCTTAGCACGCTTCACTCCCAGTTGCCACTTACCCTTTCGTATGGCTTCAACTATACCATCTGCAAGCTTCTTAGCGTATAGCTCTGGATCTTTAAGCAGAAGTTCAAGAGGATCTTCTGCTTCGCTCATGCCTTCTTTAAGAGCTTCTGATGCTATACGCATCCGCTCTCGCATACGCCTTTCAGCTATTTCCTTACTTTTTACCATCTTTTTATATCACCTCCAATTTTTGCCAAAAAATACCCCCCCACTACCCCCTGCGCTTTTGGCGCAGCACCCGACAATTATATTGACTATATAACTTCTATATAAAGTTATTACCTATCCTTAGACTATGAATTTCTATATAGAAGTATGGAGTTCGCTATAAATTGCCCCCCACCGTACTAACTCCGCCTTAAGGTGTTACCGCAGGCGTCTAAAGTGCTACTGAAAGTTGCACTGGAAATTGACCCCAACCCGGCT
>Ga0190360_1001771_pt1 | contig 10934 bp, 12 predicted proteins | sample 48721834_MG_FD_161271 | JGI IMG/M metagenome (GOLD analysis project Ga0190360, IMG submission 161271) | Hydrothermal vent microbial mat bacterial communities from Southern Trench, Guaymas Basin, Mexico - 4872-18-3-4_MG | ecosystem: Environmental > Aquatic > Marine > Hydrothermal vents >... | reverse complement strand
CCTATCTCCCCATTCATTAACTTATGAAGCATAGTTTTAAATTTAAATAGTTTCTTAAGCGTGGCTTTTCTTCAGTCTTCCACCTTTATTTTTGTTGATTTGTTACGATAATGTGTTATATAGAAACCGTGAGAAACGTGTTGAAGAGGCATGGACTGTGGAAGAATGGGAAAAGACTGCTTTCTTCCACGATGGATTGCACCCCACGGAATTAGCTACGTTCATACTTTTTTCTTCTTCTCTCTAATATCCATTGCCTCTTCACGCAATTTTTTAAAATATTCCAGTCTCTGATATCTCAGAAACTGCCTTCTTCGTCTTCTCTCTGTCTATCTCAATCTCAAGCATCTTTACTTTCCGCTCCAAATTTCTGCTGTATTTCTCCAACCGTTCAATCTCAAGTTCTCTTATCCTCGTCTCCTTCTACACGAGTTCCTTCGTGTACCTCTATCTCTTCAAGTTAGAAGCCATTTTATTGAATGAATTCGCAAGGTCTTCCAGCTCATCGCCGGTCTTTACTTCGACCCTATGGTCAAGGTTCCCACCGCCAATGGCTTCGGAACCCCTTTTGAGTGCCACGATGGGTTAGTGATTTGCTTTGAAAGCGAAAGAGTAAGCCTAAAGACAACGAGAAGTATAGCAATGAAGATGCCAATGAATCTCTTTAGCATACTATTATGGTGAATATTTGCCTGTTGATATGTTCGCCAGTATCCTGTGTGACAGTGATTATTTTGCTCTTCGTGGTTAATGCTGGTGCTATTATCTCTTCAACTGGCATTACTATCCCTATGCTCCAATTTGTACGTGCAATAGGCGCATAAGCAATATATTTCTCACCATCCTCGAATCTGCATTTAGCGATTCCCGTATCTCCAGCGGTCATATTCTCTGCTATCTTCCTTAACTCAGGATTATCATTATCGCTATGAAGTAGATTCTCTGCTTCAAATATCTCATCCCATCTCGTGTCTCCCGCTAATAATCCTGGGCGTGCAACAACCTTACCATTGCTATCTATCAGAAAAGCATATCTAAGTTCGCCTATTTGTACTTGGATACTTACGACTCTCTCATTCAGTGCCTTTAGAGTCACATCTGCTCCGACCACACCCACTTTTTTTTCCTTCTGAACTGTAAACCGGCTTTGAACAGGTGGCCATTAAATCACCAGTAACCGCATCAACGTATAGTTCTGTCCATCCGATTTCGCCTATTTCGACGGCTCTCCGATACCACCCGCGCTTTCTTGGGTCATATGAAGGGTCAATTCCTGAAAAAACCCGGGTACACTCGAAGTATCCCTGATTCTGTTCCAATATATATTCGTGCCAGATTTAGATCATTAGCATAAACAGGTATGAAAATGTCGTCCATGCTACTGGATAGATACAATTCTTCTCTCACCGCCTCAACAGTGACAATTTGGTACCAGCACATAAACAGAAGTCGCATATATGTCATCTGGTTCCTCTTCTTGAGAATAAAGAGTGTCGGTATCTAAGTGACGGTGAATTGCTCCAGATGGTAGAGGCAAAGTTGGCTACAACATTCATTTCCGCTTCAACCTTTTCGAATAGCGTATTACTGATGGCTGCCTGATCCTTTGCCAGACGAAGCAGATGTCCCTCCTCCTGTTTTTCTAACGCCTCTGCGCTGTCATTCATCGCACTTTCGCCCAGAGAGACGCTGTTTTGTAAGGTGTAATCGCTCACTCCTTTTATATTGCTGAACGCGATATATCCTACCAAGGTAAGAGAAATGAGAGTCAATCTTAAGAATATTATTAGTATCTTGGTCCTTATTCTAAATTTTAGTGTCATGATTTGTTCTAACCACAAGATCACGCATCGTGGGCAACCTGAAAGGGTTTATTTTACCTCCCTATTTTCTTCTCAAGTGCACCCCCTATGTCCAGAAGAACTTTCTTTGGCTTCTTCTTTCCAATAGACGCCTCATAGTTCCTTTCACCTCTTTCCATCACCTCGTTTATGTACCCTCGTTCGATAAGACTCTCTACCATTCCTTTCACAGATTCTTCTTCCATTCCCAATTTCTCTGACAACTCTACAGGACTGGCTTTCCTTATTGTTGTCAGTTCTAATACGATTCTTCGAAGTGGTGTGTGTAAATCAAGCAGGTCGGTCATCGCACAATGCCTTTCTTTCCTCTCGCGTTCTCAACCTCTACATTCAACGTCTCTTCTATTTTATCTACTCTCTGCCGTATCCCTTTTATTTCTTCCAGCACAAATAAATACGTTTCTATATCCCTCTCTTCCATTCTTCTTTTCCCCCTCAATCTATTTCCGACTAAATAGTAATAGTAAATAGGGAGCAAACCCAAAATTATATGTGAGGTATGAACTGCAAATTCACTAAGAACGTGCGATCTTGTCCTACCAAAAATAATCTCTTATTGCATACTGATTGATATAACTATCTTTAACTTTCTGTTGCATTTTCTCAAAAATCGATTTACACACATTGAAGTGCTTATAATCCGAAGTTTTCGGGCTCTTTATTTTCATAAGCATTAAGTCTTTGACAGTGAGCATCGTCATTGCCATGGAAACGCAACTTTTGTGATAATATTTAAGCAACAGGTTTTCAATTTCATCGGGTTTACACTTTTTGCTTAGCAGAAATAGAGCATCGCGAAATGCAAACAGATGTTCTTGCTCCTGTGCCTCTCTTTTAATTCCGTACTGAATGAAAAACGCATCCATTTTTTTATAACTCTCCTCGTAGTTACCTACTTTGTGATATAATAACGCAAGTAAGTATTCTGGGGGTATTAGATACTTTTCTGGTACCATTGAGTTAAATATTGATTCTATCCATCCATACGGTTTTTCTTCATCTGGAATTTCAGGGCATGCAAGAAAAGATTCAATGAAAGTTATCAACTCAGATATTTTAGGAACCGGGCTAATAGCGAGATTATCGTAAATCTTCTGTAATTCTGTTGTTCTACAAAGTTTAATTTTCTTGAATGTGCCCATGGTTTTCCATGGCAGATTATATTTCACGGGAGAATACTTTGTGATATAAACATAATAAGTTGGGAAATTTAAAAAAGAGAGGTCTTTCACAAATATATTGGAACCGTTGGAAATAATGAGTTCCTTGAAGATTTTGAGGTCTTCCTCGTAAGATGACGAATCCACGAAAGCGCTCCAGGGTTTAAATTCATAGGTTTGTTCTCTATAAAAAATACCCGCTGGTATCTCTCCTTTACCCCTACTATATTGAGCAATATAATTAACAGTTCTTTTAATATCTCTGTCCACTTCTGTGCACGGTTCTGCAAAGGGGTCTTTTCCTAATTTCAGCTCTTTGCCCGGTTCAGAAATCTCACCCCCACTAAAGCCCTGATATAACTCGGTAAGAGCATGCTGCAGGGCATAATCGAAGACTGGATGTGAACCAAGCGAAAATTTATACCGCCCTGTAACCTTATTTACAGCTATTACTCCTACCACCGGGAAATCACGACCTAAGGAACAATCTTTTACTCTAATTGAGATGTCTTTATCAGCTAAGGCTTTAATAATTTTGTAAGTATGTGAATTTTTTATGTAGTCATCAGGAATGGTAGGAGGGATTACGTTCCCGGCATAGATTTGTTTCAATGCCTCTCTTTCCAGGATCTCACATATTCCTGCTACTATGGCTTCTGCCGGCGTATTTCCCGCACACATACCATTGCTCCCGGTAGTTAAAAGCATATTTGGATGCGGCAAGAATACCACTGTATCATTTTTAACATCGTAAAATTTATCCACGTATATGGGACCAGAAGAATCTATTATCAACTCTTCGCATACTTGCCGAATACTTGATTCACATTTGTTATCATTGATTGAATAAAGCATATCTAAATTGTCAATTTCTATCATATCCGGAATTACACAAAGAATATCCGTTTCGTTTAGTCCGATTTTTGAGTCAAAGATGATAAGATTTTGCATTCTCTCCATTAATTCCGCTAAAGCACCGGCAACCGCAAATTCACTATTTGTTCCTATTCCATTTTGTGCCATATCTTTGATACCTTCTAATGAATAAGAGCAGGAAAATAGAATTCCGTCAACGCTTTTCAACTCCTCTTGACGAACTGTAATATCCATGTTTTTCAAGATATGCATAATTCCCTTAATCGTATTTTCCGGTTTATCGGTCTTATATAATCTTTGCATCTTGTTGTGTAGTTGTGGTTTTATATATGCTTTATGTAATCAAGATTTATATAATCTGCGGAAACAATAACAGATAGCTATGTATTCATGCGCATCACCCCCTATCTAAAAGAAGAAGACTACAGATATAAAATTGCAAAAGTACAAAAGTACAGTTATATTATTAAATCGTGGTTGTTTATATCTTGGAGACAAAAAAGAGAAGATGAAAAAGGGAATAGCATTGTTGATTTGTGTGGGAATAATAATAGTAGTTGCTTCCGCATTTACTGCCGAAGTGGGAATATCAAGTATAGCATCAGAACCATCGGATACAGAACTGATAGAAGAAACGGGAATAGAGAAACTTCAGCAAAGGATTTATGAGCAGGGCTATAACTATACGGTGGCTGAAAACTGGATTACTCATCTTTCACCGGAAGATATAGGGGCTCTCTGCGGTTATAAACCACTGGAAGCACCCGAAGAAGCCCCAGCCGAAAATGTCGGTTTTTTTTATCATATGCCTAAAATAAAAATAGAAGCCAAAAAACTCGAATCACTACCTTCTTCTTATGATGCGATGGCGCTTGGATATGTAACTCCTGTTAAGAACCAGCACGAGCCACACCGGTGTAGTAGCTGTTGGATTTTTGGGGCAGTAGCAAACTTTGAATCTGCTGTTACAAAAAACGAATCCATCTTGTTTGATTTCTCGGAGCAGGAAGTTGGGGACTGCAATATCTGGTCTCGTGCTGGAGGGCACAATTTCTGTGAAGAGGGGAATTCACTTATGAGTACCAACTACCTTACTAAATACGGCTCTGCCGATGAAACATGTGCTCCATACGTGGCGGAACCGCAAACATGTCGAAATTGCACTATACTCAAAAACGTGGATAACTGGAGGATAATCACAGGGTCTCATGGCGAAAGCGAAGAAGCCGTAGCCACAATAAAAAACGCGATACTTAATTATGGACCAGTAGCAACAGTCATGTATGCAAGTGATCCGGGATTTCTAAATTACAGTGGTGGTGTCTATGAATACTGGGGACCAGAACATCCAAACCATCTCGTACTGATTATCGGTTGGAATGACACACTGAAACATTCACACGGAACCGGGGCATGGCTGATAAAGAATAGCTGGGGGACTTCATGGGGTGCTTCTGGACCATATCCAGGATGCGCCTGGGTGGCTTATGGCGCGGCAAACATTGGTGATTTCACAAATGCAATTGCAAGCTACAAGAACCCGGGTGACGAGATGTTCTATCACGACGAATGCGGCTGGATGCTCCATAGCTTTGGTTATAATACGACCACCGCTTACGGAGCAGTTCGTTTTATACCCGAGCAAGACGCAATACTAACCGCAGTTGACTTCTGGGCAGTAGATGCCATGATGACATACGAGATTAAAATATTCGATACGTTAAACGACTTGGGGGATAACTACACTTTCAGCAACACGCTCGGCACTACTCAAGTTGGAATCACAAACGAACCGGGATATTATTCGATACCACTTGATACGCCGGTGCAATTAGTGAGTGGGGATGACTTCTTCGTGCAGGTCAAATTAACGACTTTAGGATCAGGTTATCAAATACCAATTGATTACTGTGGGGAGTCATGGCTGAACTGGTCGTCAATAGCTACATTCTCAGGGGAGAGCTACGTGAGTTGTGATGGGTCACAATTTGAGAAACCATTTATCCCAGGTGTTGGTTATGTAGACATAGGAATAAGAGCGAGAGCAGAAATTCCGCACCATATCATCTGGGATACAAGGCAGCCAGAAAATCCATATCCAAGCATCTTTGGCACATACAACGGAACAATAACACCAAATAGGACAATATACAATATATCCAGACTTTACACATATCCATGCTCAGGAACAGGCGGGCATTCAGAATATGCTGCGTTCTATAATGCAACGACAGGGGAAGAGATAGCAAATGGCACCTGGAATGGTTATCAAGGAGCAGGCGATTATCATTACATGGAATTTAATGTGTCTTTCGATTTGCAGGCAAATGTTACATACAACTACACTATTCACACGGGTTCCTATCCACAAATTTATCACAAACCCGCGCTGCGGACGGCAAATGGATGGATAAACTGCACAAAGTTCATAGATGCAAATGGAAAAACATACACGGATTGGATACCGGCGATAAGATTAGAAAGCACAACTTGCTAAATATGCGCTTATCAACGCAAACCTTATAGGCACATTTTTCTCCCTGAGAATCTTTACCATCTCCACAGGTCCATAAACTCTGATTGAAGAGTGGATTTTGTTCAGCTTCTTTGATCAACAGAGATATATCTCTCTGTTTGGCATTGCCTGAAAATAAAGCATCTATTAGCGCAACAGGACTGGCACAGGCATGAACATGAGAGATTGCATTTTGAGAAAGTGCTCGCATTGAGCAGATGAATGATAATACACCAAAAGTCCAGAATAAAAATTATTGCCCCACCAGCAGTAACAGTAACAAAAACCTCCCCTGAAATCACAAGTTTACCGTTAAGTCTACTGGAATTTGAAGCTTCTCACCACCTCCAAGAAATTGGTTTTAGGAAAAGAAGCTTGACGATATTCATCGACGCCAGCAATTGTTGAAAGTCCACAGTCGACAAGGGATTTTAGCTTCAAATAACTTCTTTATTTCTGCCCAAGAGCAGTTATTCGGAATTCGTGTATTGAACCCTTGGTCAGAAGCATAGGAGATTACGTCTTTTAGCAAATTGAAGAAAATAAACGGCCCCCTGCACTGTGATTTCCTTTACGTTTCCAATTTCTCGAGCCTTGTCTATGTAACGAATCAGCTGACATGCATTTTATTTCATCATCATAAAACCTTGAGTACTTTCTCCTTTTCTGACTTCCATTTGTTTGAAAGCTCTTCACAACATTGAATCAGGTGATCTGCATAGCCTATCAAGTATCGTCCTTTAAGACGAACAGCACAATCTCGTGCCAACCGAGCGTATTTCTTTGCTGTGTGCAGAACCGATTCAAGAGCATCAGTGAACAGAAAAGCCCTGAGGACAAAATCCTCAGGTGGCGGTGTGGAATCAGACCATCCAGCGTGGAGAATAACCTTAGTGAGCAAATATCCGTAGTGTTGGGCTTGCAAGTCATCACGCCAGTCCTGTAACTGGTCTATCAAATCAAAGACGACCTGAGTGTAGTCAACGAACTGAGCGAGTGGCTCGACCGCTTCCTCGTGCCCTGCTAAAAGAGCTACTGGCATCACCGATAATTTTGACACGGCTGCTTTGCGAGCAATTAACAGGAGATCCTCCTCGCGGTAGTTCCGCAATTTGCTCCAGTGAAAGGTTTCTTCCCATGAAATGCTTTGCGTCCATTCTGTAATGTATTGCTCCAGATAGTTCCAAAAAGGAGAATCCGCGGGAAAAAGCTCTCGATACTGCCTCATCATCTCTGTAAACATAGTAATGCCAAACGGCGAAAGCTTTCCCCACTCTCCACTATTTTCATCCATTATCCGGTCTTGAAGAAAGACGTAATATGATGCGAAGCATCCAGGCATGGCAACAGAACGAATTACATTCTTTGGAAGATTATATATATCCCCCACCCAAAAAGGAAGAACTACGGTATAGGGACAGGGATGCCAGGGCAGGCGATGAAACGATTCCTTTCCCAAAACACTGAGTGGCAAAGGAAGATTTTGTGCATATTCACGGAATTTTGCTCCCATCCATTCGCGGTCTTCCTTAAAATCTGAGTAGCCGGTAAATTCAGTTTCAACCATTTTGTCCCTTTTTATCCAGTTTTCCACATCCATCGTGGAGCTTTAATGTGTGGCATACTTATGGCAGCCATTTTCTCTTCCCAAATATAAAGATGGGGGAAAAATATAACCCCCTAACTTCTACTATTGGGCTGCTCAGGATGCATGGACTCACTTTTTTATACTCCGTAGCGTAGCACGCATCCATTACACGCTACCTTCTCCATCACTTCACTCATGCTCGCGGTATCTATCGATTTGAGAGCTTCCGCCTGGTCGGGAGTCAGGTCAATACCTACCTTCTTCGCAGCTGCTGTAGGGTCTTCGATGAACTCCTTCCTGAAAGCCTCATCGGATAGTGCCTTGCCTACCAACTTGTTCAAGTCTTCTTTTGTAGCCATTTTTATCTTCAATGTGTTACTATATTATCGCATTTAAAACTTCCGATTATTTTTAAAAAATTTCATAAATAGTAGATAATAACTGCGGTTTGTTAATCTTTTCCATCCTTGCACGGTTCACTTTTCCTGAGCAACTCCTATCCAAAAAGCATTAACTTCAGTTTTGGGAAGGAGCAGCAAAAAAACTCCCGGATTACGCCAACGCAGCTCAGCATAGAGCCAGATGGAAAGCTCGATGATGTGTCTGTTGAGCTCACACTCGAAGTGGTTGGGTTGCCAGGGATCGCCATTTGTCGCGATTGCCACCGAGATGCAACTCCCTGCACATAAATAGCGAGCCCAACAGCTCCGACAGGCAGGAATGTGGTCTACGTCGCCGAGTTTTGCCCGCCAATAGCTTAGCTTCTGCCTGTCTACACCCCTCCATACATCGCCAATTTCACAACTTTCTCTCCCTGCCAAATCCGCACAGGGATACAGTTTACCGTCAGCCGACACACCCAGCATGTTTATAGCAGCACCGCAAAAATGTGAGCGCCGGTGCCCCGCGCAAAGCGTTAGCATATAGCGCAAAAAAGGACCTCTGGCGGAGATGTCATCTTGCAGAGCTTCTTCAAGAAATAACTGCGCTAACTGCGTATATGATCTCTTAAGGCGCTCGCAATCGCTGTCTGTGAGCCCAAATTCAGCTTCAACTCCTCCCGCGTGGTTCACTCTGACATAGCCAGCGCGCCACTGCCTCAGGTGTTTGAATGAAGCCACGAAATCAGGTGTCTGAGGAGTAAGAGTAGCCCGTAATTCCACCTTCTCTCTATAGTCTTCGAGCAATTTGGGGAGCCACCGACTTATCACCCCGTAAGAGCCTCTGCTATCGGGGAATACTCTCATCCTGTCGTGCGTTTCCTTGTCGCCATCCAGGCTGATCTGGACTTCAATCTGGTTCTCCTTAATGAAGGAAATAAGCTCGTTGTTAAATAGCGTACCGTTGGTAGCTATTAAGAACTTTGCCTTCTTCCGCTTGCGTTCTGCTTCAACTTGAGCATATTCCACTGCTGATTTTATCGTTTTGAAGTTTAGTAACGGTTCGCCACCGGTAAAGATGAGGGAAATGGTCTCGCTCTCGCGTGACTCACGGAGGAGAAAATCAACAGCCGCTACCGCAACCTCCAGCGACATTTTTCCTCCCTTTCCACCAGATGAGTTATAGCCCTTTTCAAGAAAACAATATTTGCATCGCAGATTACAGTCCTGTGCGATGTTGAGCTCAAGGGTGTCAATTTCGGGTGACACATCTCTTACAGGTGGCGGTTGTTCCGGCGTGTGCCTGAGCAATCCTTTTTCCTCTAAATTGCTGAGTGTCTGAACGAACTGCTGGTTTAGTTTCATCATTGCTATTTCCCTGTCGGGGAGCGCAAGTATTTCCGCTTCGAGTGGTGAGAGGTTAAAGACGAGCATTCTACGAACATCCAGGGCATACCAGCCCCCATTGCGATAAAAACAATGGACTTCTGCCTTAAGCATCCGATTTTTAACACTGCTTCCGCTTTCTGATTGCATTCCAGGCATCTCGCACCCCACTCCAGATTTTCACACTCATCGAACTCACAAGAGATATTAATATTATTAAACCGATGAGTGTTAAAATTACCTTACCCATCCAGTTGCCCCACAATAAATTGAACATCATCTGAAAGTTGCTGTGCCATAGGTCCACCAGTAACAAAATAGCCACTACTGCCCAGATTGCCGCCATAATGCCAAAAGCAGTGAATATTTTCTCCTCGCGGTTGAACTTGCTTCTTCTGCTCAACTTCTGCCACAAGGGACCTTTAATGAACTCAAACGATTTAGCACGCAAGCATGGAATTTCCAGATAATTCACCAGTATGTAATATCCATCCCATTCAAGAAGAGGGTTCATGTTCACCAAGACGTTAAGCATGCCCAGGAAAGCAGCCTGGAAGAGGAGGGGTGCCATCGCAGACGAAGGGAAGAGGGCAATTAGAATGGCACATACAGAACCGATAATTAATCCCGCATAGGGTCCCGCCCAGGAAACAGCGATTCGCTGCTTCCGCGTTCCTAACCACATATCCGTCGTGTCAACGAACATGCATGGAGCTCCCCAATAAAGCATGATGCCACCGCTAATTACCTTCCTACCGTAAAATTTAACTGTAAGTCCGTGACCATGTTCGTGAAAGAAAAGGATTAGCATATTCAGCAAAAGCAGGGTGAGAATCCCCAGACCGTATGAACCCGCGGTTTGAAAGAGGGGATAGTCACCTCCAATGAATTCCCAGATGAAAAGGGGAATACCAACCACCGAGAGGATAATGAAAAGTATCATAGCAGGGAGAGAGAAGAAAAGCCAGCCGCCGTGACGATAAATCCAATCGAAGTATCTGTCGGCATTATAGTCTCTTGCAAAACTTTATCTATTATCCTATCTCATTCTGCCCTATGAGGGGAGAACGAATATCAATCAGGAACTTTGAAGAGGTCAGGTCACAGCTTGTGAGTGAGAAGGATCCAGTGGTGAAGCAGAAACTCTCTTTTCTCGTTGTTGCAGGA
>Ga0190360_1001770_pt1 | contig 10942 bp, 10 predicted proteins | sample 48721834_MG_FD_161271 | JGI IMG/M metagenome (GOLD analysis project Ga0190360, IMG submission 161271) | Hydrothermal vent microbial mat bacterial communities from Southern Trench, Guaymas Basin, Mexico - 4872-18-3-4_MG | ecosystem: Environmental > Aquatic > Marine > Hydrothermal vents >... | reverse complement strand
TGCTGACGTGGTATTGAGCTTTTGTACCAACAAGGGCACTTTTCCCGTGGACACGCATATCAACAGAATCGCCAAAAGATTAAGATGGGTGGAGGAGAAAGCCGGTTATGAGGAGATAAGACACTTCTTCGAGGATATGGTTTCCGAAAAACAAAGAAAAAAGGTGCATCTTCTGTTAATAGAGTTTGGCAGAAAAGTCTGTAGGGCGAAAAATCCTCACTGCAAGACATGTCCAATCAGGGAGGACTGCCAAAATGAGAATATCTGTCAATAAAAAAGAATATGAGGTTATCGAGGAGCCACAAAGACACATACTTGTTCCCACCAAAAAAGAACTTCACGGCTGGTGGCCAGGAAAGAGGGAGTGCACTTCTGAAAGGATGCTCATTAATCCGTATAATGGATGTGGAATAGGATGCTTCTTTTGTTATTCTTTAGCCTTTCCCGGACATTTTCAACTTTTTCGAGAAAGCAAAGTAATCGTGGTGGCCAAGGAGTTTGATAAGGAGGTCTCTGAGCAACTGGATTCCATAGATGTGGCCTCCTGCGGTTATCTTTCTCCGGTGAGCGACCCCTTTCAACCTCTAAATGAGAAATATCGTCTTTCCGAGAAGATAATTAAGGCCTTCGTGGAAAGAAACATCCCTATTGAGTTCATCACCAAGGCAAAAGTTCCTCAGGAGGCCATCGAACTTATAAAGACGCAAAAGCACTCCTTCGGACAGGTATCCATCCTCACCCTGAATGAGAACTTAAGAAAGATCTTAGTCCCTCGAGGAGCCTCAACGGATGTTCTATTTCAAAACCTGGAGAGGCTCTCCAAGGAGGGGATCTTTGCTGTCTGCCGGATTGACCCAATCTTTCCCTACATAACCGACAGAGTAAAGGATTTGGAAGAGATAATCGAGAGAGCCAGATCTTCAGGAGTGACTCATATCATCGCCAGCGTCCTGGACATTCCCGTTAAGATAAAGGAGAATATTCTCCAGAATATAAAGAGATATTTTGGAGTGGGAATGGAATGGGATTACCGAAGACTTTACAAGGAGAATATCGACGGCTACCTTCACGCTGATATAGATTACCGAAAAAGGGTTTTCGATGCCCTGCGCAACATCTGTGAGAGGAAAAATTTAACCTTTGCCCTGTGCATGGAATATGAGATCAAGAAGGATGAGGTTCGGGGTCTAAACCAGGAGTTCATGAGTTCCCGGAACTGCGAGGGAATTGATATCCCCATCTATATAAGAAAGGAAGACAAATTCTATCCTGCCTGCGATTGTAAGGGCGACTGTCTTCACTGTACCAATCCTGTATGCGGCATTGAGGACCTGGCAATGGGTAGAGAGGGGTCGAAGAAGGACTGGCGACTTAGCGATTACAAAAGGTGGTCGAAGGAGTTAAAAATTGCAGGATAAGAAGAAAATAGCCTACTTTGCCTCCTTCTTTGCCGCCTTAATAGTTGTCTCTAACATAACGGCGAGCAAGCTCGTGAGTTTTTATGGACTGGTGGTTCCGGTGGCGGTGATAGCTTATCCAATCACCTTCTTGATCACCGATGTGGTAAGCGAGGTATACGGAAAAAGAACCGCACAGATGATTGTAAATGCGGGATTTTGGGCGATGATCGGGGCAACGATGCTCATATTCCTCACAGTTTACATCCCCCCCGCACCCTTCTGGAAGGATCAGATCGAGTTCCAAAAGGTTCTGGGAAGCGTACCAAGAATTGTAACCGCATCGTTGGTAGCTTATCTTATCTCGCAAAACCATGACCTCTTTGCCTTCCATTTCTGGAAGAAAGTCACCAGAGGAAGGTACCTTTGGCTGAGAAACAATGCCTCGACGATGGTAAGCCAGCTAATTGATACCGCCGTTTTCATCTCAATAGCATTTTTTGGAGTTGTCTCCAACGAGATATTATTTCACATGATAATTTCTCAGTACATAGTAAAACTCTTGATTGCCTTAGCCGACACACCATTTTGCTATCTTCTGGTGAGGCTGACCAGAATACCCAGAGTACAAGAAAACGATGCTTGAGGCAAAGATATGGATTACATTAAGTTCCTCGGCACGGGTGGAGCTCGAATAGTTGTATCCAAACAGCTCAGGGCCTCAGGAGGAATATGGCTATCCTTGAAGGGCACCAACATTTATCTTGATCCTGGCCCTGGTGCGCTCGTCAGATGCACCTCCAGCAGGCCTTCCCTGGATCCTACTAAGCTCGATGCCATAATCCTTTCCCACAAGCATCTTGACCACTCCTCCGATGTAAACGTGATGATTGAAGCCATGACCGAGGGAGGTTTTAAAAAAAGAGGGGTCCTCTTCGCCCCTGAGGATGCCCTGTCAGATGATCCCGTGGTGCTCAAGTACGTGAGGAAATATCTTAAGGAAATACAAATCTTAGAGGAAGGCAAGTCCTACCATGTGGGAAGTATTTCCTTCTCCACTCCCTTAAGACATATTCACGGAGATGTACAGACCTACGGCTTAAACTTCGAGGTATCACCGTACAGGCTCTCATTTATCACGGATACTCGTTTCTTTCCAAAACTCCTCGAATGCTACAGAGGTGAAGTTCTCATAATTAATGTCGTTCGCCTCAAAAAGAGCAACTTAGATCATCTATGTATCGACGATGTCAAGAGGATAATCAAGGAAGTGCATCCAAAGGTGGCCATCCTCACGCACTTTGGCATGACCATCCTTCGGGCCAAGCCCTGGAAGATCGCAGAGGAAATGCAAAACGAGCTCGGAACAAAGGTCATAGCTGCAACAGATGGAATGAAGTTTAATCTGGAGGGGATAACAAATGGAGAAGGTCATCGTCTCCATTGCTAAGTGTGAGAAAATAGATGACGTTCATAGTCAAGCCATAAAGAAGACAGTCTCAGAATCCCTTGACCTTATTGGCGGGCTGGAGACCATCATCTGTCGAGGAGATGCAGTTCTCATCAAGCCAAACCTCGTCACTGCTCGCTCTTATAAGAGTGGTGCTGTTTCCAATCCCTACGTGGTCGAAGCTATTTGCAAACTGGCCAGGGATGCTGGAGGACGGCGGATAATCATAGCTGATGGCTCTGCTGTGGGCTCAAGGACGGATGAGGCCTTCCTCGCAAGCGGCATAAGGAAAGTGGCTGAAAAAACAAGAGCTGAGCTGGTAGACTTGAAAAAGGCGGAGACCGTCCCTATGAGTATACCCAATGGCCTTAAGATAAAGAGAATCAAAATCCCCAGGGTCGTTATGGAGGCAGATATAATAATAAACGTTCCCGTGATGAAAACCCATGACGTCTTTCCCGCTACCTTAGGACTGAAGAATATGAAGGGGGTCCTGCGGGAAAACGATAAGAAGAGATTCCACACATGGGGACTTGCCCAGTGCATCGTTGACTTGAACAAGCTACTCCTTCCCTCTCTCACGATATTGGATGGGACGGTTGGAATGGAGGGCTTGGGTCCGACGAGAGGAGACCCTGTCAACCTGGGATTGATAATATCCTCCTTTGATACAGTGGCTGCCGATACGGTGGCAGCCTTGGTTATGGGAATAGAGCCTGAGGAGATAGAGTACATTAAGCTCGCCTCTCAGCAGGGGTTAGGATGTGCAGATCTTTCCCAAATTGAGATAAGGGGAAGGAAGATTGATGAGGTAAGACGCCCTTTTAAACAGGTTAAGCTGGAGGAAGAAGAATACACAAAAAAAGGGATAAAGATTTATGAGAGAGGAGCTTGCAGTGGCTGTAGACATGTTATGGAGCGCTTCATCGCCTCTCTTGAGGAAAGGGGAAAACTTTATCTTCTCAAACCCTATACAATCATGTTTGGACAGACAGTAACTTTACCTACCACATACGAAGGAAAGCTGATTAAGTTTGGCTCGTGCACCAAAAAGTACCGGGGTAAGGACGACTACATTCCCGGCTGTCCTCCCCATCCGGAGGATGTCCTTGCCTTTTTTGAGAAAAAATATAGATTGGATAAAACCTTACTGCCAAAATAACCAAAATAAGGAGCTTTCCGATGCAGTTTCTCGTCAAGCTATTGATTAGTATTGGCATCATTGTCTTTTGCACCCAGATAGGTCGGAAATTTCCCACCTTAGGAGGGCTTATCGCCACTATGCCCCTGACCAGCGCCATCGTCCTCGTGTGGCTTTACTCGGATAACCCAGGTAATTTCAGTCTAATGGAGGGCTATACAAAAGGGGCTCTGTGGGGTATTGGACCAAGCATTCTATTTTTCGTCGTCGCCTATATCTGTTTCAAAAAGCACCTGCCGCTTTCCGTTGTCTTTCCCGCAAGCTTCGGAGTGTGGCTGATCGGGGCATTCATCCATCAGTGGCTGCTAAGGTAGTGCTTTTTGGGGCGGAGAATATATGATAAAGTACAAAAAATCAGGATTTAAAAGTCTCGAAGAGTATACAGAGCATTTCTTTGTTACATTGCTTCCCTCTAATAAGACCCATGAATACTTCGTGGATTGGAACAAAGTGAAAAAAGCTATTCACAAATATTTGTAGAGGGGAACTTGCCTTATTTTTTGTTAAGGTCACCTAACAGTGAATATTTTCCTTACGATATTATAAATAAAAAGTGGTAGAGAGGCAGAAAGATCCTCGAAAAAGGGAGAATCATATCATGCTTAACTATAAGGTGTGTCCAGTATGCAAAGTAAGGACAAATGAGAACATGGGAGAACATCTAAGGAAAATGCATGGAGAAAGTGAGTTCAAGAAAGCAGTATTAAAAGCAAAGGAAAGTGGATTATCCGATGTAGAAATCGGAACAATATTCAACATTACCTTTAGGGAACTTGAGAAAATTATAACTGAGGCGTACGGTATCAATATTTCGGTTCTTAAGAAACCCAAGAAGATAAAATACTGGGCACCAAAGAATTTTAAGGAAGAAACCAGCACAGTATGGAGTTTTAAACAAAGAGGAGATTGGGCAACACATGATGGGAGATATAGGGGAAATTGGTCTCCTTATATCCCCAGAAATGTGATACTTAAGTATAGCAAACCAGGAGATATAGTTCTCGATTATTTTGTTGGTGGTGGCACAACAGCAGTAGAAGCAAAACTGCTTGGCAGACGATGTATTGCTAGAGATATCAATCCTGCCGCAGTAGGTCTGACAAAGGAAAATTTGAAATTTAGCAGACCGAAAGACTTTTGGGAAAGCTGCCAAATATATGAGCCAATTGTATCTGTAGGTGACGCCAGAAATTTAAAAGATTTAGCAAATGGAAGTATTGATCTTATCTGTGCCCATCCGCCTTATGCTGGAATAATAAATTACAGCTCTAAAGTCGATGGAGATCTGTCAAAATTAAGCGTTAAAGATTTTCTTAAGGAAATGAGCAAAGTTGCTAAGGAAAGTTACCGAGTGCTCAAACCAGGAGGGAAATGTGCAATTCTTATTGGAGATACCAGAAAGAAAAAACATGTAGTTCCAATAGGTTTTAAAACAATAGATGTCTTTTTAGGCGCAGGATTTAAGTTGAAGGAGTTAGTTATTAAAAGGCAACATAATTGTAAGACCACAGGATTTTGGTATGAAAAAAGTATAAAATATAATTTCCTCCTTTTAGCTCATGAGTATCTGCCAATTTTCGAAAAACCCAAACTATCTGTTTCTTCTCCAAATATAAGAGAAAAAATCCCAGGATATGGTAGTTTTGGACTATTCATAGAAAAACCTGCATTGGAAAAAGTGGATCAACTCGAGACGACAACAGTATGGATTTTCCCTGAAAAGGATTTTGAAGAACGACTGAATAAAAACGTAATTAATAGGTATTCAAATGGAGATGGATATTTAACTGTGACCTTTGGTACCTGTTCCACGAGCAAAACATCTTTTAGCAAAGAAAACAAGATAGGCTTACTTTTCATAAAATCGCCATTTCTGAATAATGGTTCTCTTTCTCGGGAAGATATCGAAAACTATTTAGATAAAACAAAAGAAATTATTTTGCAAAAATTACCACGTATAAACAAAGGAGGATTCGTAGTAATCCAAACACAGGATGTAAGAGTGGATGAATTTGTCGAACCTCTTGGCAAAAGGATGGTAGACTTAATCACCACTGATAAGTTATGGCTAAAGGAAATTGTGGTTGTTACGCAGGAAGAACAAAAACTTAAAAGTGAGGCTATAAAGAGCAGAAATTTAAAAATAATACATCAATATTTACTTATTTATGAAGTGGGAAATTGAAACTTAGAAAAGTAAGAGAAAGAAGAGATGATATAACTTTATATGCTCGGTATTAAATCTCGAATTAAATTTATATTAGGTATTCTTGTACTCGAAGGCATGAGGTTGAATATGGAATGCTATTATTAACGTGGTGCAGAAATTGAACTTAGCCACCTGGAAAAGCGAGGAGTAATGTGATGAATATATCTAAATGTTTATTAGGAGTTTATTATTATACAAAGTCATCTTATAAGATCTGGAAAATTAAACGGTTTAAAGTAGATGACCTTGTATACATAACAAAGAGAAATGTGGAAATTATAGTCTATCCAGGCAAAAAACCTGAATCACCTTATGACTTTATAGTAAGGTTTAAGGAGCCTAAAAAGAGAGAAAGAACTCCTAAACATGTACATTTAATCATAGAAATGTACGTCAAACACGCTTACAATCCATCCCTGACTTTGAGGCTGAGAGATCATATTTTAGAAATGTTCAAACATATAAAACCGATAAATTATTTTCCTCCAAAGTTACAGTATTTTAAACCAGAGCATGTTGAGCCTTTTAAAGAGTTGGACAGAGTTGGAGAATTTAGCGTTGAGTTTATACTTGTGGTAACAGAACTGATGGCAATTCAAGAAAAAACAAACTATCCGCAAGGTTCTCTTACCGAGAGCGTATATAGCGATTTTGGAGTAAAGGATAGATTCTCGGTAATTCAAAAAGCATTATTAAAAAGACTAAGGTAAAAATGCTAAATTCAGTATAAATGGATTGAAAGTGGCTGCAATGGATAAAGATTTTGAGAAAATAAAGGATAATATATAAATGACCAAGAGCTTAAAGGTTAAGCCAATTGAGAAGAACATAGAGGAGATACTTGGAAAAAGAGGAATAGTTGCCCAGCATCTTGAGCATTACGAGGAAAGAAAAGAGCAGATTCAAATGGCTATGGAAGTTGAGAGAGCGATCAATGAGGGTGAGCACCTCATCGTCGAGGCAGGAACAGGAGTTGGAAAAAGCCTGGCTTACCTTATTCCCTTCATTTACTGGGCGGTGGAGGAAAACAGGCGAGTAGTCGTCTCCACTCACACCAAGACCCTCCAAGAGCAATTAATCAAAAAGGACCTTCCTTTTTTGAAAGAGGCCTTGGGATTGGATTTTCACTTTACCTTAGCTATGGGAGGGGAAAATTACCTTTGCCTTAGAAGACTCGCTCAGGCCCGATTTTATGGATTGCTTGATACCAGAAAAGAAGTCGAAGAGTTAGATGCAATTTTTCAGAGTCAGCCTCATTTAAAGACCGGACTAAAATCGGAACTTAGCTTCGAGCCATCAGGTAGAATCTGGAACAAGGTGTGCCGACAAGCTGACCTTTGTTTGGGGAAAAGATGCCCTTATTACCGTGACTGCTATTACATGAAGGCAAAAAAGGAGGAACAGAAATCTCAGATATTGGTGGTCAATCATCATCTCTTCTTCGCCCATCTTGCTTCAGGAGAAAAGGTGCTGCCTCCTTTTGAAGCGGTGGTATTTGATGAAGCTCATACCTTAGAAGATGTAGCTACCAGTTTTTTAGGGATAAAGGTCTTCAGTGGACAGATAACAAATATTTTGAACGGCCTGTTTAATCCCCGAACTCAAAGGGGATTTCTTTTGAGAATAAGCAACTTAAAGGAGGAAAAAAGAACCTTTTTGGAAAAGCTGGTTAATGAGGCAAGGATGGCTAATGACTTATTCTTTTCCCGTTTAAGGGAAAAGCTCTCCTTCGAGGCTCTCAAACAAAGAATTAAAGAAAAGGATTTCCTGCCTAACCTCTTAAATGAACCAATTTCCAATTTAACCAGTGAGCTTGACTCTCTACTGGATGAGAATAGAGGCGAGGAAGAGGCTCTGGAGCTTTCCTTTTACATAGCCCGATGCATGGAGATAAGAGATAATCTGAGGACAATTTTAGGCCAGGAAAAGGAGGATTACGTTTATTGGGCAGAAATTTTCTCCACAGAAGGAGCAAATTATGCCTTATGCGCTGCCCCTATAAATGTGGCCGAGGAGCTAAAGATAAGGGTTTTCGATAAGATAAAGGTAGTCGTCCTCACCTCTGCTACATTGGCCACCAACAAAAGCTTCAGTTATATTAGGAAAAGAATAGGCCTGGATGATGGAAGGGAACTTCTTCTCAGCTCTCCTTTCGATTATTCCAGCCAGGCCATCATCTACATTCCTCCCCAGATGCCTGAGCCCTGGGAAGAGTCTCATCTATATTTCTCTAAGGTGGTTGAGGAAGCCAAGAAGATTCTCAGGATAACCGAAGGCTCTACCTTTATTCTATTTACCAGCTTTCAGATGTTAAATCAGGTATATGAGGAGCTCAAAAGGGACTTAGACGGGTTTAACATCTTAAGGCAGGGAGATATGCCTCGCTATCAGCTTCTGGAGAACTTCAAAAGAAAAAGGGGTTCGGTTCTTCTTGGAACCAACACCTTTTGGCAGGGAGTTGACGTTCCTGGAGAGGCTCTGCGATGTGTGATCATCGCCAAACTTCCCTTCGCCGTCCCCAGCGACCCCGTCATAGAGGCAAAGATAGAGTTTCTAAGATCGAAAGGTGAAAACCCGTTTTTATCCTATCAAGTCCCCCAGGCTATTATCCTCCTTAAACAGGGATTTGGCCGACTGATAAGAAGCAAAGAGGACAAAGGAGTAGTAGCCATCCTTGACCCTCGCCTCAGGACAAGATATTACGGAAGGCTGTTCCTCAACTCCCTTCCTCAGTGCAGGATGACTTCCAGCTTAGCTGAGGTGGAGGAGTTTATGAAAAACTGACGCCAGCTCGTCGGCCAATCCTGCTGAACCTTCATTTCCATAGCTACAACCGCGCTGGCTATCGTGCTCAGATTATCCTGGGTGGCTGCATCAATGATGATTTCCTCTTTTTCCTTTCGGCGTTGAGTTATAGCTCGTCTTAAAGCCTGAGGACCTTCCATTACTACGGATAAGTTAACGTGTCCTACCTTACGTTTGCTCTGAGCCTGGATCAAGCTTGGCAGATAAGAGTCCTTAACGGGGTCTTTAAGATCAGATGCCGCTTCGGCATTTTTTGTTTTTAGCCATCTGCACTGCTACCTTTATGGCCTCGATTAAACTTTCAGGATTAGCCTTTCCCTTGCCGGCTTTATCAAAAGCAACTCCGTGATCCACAGAGGTTCTTATTATGGGTAGGCCAAGGGTCACATTTACTCCTCGGATAGAGCTCCACTCACCTTTCTTTCTATCCCACAGAAAACCTAACAGCTTTAAAGGAATATGACCCTGGTCATGATACATGGCAACGACCACATCATACCCGCCCCCTCTTGCCTTCGCAAAAACAGTATCTGGCGGGACAGGTCCTTCCACGCTTATTCCTTCATTCTTTGCTTCCTCCACCGCTGGCCTTATCGCCTCTTTTTCCTCATCGCCGAAAAGACCTCCTTCTCCGGCATGGGGATTAAGAGCTGCCACACCAATCCTGGGCTCCTTAATTCCCAGACTGAGCATAGCTTTATAGGCAAGTTTTATCGTATTCAAAACCCTATCCTTTTTTATCAAATCACAGGCCTTTCTCAGTGATATATGGGTGGTCACGTGAACTACCCGAAAATCTCCGTGTATCAACATCATAGCGTAATTTTTTGTGCCTGTCAGTTCAGCATATATTTCCGTATGCCCGGAATAGTGATAACCAGCGAGATTAAGCGCCTCCTTATGTATGGGTCCGGTAACCGTGGCATCAACCTTACCCTCCATTGCCAGCTCAATCACCTTCTGAATAGCCTCGAAGGCGGCCCTACCACCCATCCGGCTGACTTTTCCGTGGACAAGTTTGGTCAAATCCACATTGGAAAGATCAAAGACGTTCATCGTGCCGTATTCAAAGATGGCCTGCTCAACCTCTCTTATCGAATTGACCTTCAAATTATTTATCCTGGCAATTTCCAGTACCTGCTCCATAACACCTTTATCACCCACTACCAGAGGCTTGCACAGCTCATTTACCTCTTTTGTGGAGAGGGCTTTAGCGGCTATTTCTGGACCAATTCCCGTCGGATCTCCCATGGTGATGCCTATAACAGGCCTTTTCTCATCCATCTTTTTTCTCCCTGATCTTCTCTGTTTGCCTTTCGCGCTGCCCCATACAACTACAAGCCACTTAAAGACTTATATGGGCTTTCCTTTTAGAAAATTATCTATGCCAGCCAATATACTAACAGGTAAAGGAGGACGGCAATTGCTCCTGCACCCGGTATGGTGAAAAGCCAGCTAAGGAAAATATCTCTTGCTACCTTCCACCTTATCGCCTTAGCCCTGTGTCCGGCTCCTACCCCTATGACGGAAGAGTTGACTATCTGGGTAGTACTCACGGGAAACCCTGTCAGGGAAGAGAGAACGACGATGAGAGCTGAACTGCTCTGGGAAAGGAAGCCGTGAACGGGCCTTATTTTATATAGCTCAGTTCCCAATGTCCTTATAAGACGTCGGCTCGCTCGAAACACTCCGAAGGAGAAGCTAACCGCACAGATAAGGACTATCCATAAGGGGAGGGCAAAGCCTTCCTGGGAGCGGTAAATTCCTAAGATAATTAAGGCCATCACGATAATGCCCATCGCCTTCGGAGCATCATTGCTGCCATGACTTATCCCTATGAAGAAGGAGGAGAGAATCTGCAGGTTCTTGAAGGTCCTGTT
>Ga0190360_1001765_pt1 | contig 10953 bp, 9 predicted proteins | sample 48721834_MG_FD_161271 | JGI IMG/M metagenome (GOLD analysis project Ga0190360, IMG submission 161271) | Hydrothermal vent microbial mat bacterial communities from Southern Trench, Guaymas Basin, Mexico - 4872-18-3-4_MG | ecosystem: Environmental > Aquatic > Marine > Hydrothermal vents > Microbial... | reverse complement strand
TTCCACCGCTTGTAAGTGAGGAGTATGCGACATTTTCCCCGACAAAGAACCCGTTCTTCAAGCATTCTCGTGTGAGGCTCCTTTTAGCATACAGGGAGAGGGTTCCTGTCGGCAGGATATCCTGTCATATCGATTTCAATTTCAACGAGTTCTGGGGAACAAAGACAGCCCAGTGGGGTTTCTTCGAGTCGATAAACGACCCTGATGTCTCCTCGGCTCTTCTTGAGGCAGCGGTGGATTTCGGCAGGACAAACAGGATGGAGACACTTGTTGGTCCACTTTCTTTCTCGACAAATAACATAACAGGATTGCTTGTCGATGCCTTCGACCTCCCACCTGTCGTTATGATGCCATACAATCCATCGTATTATCCCGACCTTGTGGAGCTTTTCGGCTTCACAAAGGCAAAAGACCTGCTTGCCTATATAATCGACAAGCCAGAGGTTCCGGAGAGGCTTGCCCGTGCATCGCAGATACTGAAAAAGCGTGGGAATTTCATCATACGCAAACTCGATTTCTCCCACTTAAACGATGAAGTGAAGATATTAAAGGATATTTACAACCGTGCCTGGGAGCGCAACTGGGGTTTTGTCCCGATGACGGATGAGGAGTTCTTTTATACTGCGCATCAGCTCAAGCAGGTAGCCGATAAGGACCTCGTCTTCATAGCGGAGGTAAAAGGCGAGCCTGTCGGTTTCTCGCTTGCCATTCCGGATATCAATTTTGCCCTCAAGAAGATAAACGGTCGTCTGACACCCGTTGCACTCCTCAAGCTCCTCTGGTATTCCCGGAGGATAACGAAACTTCGCGTCATAATCTTTGGGGTTGTATCCGGCTTCAGAAACCGTGGTATCGAGGCTGCTTTCATCCACAGAACATTCGAGGAGGGTATCAGGAAGGGGTATCGCTCAGCCGAACTTTCCTGGGTGCTCGAGGATAACCGCCCGATGAGGAATGAAATCGAAAAACTTGGCGGCAGGGTGTATAAAACTTACCGCGTCTATTCTTTCCCTCTCGTATGAAGAAGGTTCTTGTAACAGGAGCAACCGGTTTCATCGGACATCATCTCGTTCGACTGCTCGTGGAGAAAGGATACTATGTTTGTGCGACTATCAGGGAAAGCTCCGATGTGAGCCGTTTGCCTGTGGGGAAGGTCAAGCTGCTTCACTGCGACATCTCCTCATACGACAGGGCGGATGATGCAGGCGATTACGACCTCATTTTTCACATAGCCGGGGCAGTCAAGGCTCGCAGACGACAGGACTTCTTCTATGTGAACACGGAGGGAACCGCCCGTATCCTTGAGTTTGCCAGGAGGCAGAAAAAACTTATCCGATTTGTTTTCTTAAGCAGCCTTGCAGCAGCAGGTAGGTCTCCCGATGGAGTTATCATCGACGAGAACTTTCCACCTCATCCTGAGAGCTGGTATGGGAAGAGCAAAATGGCAGCGGAAGAGATTGTGAACTCTTCTGGCATTCCATACACAATTATCCGTCCTCCTACCGTTTATGGTCCCGGAGACAGGGAGACATTCCCTCTCTTCAGGGCAGCTTACCAAGGGTATCCTCTATGCTTTGGCTCGAAGAAGAAGCGGGTATCACTTGTTTATGTGGATGACCTCGTCCGTGGGATACTGCTCTCTGCCGAGCATCCAGGTGGTGAGAACGAGAGCTTCTTTTTAACCGACGGGAAGGTGCATTCATACGGTGAGTTTGCCTCTGCCTTCGAGGAGGCAACGGGCAGGGCTTCTCATCCGATTGTCGTTCCGATGCCGGTTCTTTTCTCGTATGCCGCTCTGAACGAACTTATCAAAATTTTCACAGGGAAAGCAAGGACACTTGACATCCAGAAATATCCTGAGTTCGTCGGGGAGTGGCTCTGCAGCTCGGACAAAGCACAAGAGCTTCTCGGATATGCGCCCCGTGTCCGGCTTGTTGAGGGAATCAAAATGACACTCGATTGGTACAAACAGAGAGACTGGCTATAAGTGAATCTCCGTGAAACACTGAGGACATCGAGCAAGCAGATACTGTCGAACCCTGTGCGCGGGCTCTTAACCATACTGGGGATAGTGATAGGGATAGTTGCGGTAGTTGCGATGATATCTTTTACCGAGAGCCTTCGTCGTGAGCTTATCCGCTCGGTAGAGGAGATGGGCTCGACGAGCTTCTATGTCGAGCGTTTCCCGCCCTTTATGCGAGGGGGCATTACGGTCAGGGTCGGCAGGGGTGCTTCAAAGAAGATTGATTGGAGAGCGATATGGCGTCGTCCGAGGCTTGAGCTCTACTATGGTGAGCAAATAAAGGAAAACTGCCCCTCCGTGGCAGAGGTTGCTCCAATCCTTCACGACTGGCGGAAGGTAAAAAGTCGCTTCGAGGAGACTCAAGGCGTGCCTGTCATCGGAACAAATTACGCCTTCGCAGGAGCGGCAAGCTACGATATAGTATCCGGTCGATTCCTTGCACCACAGGACAACCTATCCCATCACTATGTCTGTATTATTGGCGAGGAACTTGCTGACGAACTCTTCCCAAAGCGTGACCCAATGGGGAAATCTGTTAAGATAGGGAAATATTGGTTCCAGATTATCGGGGTCTACCGCGAGCAATGGAGTGCATTTGGCTATAATAAGAACAAGAGTGTAATCATTCCTGTGGAGGCAGCAGGGAGGGTCTTCCACCGGCTCAATCGTGTAAAGTTTCTCATTCGTGCGCGCTCATCCGAGCTTCTGCCACAAGCAATAGAGGAGGTTCGCTTCACCGTCCGAATCCTCCGCAAGCTGAGACCAGAAGAGCCCGACAACTTCGAGATAATCACACAGGAGGATATGCTCTCTATGATGGGCAATCTCACAGGGATAATCTTTATAGTGCTTGTCTCCATCGCATCTATCTCGCTTCTCGTCGGCGGCATAGGTATAATGAACATAATGCTCGTTTCCGTTATCGAACGCACGAAGGAAATCGGCATTCGCAAGGCTCTCGGTGCACCTCCATCTACCATACTGCTTCAATTTGCCACCGAATCGGCTTTTCTCTCGATGGCAGGAGGCATAATCGGTGTGGGGGTTGTGTTCCTTCTGGTATGGATAGCTAACAGGCTCGCCCCATTTCCTATATATATTCCACTCTGGGGAGCACTACTTGGAGTAGGTTTTTCGATACTGGTCGGTCTTATCTTCGGGATATCTCCTGCAAAAAGGGCTGCAAAGCTCAACCCTGCCGATGCCCTCCGAGCCGATTGACACCGAAGAGCTTTATCTCCGTCATCGACTCTATAGCGTATTCCGGACCTTCCCGCCCGATACCGCTGTCCTTGACACCACCGTAGGGCATAAGGTCGGTCCTGAATGTGGGCACCTCGTTGACCCAGACACCACCTGCGTCAATCCTGTTGAAAGCTTCCCTGGCAAGCTCGATATCCTTTGTGAATAGCCCTGCTTGCAACCCATAGCGAGAATTGGCAAGCCGTGATACCCCCTCCTCGAAGCTGTCCACAGGGTTGACAACAACAACTGGCGCAAATGCCTCATCCCGAACGATGGGCATATCCTCCCTTACATTCGTTATCACCGTCGGCTCGAAGAAGTTCCCTCTCGGATGACCGCCCGTTACAATCTTCCCCCCGGACGAGAGGGTTTGCTGCACAAGCTCCGTGATGCGTGATAGATTAGCCTTATCAATAATAGGTCCCATATCGGTCGTCTGAAGCATAGGATTCCCCATGCGAATTGATTTGACCTGTGGTATAAGTTCGTCGAGGAAGCGCTGATAAACCTGTCTCTGGACATAGACCCTCTGAACAGAGATACACACCTGCCCAGCGAGGGCGAATGCTCCTTTTCTTACCTTCGATGCAGCAAGAGGGATGGTGGCATCATCCAATATGAGGACGCCCGAGTTCGAGCCGAGCTCCATTGTGAGTTTCTTCAGCCCAGCGAGCCTCGATATCCTCTTTCCGACAGCGGCAGAGCCTGTAAATGTAATGACCCGAACCCCCTCCGAGCGGACGAGCATTTCTCCGACAGATGAGCCGGGACCGGGGACAACAGAGATAATCTCAGGTGGCAATCCAGCCTCGAGTAAGCTCTCAGCGAGGATGAATGCAGAAAAGGGTGTTTTGGAGGCAGGTTTTATGATGATAGAGCATCCAGCGGCGATGGCAGGTCCGACCTTGTGTGCAGCAAGGTTAAGTGGAAAATTGAACGGAACAATCGAGACAACAGGTCCCGCTGGAACACGGGCAAAGAAACCCCATTTCCGCTCTCCGTTCTCCGCTGCATCGAACGGTATCTCACACCCTGCAAGTTTCTTTGCAGCCTCCGATGAGAGCAAGAGTGTATTGGCGCATCTTCTTACCTCGCCACGAGCCTCATTTATTGTCTTGCCAACCTCGAGGGTTATGACCCGTGCAATCTCGTCTTCACGAGATAGGATAAGCTCGGATGCTTTTTTCAGTATTCGTGCTCTTGCGCATCTGGTGAGTGTTTTCGAGAGTTCAAACCCCGAGACAGCTGCAGCAACCGCCTCCTCGACGACCCGCTCGTCAGATTTACCGACCTCACCTATAATCGTGCCATCATAGGGGTTCAGAACGGGCATAACATCCCTTGTCAGCCTTATCTTCCCCCCAACAAGCGGAGCGTTACGCATATCTCCTATTTTTCCTGAGGCTTTGCCTTCTTCTGTTGCGGTTCGGGCTCCTCCTCGAGATGCAGCTTCTTCATTATCACAGGTTCCAGTGGTCTGTTGCCTTTGCCAGTTTTGACCTTGCCTATCTTGTGCACCACATCCATACCGGATACGACCCGCCCGAATATTGTGTATTCCCCATCCAGGTGCGGGGCAGGAGCAAGGCAGATATAGAACTGGCTTCCGGACGACTCCTTCTTCGGGTTCACCTGGTCGGGCAGGCGAGCCATAGCAACGGTTCCTTCGAGATGTTTCTCTTTGGAAAACTCCGCTGGTATGGTATATCCAGGACCGCCTGTGCCGTTCCCTTTGGGGTCGCCACCCTGGATAATAAATCCGTCTATTACCCTGTGGAATATGAGCCCATCGTAGAACCCTTTTCTAACGAGTTTCAGGAAATTTTCGCAGGTCTTCGGAGCAACATCGGGGAGAAGTTCAATCTCGAAATTGCCCATACTGGTTTCCACCACAACAACAGGATTCCCTTCCTCCGGTGGCTGTGGTTCCTCAGGAGGCACCACATTTTCCTCACCGAAGCAGAAAACAGCAACAACCATCAAAGCAAACGCAGACAGCACAATTGGAACAGACCATTTCCTCATCTTTTCGTTCTCCTCTCAGTCTCCTGGTGTCTCAGGGGTTGCCGTCGTGGGAGCTGGTGTCTCAGGGGTTGCCGTTGTGGGAGCTGGTGTCTCGGGAGCTGCCGTCGTGGGAGCTGGTGTCTCAACAGTAGTTGTCCCTTCCGGGGGGACCTTCTCCGTTTTCTTCCCGCCGCATCCGATAACAACAAAGGCAGCAAGAACCGAAAGCACAAGCAATGCCACTAAAAACTTTTTCATCTTTCCTCCTTTATTAGCTTTCGCTTCATCACCTGCAATCAATTTAAGAAAACATATCGAGTTGTCAACATAAATAGTGCTATGGGTTAGTTTTTTGGAAATTCCCGTATATTCGCAGGTTCTTCTCTGCCTCCTGCCTTGTAGAATCCTCATTTGTTATCCTCAAGCAGCTGGAGAAGTAATTACAGGCTTCATCAAACCTATCGAGCATAGCGAGAGCTTTTCCTATCTTGAGGTAGAGCCGTCCCGTAGCATCCTGTGGGAGTTTCTCACTCGCAAGTGCCATCCGATATTCCGAGACAGCAGCTTCATAATTTTCCAGCTGCACATAGGTATTGCCTGTAACTTCATACAGCAGGTAGAGTTTATCCTTTGGAAATGATGCTTTGGCAGAATCGGCGTAGGAGATTGCGTCGGATAGTCTCCCCTCCTTCAAAAACGAATTTATCTTCCCCAGCACCGCCTCCTCGAGAGTAGTCAGCTCATTTTCCCTCGAGTTTCGGGCTATCTCATCGTATATGAGCCTTGCCTCGTTGTCCTTTCCGAGCCTCTCATACAGTTTTGCCATCTTCAAAAGCCCCCTCATTCCTGCCTCATTATCGGGGAAAAACCTAGCAAGTTTCTCTGAATAGAAAAGCAGTTTCTCGTCGTTTCCTTCCTTCTCGAAATAATCAGCGAGCATCTCGAGTCCATCCGCCGCTCTGGGAGAGTCGGGAAACTCGGACAGGAGCCTGTTTATTATCTGCTCAGCCCTTTCGACATCTCCCCCCTTTAGAGCGACCCTCCCCAATCGGAAGCTCGCCTCGCACCAGACACTATCTGGAGAGAGCAGAGTCAAAAGGCTCGAATACTCCTCGATAGCCTCCGGATACATCTCCGAGGTCTCGTAGTATCCCCCGATGTCCAGCACGAGGCTCGGGACAAGCGGGCTGTCGGGGTAGCGAGCGATGAAGTTCTTCATTGCCTGTATGTAAGAATCGAACTCCCCCAGCTTAAACAGTGCGGTGTAGACCAGAAGCTCTGTCCTGTCATAGAACTCGTCCCTTGTCCCTATTCGCTCGAACTCCTTTCCAATATCCACGACACTCGAGTATGCTCCAGCATCGAGGTAGTTTTTTGCGGCTCGGAACATCGACTCCCTTGCAAGCGTACTTGTCGGGAAGATGGAAAAGAGCCGCTCATAGCTTTCACCCGACCTCCTATACTCTCCCATCAAGCTATATACCTCACCGAGTAGAAAGAGAGCATTATCACACAGAAAGGAGTTGCAGTTTCGCGTGAAATCTTCCAGCTCCTCCGCTGCCTCTTGATACAACCCCTGGTTATAGTATGTTTTTGCATGTGCGAACTCTGCCCGTGTGGCAACACGAGAATCGGGATACTTCTTCAGAAACTCGGAAAAGAGTTCCCTTGCAATGGAGAATTTCTCTCTGCGGTAGTAGCTCCATGCAAGCCCATAGAGGGCATCCTGCTTGTAGGTATCCGAGTCGGTGTTGTAAGCCTCTGCATAAACCTTTGTTGCCTGTATGAACCTGTGTAACCTGTAGGATACCTCACCTGCAAAGACGAGTGCTTCCTGCCGAAGCGATGGGTCGGAGGCGAGTTTTGCAGCATCCTTGAAATACTCGAGAGCCTTTCTCCTATCCTTTCTGTCGAGGCAGAGGTATCCTGCTTCCAGAAAGAGCGCGGACATAGCATCATCCCTGCGTGTCGTATCGACAGGGAGCATATTCTCAAAAGCTACCATCCCGGATTTCATTCGATAGAAACTCCTGATGCGTTCAACCCGTGATGCATAAGCTGTCTCAGGGAAGATGGAAACAAGCTGCTCAAGTAGGGAATCTCCTTTCTCCGTTTCCCCTTTCTTGTAGTGTGCAATAGCCTCGAGAAAGATTGCATCATCCGCCCACCAGTGTCGGGATTTATCCAGACTTGCCCGGTAGAAATCCATCGCCTTCTCGAGAGCTCCAACAGCAGACTCATACTCACCCTTCTCAACATCGAACCTTGCCAGCCGATATAACACCTCACCATACAGAACACTTCTTTTATAATCCTGGGAGATTTCCTTTAATACACAAGCCGCGGAATCCGACATATCTGCCTTCATAAGTGAAAGGGCAAAGATATACCTCGTGAAGAGTTCCTGGATGGAGTATCTCCTCAATCCCTCTGGATGCGTCTCGCGGAAGCAGGTAATGACCGTATTATAGTTTCCCCTGTATAGGTTTCCAAGGAGGAAGAAGGTCTCCTCCCAGGGTGAGAGCCTCTTTCTGAACTCATCTATCAGCGCCGTCGTATCGCCTTTCTCGAGGTATACTATTCCGAGCCAGAGAGTTGCCCAGTCGAATATATACGGGGATGTCGAGATTGCCCTCACCCTCTTAAACTGAAGGATGGCAGAGTCCGCATCACCTCTGTCGAGAAGCTCTTTGCCCGTAGCAACTGCCAGCTCATCGGGGGGAAGATTTACAGAATAATTTTTTCCTTTAGCCGTCGCCGAAGATAAAACAAGCAAAAGGATGATAAAAAAAACAATCTTCTCACTCATAGTAGCTCTGGCACTCACCGCAGGAGCGCTTCTGGGCTTCTCCTATCTGCGAAACACCGATTGTAAGGGATGTCGAATGCTTGTCCCAGAAGCGAAGTTCAAATGAGAGGGTATATCTATTCGGCAGGATAATATCCAGCCCGACCATAGGCTTCGGATACAGTGTCGGGACATAGAAGTACCCATCGGATTTTGACATCTGACTTGACTTAAAGTAGCGTTCATAATGTATTTTGCCCTCTACATTATGCCACTCTCCGCCAAAATAGAAGACAAGATTGGTGTACCAGGGGTTCTCATATAGCCAGTAGACTCCCCCGCCGAACTCGTTCCAGCGGTAACTAATCTTGTAGTATGTATCCGCTCCCCTTGTGGCTTTCCCCCGAGTAAGGGTGGTAAGATAATCAACGGCAAAATAGCTCCTCAAGACCCCATACTCACCCCGGTTCCCGAGGCAGAAATCCCAGTAGTGATTTTTGCTCTCTGCGCCGAATGCAAGCTCCCAGGAGCCGTTATAGTCGGATAGGCTACGCGATGAGTAATCGACATTCATATCGGAGCCACCAAGCAGAAGCCCGAGTGACCAACCATCCACGAACGATGAAGAGAACTTAACAAGCAGTCTGTTGGAATTCATCCTGAACGGTGGAGCGGACTCCTGCTTAATCTCGGTGTTCTCTCTCTGGTATTCTGCGGACACCTGGAGCCTGCTCTTCAATGTCTCGTATCCGGGGTTCCCAACAGTGAGAGCAACCATCCGACAGGGCACCAAGAAAAGCATAAGTAAAGGAATAAATATCTGTTTCATTTTTCATCTCCTCGAAAAGCCCGATGGCTGTATGGCATCGAGATTGCTGGCAAACCAAAGCACAGTTTTTTCAAGCGCCTCATCGAAGCCATACCTTGGTTCCCAGCCCAGCGATTTCCTTATCTTGCTCGAATCTATCGCATATCTAGCATCGTGCCCCGGTCTATCCGGAACAAACTTTATGACCGATTCATCTTTTGCAAGTATTCTCGCTATCCTCCTTGCAAGTTCGATATTCTGTATCCTGAGACCTGTCCCGATGTTATACACCTCTCCTACCTCACCGTCGAGTAAAACCAAGATAATAGCCTCGACCGCATCCTTAACGAACATCCATTCACGAACCTGTGTCCCATCTCCATAAACAGGCATTCTATTCTCCTGAATAGCCATACGGGTAAAAACGGGGATGGCATTGTGCGCATTTTCCCTGGGACCGAAGTTGTTGCACATACGGACAATCTTGTAAGGGAATCCAAATGCTCTGTCCTCGGCAAATATCATCCGCTCTGCCGCCGCCTTCGTGACACTGTAAGGGTTCGTCGGGCAAAAAGGTGCATCCTCCTTTGATGGCTCACCCAGATTCTCACCATACACTTCATCGGTCGATATCTGCAGGAAGAAATCTATACTATGCTTCATCCCGAGCCTCACCATCCGATATACCCCCTCGATGTTCGTGCGTATGAACTGCTCGGCATCCCGAACGGAGAAATCAACCAGACTCTCCGCAGCGAAATTGACCACCACATCGCAGTTTTTCACAAGCCTATCCATAAGGGCAATATCGCATATATCCCCCTGAATGAAGCGGAAGTTATCCATCTCCCGAACAGGTGCGAGGTTTTCAAGCCTCCCTGCGTGAGGGGTTAAAAGGTCGACGACAACAAAATTCGTCTTTGGGAAACGCGGCACTGCTTCCTCAACAAAGTGGCTACCGATGAACCCTGCTGCCCCTGTTACAAGAATAGTTTTGCCGGTTATATTGTATTCCGTCATCTGTCCTTCCTCGACCAGTCGTATGGTATCGGGCTTTCATGCGGGTCGAGCCTATCCTCATCGGGGTTCTCATAGTTGTAAGGCTCGGTCGGGCAGTTCAATACCAGTGCGGTCTCCTCTCCAATCCCCTTCCAACCGTGATACACACCCCTCGGAATCTTCACGATGACCGGTCTCTTATCCCCGATGAATAGCTCGTCCACCTCACCATAAGTAGCCGAATCCTTCCTCGGGTCAAACATAACAAGCTTAATCATTCCTTTCAAGCACACCACAAAATCATCCTGCAGCCTGTGTTTGTGCCATCCTTTGACAACGCCGGGGTAGACCGCCGAAACATAAACCTGCCCGAACTTCTCGAATATATCCTCATCACACCTCAGGCATTCCATAAGCCATCCCCTCTCATCGGGGATAACCCTTCTCTCCTCGACCACGACACCTTCTATCATTCTCTCTCCCGTAGTTTAATTTATGCAACATCTTCCTGGAAGGCAAGGAAAAAGCTCTTATCTTCTCCCTTCATTATATTTTTCTATCCCCAGAGCGAGGGTTCTCATTGCAACTCTTATGTCCTCTTCTTTAAGGACATAAGCAATCCGAGCCTCTTTTCTGCCGAGCGTTTCTGTTGCGTAAAATCCCGGTCCAGGTGCTATCATTGTAGTCGCCTGATTGTATGAGAAATCGGTCAGCATCCATCTGGCGAAATCCTCGACATCATCCACCGGCAGAGTTGCCATAATGTAAAATGCACCCGACGGTTTCCTGCAGAATGCACCTGGAATCTTCTCAAGCTCCTCGATAGTGGTATCCCTGCGGTGCTTATACTCATCCATCATTTTACGGTAGTATTCATCGCCGATATTGTCGAGGACATTCTTCGCGGCACATTGCTCGACCGATGGTGGGCACAACCTTGCCTGCCCGAACCTCAGGACAGAACGCATAACATCACCGTTCTTGCTCGCAATGTTTCCAATTCTTGCGCCACAGGCAGAGAACCGCTTGGAGATAGAATCCAGGAGTATCGCCCTGTCGCGTATCTGAGGGAGGTGCATAACGGAG
>Ga0190360_1001763_pt1 | contig 10956 bp, 15 predicted proteins | sample 48721834_MG_FD_161271 | JGI IMG/M metagenome (GOLD analysis project Ga0190360, IMG submission 161271) | Hydrothermal vent microbial mat bacterial communities from Southern Trench, Guaymas Basin, Mexico - 4872-18-3-4_MG | ecosystem: Environmental > Aquatic > Marine > Hydrothermal vents >... | reverse complement strand
CTCCACTGAGATGGATGAGATTCATTAAAGCCGAGGCAAATGCCTCGGCCTTTTCTAAAATAAAGGAGTAAAGATGAGCTCCGATTATGAACCTCGCAAGATTGAGAAAAAATGGCAAAGGTTCTGGAAGGAAAATAAGGTCTTTTCCTGTGAAAGAAGCAATAAAAGGAAGTACTATGTCCTGGAGATGTTTCCTTACACATCGGGAACCCTCCATATGGGACATATACGAAATTACACCATAGGAGATGTCCTGGCAAGATATAAGTTAATGCAGGGCTACAACGTCCTTCATCCCATTGGATTCGATGCCTTTGGTCTTCCCGCCGAAAACGCGGCCATAGAGAAAAATATCCATCCTCAAAAATGGACCTATGATAACATAAGGGTTTTAGAGAGACAGCTTAAGGAGTTAGGTCTTTCCTATGACTGGGATAGGGAAGTAATCACCTGTGATGAGGATTATTATCGATGGAACCAGTGGTTCTTCCTAAAATTTTATGAAATGGGACTGGTCTATCGGAAGAAAGCCCCTGCTAACTGGTGTCCAAGTTGTCAGACTGTCCTTGCCAACGAGCAGGTAGTGAATGGTCGCTGTTATCGATGTGATACTGAAATATCGCAGAAAGAACTTACCCAATGGTTTCTTAAGATTACCCAATATGCAGATGAGCTCCTTGAGGAGATCGAAAACTTGAAGAATTGGCCTTCCACGGTCAAAAAGATGCAGGTCAACTGGATTGGAAGAAGTTATGGGATGGAGATCAACTTTAGATTATCCGATGACCTCACCCCGATTCCTGTGTTCACCACCCGGCCTGATACCATCTTTGGAGCCACTTATCTGGTGCTTTCTCCCCAGCATCCTCTCCTGGAGAAAATTCTTGTAAGAAATCCCGGGATAAAAGATGCAGTGGAGCGAATGAAAAAGGACCAGTTGAAAAAAGGAGAAGTTGAAAAGGAGGGAATCTTCAGTGGCTTCTGGGCGATAAATCCTGTAAATCAGGAAAAGATACCCATCTGGATAGCTAATTATGTACTTATGCAATATGGTACAGGAGCCATTATGGCCGTTCCTGCTCATGATGAGAGAGACTTCGAGTTTGCCAAAAAATATGGCCTTCCTATAAGAGTGGTCATCCGTCCTCCTGGCTCAAATCTCAATGAGGAGGCGATGAGCCAGGCTTATGTAGAGGAAGGCGAGATGGTGAACTCAGCTCAATTTAGCGGCCTTCCCAGTGAAAAGGGACGAGAAGAGATAAGTAAATGGATGCAGGCTAAGGGGATGGCCACTCCTAAGGTAAATTATAAGCTTCGAGATTGGTGCATTTCCCGCCAGCGCTATTGGGGAACGCCAATCCCTATCATTTATTGTGAGAAGTGTGGAACGGTGCCCGTTCCCGAAAAAGACCTTCCGGTCCTCCTTCCTTCGGATGTCAAGATCACCGGAAAAGGGGGCTCTCCTTTAAGCAGGGTTTCCTCCTTCGTGAGATGCAGATGCCCCCGATGTGGTGCGCCGGCAAGACGCGAGACGGACACTATGGACACCTTTGTGGATTCATCATGGTATTTCCTGCGCTACGCGAGCAAAAAGCATGACTGCCTTCCCTTCGATCCTGAGGAGGTAAACTACTGGATGCCTGTGGATCAATACATCGGAGGGATAGAACATGCCATCCTTCACCTTCTGTACAGCCGCTTTTTCATCAAGGCTCTTCGGGATCTGGGACTTATCAAGGTGGGAGAGCCGTTTAAGAGACTACTTACCCAGGGAATGGTGATAAAGGATGGGGCAAAGATGTCCAAGTCGAAGGGTAACGTGGTGGATCCTGGTGAGATGATAGAGAGATTTGGCGTGGATACAGTGCGAGGATTTATCCTTTTCGCTGCTCCTCCTGAGGTTGATCTGGAATGGAAGGAGCAAGGATTGGAGGGTATAAATCGCTTCCTAAGAAGGGTATGGAGGCTGGTTAACGAGGAACTGGACAGAAGTGGTCAAGAGAAGGTGAAGGTGAGGGCTGAATTTTTGGAGATCCATCGTTCAGGATTAAAGGGAAAGGAAAGAATACTTCAGCATATGGTGAACAAGACGATAAAAAAGGTCACCGAGGACATCGAAGAAAGGTATCATTTTAACACCGCCCTATCCTCTCTTATGGAGCTGGTTAATTTTCTTTACCAATTTCCAGATAAAGGAACTTCCGTTTATCGGGAAGCGCTTGCCATTCTCGTCCTGCTTTTGTCTCCTTTTACTCCTCATATTTGCGAGGAGCTATGGCAGAGGATGGGATATGAGGAAAGTGTTGTAAAACAAAGGTGGCCCTCCTACAGGGAAGAGTTTCTCAAAGAGGATGAGGTGACCGTGGTAATCCAGGTCAACGGAAAGCTCCGGGACAAGATCTGCGTCCAGGCAGGAATGGCAAGGGAAGAGGTGGAGCGGTTGGCTTTACAGCGAGAGAAGATAAAAAGATACACACAGGGAAAGAAAATCAAAAGGATTATTTACGTTCCCGACAGGTTAGTGAACATAGTGGTGGAATAAGAGCAACCAGCTATGTGGAATCTTACCCGAGAAGAGCAAGGGGTAGTTTTCTTCATAGTGGCGGCGCTGTTGGTTGGATTAGGGGTTAAGCTTTTTTTGGGAGGAATACCCCATTCCCAGCTTTCTTTCTCGCCCAATAAGCTGATCAAGGTAAAGGTCAGCGGTGCGGTAAAGAAACCAGGCTGGTATGCTTTACCAGAGGGAAGCCCTACCATCGAGGCAATCAAGATGGCGGGAGGACCTCTTCCCTTAGCGGATTTAAGAGGACTGAGTTTGAGTTCTCCTTTAAAAGATAAGGAGGAAATTCAAGTTCCACAAAGCAAAGTTAACATAAATTCCGCCTCCTTAGATGAGCTGACCTCTCTTCCAGGAATTGGTCCTGTCCTCGCTAAAAGGATCATCGAATACCGCAAGAAAAACGGAGGTTTTAAGGACCTTTCCGAGCTAAAGAAAGTTCCAGGGATAGGTGAGGCAAAGTTTGCTCAAGTTAAGGAGAACATCACTCTGGAAGATAATCCTGAAGGGTGAAGATGGGAAAGAAAGATTAGGGGAAAATAGCAAGGAGAGTAAAGATGAGAATAGACTCTTATGATTTTGGCTCAATCATGATCGACGGCAAAGTTCACAACTCAGATGTCATGATATATCCTGATAGAGTTGAGAAATGGTGGAGAAAAGAAGGGCATAGCGTCTATAAAGAAGATATTGATAAAGTTATAGAGGAAAAGCCCTCCGTCCTGATAATAGGAACCGGCGCTTATGGATATGTTAAGGTATCTCAGGAGGTCTTTGAGTATACCGAAAAGAACGACATAAGGCTCGTCGTCGAGTCCACGCGAAAGGCTTGTGAGGAATATAACAACCTGAGCAAAACACAGAAGGTTGTAGCTGCTCTACATCTAACATGTTGAAAGGTCATCACCTAACTGCCGAATATATGAAGTAGACTCCGAAGCCGAACAGAATTAGCCCGCATATAGCGTATAAAATTTTCTGTAGCTTTCCACCCCAAAAGCGTTGAGTTCTATAGATAGCTAAGGAGACAGTTAAATACCATCCAAGGTCACACAGCCAATGAACTGTAGCGAGCAGGATAAATCCCACCAAACCAAACGATGTGGATTTCATTATAAGCGCCGCTCCTATGGTCGCCCACCATAAGAAAAAGTAGGGGTTAGAAGCGGAGGCAAGGGCTCCCGCAGCCACTGAATTATAAGCTAAGTTCTCACTTTCCTGAATCGATGAGGATCTGTGTCTAATTACACCCGTTCCCAGATAGATTAGGGTTAGTCCTCCCACCAGGCCAATAATGCTCTTGAAGACGGGAAGCTTAAGGAATTCAATCAGGCCAAAATATATCAAGAGCATCAGGGGAAATTCTACTGCCCCATGTCCCAAAGCTATTCCCATCCCTGCCGTTTGAGACCGGTAAGATTTGATCATGGTTACTGCAAGTACCGGTCCCGGCATCATCACTCCGGAAAGGGAAATTGCCATCACGCTGAGTAAGAATAATATCATCGTCATGACAGATTATTAGACTGCCTCGAAGGCCCCTTTAATTAACTCGATATCGCAAACCTGGTTTCCCTTCATGAGAATACCTACCACATCAAACCGACAGTTTACATCCCTTAGCTTACGTTGGGCAAGATAACCAAGAGCTATTCTGGTGAGACGACGCCTCTTAGAGTAGGAGACAGCCTCTTGAGGTAATCCAAAGTCGGTAGACCGGCGCGTCTTTACCTCTATAAATACCAAATCTTTTTTATCCCTGGCTATTATGTCTATTTCTCCTGACCTTGAGCGATAATTTCTCTCTATTATCTTATAGCCTTTTCTCTTCAAAAACTCAATAGCTATTTCCTCTCCTCTTCTTCCCAGCTCTCTTTTGCTGTCGATATCCTCTTCTCCTTTAATAAACAGGCCTTTTTATGATCTTGACGTGCCACGGTGGCCAGTAGACGAGAAATGCTCTTGCTATTATGTTCTCTGCGGGGACAAATCCCCAATAGCGGCTATCATCACTTGTATCCCTGTTGTCGCCTAAGACGAATAGAGAATTATCCGGAACCTGCACCGGTCCATATTCATCCCGAGGAAATCCTCTTTCTCGCAGGTCCTCGTGCATGACATATGACTCCGTCAGTAATTTTCCATTTACATAGACCTTCTTATCTTTTATCTCAATCTCATCTTCTGGCAGTCCGATCACCCTCTTGACAAAATCCTTCCGAGGGTTAAGGGGGTATTTAAACACGATCACATCTCCTCGCTTCACATTTTCAATCCCGTAGAAGAGCTTATAAGCCAGAATGCGATCTCCTACGTGCAAGGTTGGTTCCATAGAGCCGGAAGGAATCCAGAAAGCCTGCACCACGAAGCTTCTCACCAGGAAGGCTAAGACGAAGGCGATGACTATGGTCTCTACTGTCTCCCTGAGATAGTGTAGAGCGCTCTTTCTCATTTTCTCTTTCTCAGGTATGAAAGATTAGCTCTTCGTGCCTTCCCTCTTTTGATCACCTCTATCTTCTCGATCAAGGGAGAGTGAAGGGGAAATGTCCTTTCCACCCCGATACCAAACGAAAGCTTCCTTACAGTAAAGGTCTCCCTGGTTCCTCCTCCTCTTCTTCGCAAGACCACCCCCTCAAAGACCTGAATTCTTTTCCTTCCCCCTTCGTGAATGCTAAGGTGTACAGCAACCGTATCTCCAGGACGAAAATCCGGAATTTCCTTCTTTATATATTTTCCCTCTATTTTCTCTATCTTTGTCTGCATCAGTATCCCTCTTACAAAAATCGAGGGGAGCTGTCTTCCCCTCTTTGAGAATATATCAAGTTTACAAACTCCTTTAGGTTTTTTACCTATCCTCTTTGCCTTCGAATTCTGAGATGTTATCCTTTATCTCGCGTAGCAGCTTTTTGTCCTCCTCACTAAGCTTTACCTTTTTCAACAGTTCAGGACGTCTCCTTAGGGTTCTTTCCAGCATCTTTCTTCTACGCCATTTTCTGATCAACTCATGATTGCCGGACAAAAGTACCTCTGGTACCTTCCACCCTCTAAACTCCGCCGGACGAGTATATTGAGGATATTCTAAAAGCCCAGAGTAAAACGAATCCTCCTTTGCCGAGTTCTCACATCCTAAGACACCGGGAAGTAATCTGGCCACTGCATCTACAACCACCATCGCCGCCAGCTCTCCTCCCGTGAGGACGTAATCCCCTATGGATATCTCCTCTTCTGCCAGATGTTCCCTTACCCTCTCATCTACTCCCTCATAGTGTCCACATATGAGAATTAGATTTTCTTGTTTGGCTAACTCCTTTGCCTTTTCCTGATTAAAGAGGGTCCCTTGAGGAGAGAGCAAAATCACTTTACCTTTTGAGGGCTTAATTTCCTCCTTAATTTTCTCCACTGCCTCAAAGATGGGCTCCGGCTTCATAACCATTCCCCCGCCCCCTCCAAAAGGGGCATCGTCTACCGTGTGATGCCTGTTATAGGTAAACTGGCGGGGATTACAGAAATGAATACTTAAAAGTCCCTTCTCCTGTGCCCTTTTAATTATACTCTCCTCAAAGGGACCTTTAAACATAGAAGGAAACAAGGTAACGATATCCACCCGCATTCTTAAGACGATTAATCCTCCAGGATTTCTACCATTACCCGCTTCTTTATTTTTGCAGCAGCTGCTCCCACGAGCGTCCGTAAGGCATTGGCAACTCTACCTCCCTTTCCTATTACCTTGCCCATATCCTCCTTGGCCACACGAATCTCCAGCAGGATAACCTTTTCCGCTTTTACCTCCTGAACCTGTACCTCATCAGGGTTGTCCACTATCCTCTTGACCATGTACTCCACAAACTCGCGCATTTTACCCTCCTTGTTTGTAATGAGAAGTCAACCTTCGGTTTCCCCTTTTATTTCATCTCCTTAAGAAGATATCTCGTCTCGGGAAAGAATGGAGAAATTCAGCAAGAGCTTCTTTGCAGAATTAGAAAGCTGAGCTCCCTTGCCAATCCAATCTAATATTCTCTCCTTATCTGCTCCTATCTTTTTACTCCTGGGATCATACCATCCCAATTTCTCAATATACTTCCCCTTTACCGAGGCTCGAGAATCCGTCACCACTATACGGTAAAAAGGAAGATTCTTAGCTCCTGTCCTTTGCAATCGAATCCTCGTTGACACCAGCAGTCTCCTTTTTAAGAGTTGTATTAGCAACCTCTTTAAGTTTAAGCACCGCCTTTTGGGGATCTGGTGCTCCGAAAACAGCTATCCCAGCTACCAGTATGGTAGCGCCTGCTTGTACCACCTTCCTGGCGGTATCATGATTGATTCCCCCATCCACCTCAATCTCAAAGGAAAGTCCTCTTTTCTTACCCATTTCCTTAAGGTCTCTTATCTTTGGTAGAACTCCTGGAAGAAAACTCTGCGCTCCAAATCCTGGGTTGACCGTCATGAGGAGGACCAGGTCTAAACGGGGCAAAATATATTCCAGTTCACAAAGAGGGGTAGAAGGATTTAGTGCCACCCCTGCCTTAATTTTCTTTTCTTTAATAGAAGTAATTAAGCGATCCAGATGGTAAGAGGTCTCGATATGGACAATGATTATATCGCATCCGGCCTGAGCAAAGGGCTCAATCCACTCTTCCGGATTGTCCACCATGAGGTGAACTTCAAAAGGTAAATTGCTCTTTTTTCTAAGGCATTTTACCACCATAGGGCCGAAAGTGATGTTTGGAACAAAATGCCCGTCCATCACGTCCAGATGAAGAAGATCAGCCACCTTCTCCACCTTTCTTATTTCCTGATGAAGACAGCTAAAATCAGCCGAAAGTATAGAAGGAGATATCTTGATCATTTTACCCTCTTTACCTTCACCAACCTACCCTCTATGTATACCCTGATCTCCCCTTTTCCCACTAATCTGGAGCTGATCCATAACCTTTCCCCAGGATTTCTTTTTCCATAATCTATACTCCTGACTCCCTCCAAATCGATGATTGTAACCCGAACTCTTCTCGGGGTAAAACCCGGAGGAATATCGACACAGGTTAAAATCCATCTTTCTTTCTGGACGACCGGTCCTTCCTTTTTATAAGAGGCACTTACCTCAAACTCGACCAAAGTTTTCTCACTTACCATTGATCCAGCAACCGGGGACTGGGAAAGAACTATTCCTTCTTCTTCTGAGGAGGGGACCTCTTTTATCCTTCCTATTCTCAAGGGTATCTTCTCGGCTAAATCCTTCACTCTTTTTATCTTACTTCCCGTAAAATCAGGCATATAGTACTGCTTTTCTTCTGGTCCTAAGCTTACCAAAAGGTTTATCCCCTCCTCCCGGTTCATCTCAACTCGGGGAGGGGGATCCTGAGCTGAAACCTTCCCTTCAGGAAGGTCATCATAGATATAACTTATGTTCCCTATCTTCAATCCTCTTTGAGAAAGATAAATCCTCGCCTCAATTAGTTTCTTTCCAACCACCGAAGGGACGACCACTGATTTTTTCCCCTCACTTATGACCACCTCAATTTCTCTACCCTTTCTCACCCGCACTTCAGGAGAGGGAACCTGAGAAATGATGATACCCTCAGGAATCTCAGAAGAATACTTTCTATCCACCACCTTCAAAGCCAGATCACGCTCACTCACCAGAAGGAGTGCTTCCTTCAGGTCTTTGCCCACGACACAGGGAACCTCTACCCTCTCCGGAGGTATTAATATACGCAGCGTGAGAAGACACACTCCTATAGTTATTCCTAAAAGAAAAAGAAATACCCCTGCTATCTTCAGTAGACTCTTCAACCACGATAGCAACTCTACTCCTTTAACTGGCTCTTAGCCACTTCTACCAATTCCGAGAACTCCTGAGGATCATTAACCGCTAAATCGGAGAGGACCTTTCTGTTCAATCCGACGTTAGCCTTCCTTAATCCCTTTATAAAGAGGCTATAAGAAAGACCTCTCTCTCGAGCAGCTGCATTAATTCTCGTAATCCAGAGTCTTCTAAATTCTCTCTTTTTTCTCTTTCTATCCCTATAGCTGGCAGAAAGTGCCTTCTTTAAAGCCTCGCTGGCTAAGGTATAAAGCTTGCTTCTTCCCCCTCTATATCCCTTAGCAGCTCTGAGAACCTTCTTCCTTTTCTTGACGTGTATTACTCCCCTCTTTACTCTACTCATTTCCTCGTCCTTACACCTAAATTATGAAAAAGCACCACTTAGGAGGAAAGCATTTCCTTCTCTAAGCGGGTCTTTAGCATTTCTTAAGCTGAATGAACTTCTATATATCAGACGGCGCTACCTATCAGCTTTTTAATCCTTTTAGCATCTCCTCCGCTGAGCAATACGCTTTTCCTTAGTTCCCTTTTTTTCTTGGAGGTCTTCTTTCTCTTCAGGTGTCCTCCGCAGGCTTTGCTCCTTGCTATTTTACCCTTCTTGGTTACCTTGAACCGCTTCATTACCCCTCTATGACTCTTTATCTTAGGCATTCTTCTCCCTTAAAATTAATTTTGGTGCACCTTCTTTGGTATAAGGTATAGCTCCATCACCCTTTTTTCATCTTTGGGAAAGGACTCGACTTTTGCTATATCCTCCGTCTCGCCGGCTACCCGTTCCAGAATTTTTCTTCCCCTTTCCGCAAAGACCATCTCCCTCCCCTTAAACCTGAGGGAAACCTTCACCCTATGACCTTCTTCCAAGAACCTGCGTATACTTTTTACCTTAATGAGAAAATCGTGCTCTCCTATTTTGTAAGTTAACCTTACCTCCTTTAAGACATTGCTGGAATGTTTTTTCTGAGTTTTTCTTCTTCTCTTCTCCTGCTGGTATTTGAACTTCCCATACTCGAGAATACGACATACCGGAGGATGGGCTTTTGGGGCTACCTCTATCAAATCCAGTCCCCTCTGCCGTGCCATCTCTAAAGCGCTTTCGAGGGGGAGAATTCCAATTTGCTCTCCTGCCTCATCGATGACTCTTACCTCTTTTGCCCTTATTTCCTCATTTACCCGAATTTTTACCTCTCTGCTAATATATAGGCCTCCTTAACTTTTATCTTCTATCTTTGTTTTAACCATTTCAATAAACTCACTTATCTCAAGGCCTCTTAAGTTCTCCCCGTCTCTTGTACGGACAGTTATGATTTCTTTCTCTTTTTCCCTCGGTCCTATTATGACCATGTAGGGAATTTTCTCCAGCTGTGCCTGTCTCACCTTATACCCCAACATCGCGTTATCATCATCTACCTCCACCCTTATGCCCTCACTCATCATCTTCTGATAGACTTGCCAGGCAAAGAGGCTTTCCTTTGTCGTCACGGTTAATATTCTCACTTGCACTGGAGAAAGCCAGACAGGAAATGCTCCCCCCCAGTGCTCAATCAATATTCCAATAAATCTCTCCATCGTTCCTAAAACCACTCGATGAATCATCACCACCCGCTCTTTCTTTCCACTGGGAGCGATATAAGTCAGGTCGAACCTCTCAGGGAGATTAAAGTCCACCTGAATGGTGGGACCCTGCCATAGCCTGCCCAGCGCATCCTCCATCTGAACATCTATTTTTGGCCCATAAAAAGCTCCTTCTCCCTGAGCAACTTCAAAGGGGATGTTCTCTTTCTCTAAGGCAGTTGTCAAAGCTTGCGTTGCTCTTTCCCAGTTTTCAAGGGAGCCAATATATTTTCGAGGTCGAGTAGAAAGAGTCATCTGATAACCTAAACGAAAGGTTTTCATCATAAATAGCACAAACCGCAAAACTTCTCTCACCTCATCCACCAGCTGGGAGGGCATACAGAATATATGAGCATCATCCTGGGTAAAACCCCTTACTCGAAGAAGGCCGTGCAACACCCCTGAATCTTCTCGCCTGTAAACGGTGCCAAGCTCAAAGTATCTTAAGGGAAGATCCCTGTAACTTCTAATCTTGGAGTTATAGACTAAAATATGTCCCGGGCAGTTCATCGGTTTGACCACATATTCTTCCTTTCCCAGGGAAAAGACATACATATTTTCTCTATAGTAGTCTAGATGACCTGATTGTTTCCAGAGATGCGCTCGTGAGATATGAGGAGTTATGACCGGCTGATAGCCCCTTTTCAGATGTTCTTCTTTCTCGAACCTCTCCAAGATCTCTCTCAAAATAGCTCCCTTGGGATGATAAATCACCAGACCCGCTCCCAATTCACTGGAGAGGCTAAAAAGATCCAGACTCTTTCCCAGCTTTCGATGGTCTCTTTTCTTCGCTTCCTCTATACGATTAAGATAACTGTCCAAATCCTCTTTTTTAAAGAACGCCGTTCCGTAAATACGAGAAAGCATAGGATTTCCTTCTTTTCCACGCCAATAGGCTCCTGCTAAGGAGAGAAGACGGAAAAATTTCACTTCACCTGTACTTCTTACGTGAGGACCACGACACAGA
>Ga0190360_1001758_pt1 | contig 10982 bp, 7 predicted proteins | sample 48721834_MG_FD_161271 | JGI IMG/M metagenome (GOLD analysis project Ga0190360, IMG submission 161271) | Hydrothermal vent microbial mat bacterial communities from Southern Trench, Guaymas Basin, Mexico - 4872-18-3-4_MG | ecosystem: Environmental > Aquatic > Marine > Hydrothermal vents > Microbial... | reverse complement strand
GATCATCGACTCGATAAACCCTTACGGCGAGGAACCGGACAAAGGTTGTTTCAGGAAAGCCTTAGCCGAGGGGGTAACCACCGTGATCTGCCGTCCGGGGAGTGGAAATGTCATCGGGGGGCAGGCGGCAGCGGTAAAGACCTATGGAAAGACAGTGGACGAGATAATAAGGAACTTCCCCTGCGATATGAAGATGGCGATGGGAAGAAAGAAGGGGACGGGCGGTTACCCGATGACCAAAATGGGCACCGCCTACATCATCAGGAAATACCTCCTCTTGGGAAGGGAATATCAGAAAAAACTTGAGGAATACGAGAAAGAGAAAAAGAAAAACCCAAAGGCAAAACCACCGAAGCGAGACCTCAAGGCAGAAGCGATGGCACTCGTCACCTCGGGGAGGCTTCCAGTACACATCCATGTAACTGATGCCAACGACATAATGACCATCGTCCGGATAGCAACCGAGTTCGGTCTAAAAGATGTCTCCTTAGGACATGCGGAGGAGGCATACAAGGTAGCAAGAGAACTCGCCAAACACAACATCAAGGTGGTGGTTGGTCCCCGGGTCATCGTCTATGATGATGAGAACCATCTGATAGACCTCGCTGAATACCTTAGGAAGGCGGGAGTTGAGGTCTCCATTATGACCGATGCCGATGTGGTTCAACAGGAGTACCTCCGCTATCAGGCAGCTCTTGCGGTAAAATACGGTATGCCCTACGAGGAGGCTCTCCGTGCCATCACCCTTAATCCAGCGAAGCTCGCCGGCGTTGCCGATAAGGTAGGAAGCATCGAGCCGGGAAAACTGGCTGATATCGTCATATTCTCCGGCGATCCCTTCGATGTATTGAGTCGGGCGGAAAAGGTCTTCATCGAAGGGAAACTTGTCTATAAAGCAAAATAAGGGGAGAGTAAAATGAGAGTTAAAGAATTAAAAATAATCGCGGCAATCCTACTCCTTTTCTCCCTTATTGCATATCCCTCCGAGAGAGCGACGGTCATTATTGGGGGGAAGGTGATCACCGTGACCAAGGGGATCATAGAGAAGGGGAAAATAGTAATTAGAGACGGGAAGATCGTCGCGGTAGGGGAAAATGTGAAGATACCAAAGGGAGCGATGAGGATAGATGCGAGGGGAAAGGTGATCCTTCCCGGTCTCATCGAGGCGGATACTACCCTCGGCTTGGGAGGAATGAGAGGAGGAGACGCCAACGAGGCGACCAAGCCAAACACCGCTGAGCTCTCGGTACTTGATGCCATCAATCCCTTCGACAAGAACATTGAGCGCGCCCTGGCGGGCGGAATAACCACTGCCCTCATCAATCCGGGGAGAATAAATGTTATCGGAGGCCAAGGAGCAGTGGTAAAGCTCTCAGGGAGAACGGTATCGGAGATGGTACTTTTAGCTCCTGCTGGAGTAAAGTTCTCCTTAGGCGAAGGACCCAAATTCTACTATGGGAAGAAGGGACGTCTTCCCTCTACCAGAATGGGGGCTGCCTATATAGTAAGGAAGGCTCTCCTCGATGCCAGGGATTATCTAAAGGAATGGGAGGACTATCAAGAAGCGAAGAAGGAGGGGAAAGACGCTAAAGAACCAAGAAAGAATCTATCGCTTGAGCCATTGGCTAAACTCTTAAAGGGTAAGTTAACCGCCTATATCGAATGCTACCGAGCTGACGACATTATGACCGCCCTGAGGTTGATCGATGAGTTCAAAATTAAAAAGGCAGTCCTCGTTGGGGTAAGCGATGGGTACTTGGTAGCTGATGAGATCGCAAAGAGGAAGGTGCCGGTCATCATCACCCCAGCAGGGGTAGAACCTCATAGGATGGAGACGGAGCGAATAAACATAAAGAACGCCGCCATTCTTCACAAGGCAGGGGTAAAGGTTATCCTCCACGCTTCTTATTCTATGGGGATCGGGGCGGTAAGGGAGCTCCCCCTCCTCTCTGCCTTCGCTATAAAAGGCGGGCTTCCCCGAGAAGAGGCGCTTAAAGGGATAACCATCTATCCCGCAGAGATCCTTGGGGTAAGTGATAGGATTGGAAGCATTGAGCCAGGGAAAGATGCCGATCTCGTTATCTTTTCGGGAGATCCCTTCTTCTATCGTAGCCGGGTGGAAAAGGTTCTGATAAACGGGAAAATAGTCTACTCTTTAAAATAAGGAGAGAGGGAATCCCCCCTCTTTTCCTTTCCGTTAAAGACCATTTTTCGTTGTTAAGGGGCTTTCCTATGAAGTATAATTGTTTGTTTAACACAAAATACCTGTAATCCCATAATCAAGGGAGGTAGCCTATGAAATATAGGTCTATTTTGGTAGCGACTCTGGCGATCATCCTCCTCCCCTTGTGGCTGATGGCTCAGAACCTCTACATAAAGGGAGGGACGATCATCACCGTCACCAAGGGGACAATTAAAGGAGGAGCCATCCTTATCAAAAAAGGGAAGATCGCTGCGGTGGGGAGGAATGTTAAATGTCCTCCCGGGGTAAAGGTGATTGATGCTAAAGGGAAATACATCATCCCAGGGATAATCGACGCCCATTCCCATATGGCACTTGACGGCGATATTAACGAAGCGACCAACCCAGTTACTGCCGAAGTAAGGATGAGGGATGCCATCGACTTTGACAATCCGGTGATCCTCCAGGCGCTCGGTGGAGGGGTGGCGGCGGCAAAGCTGATGCATGGAAGCGCCAATGTAATCGGCGGTCTCAATGTAGTGGTAAAGCTCAAATGGGGGAAACCACCTGAAGAGTGGTTTATCCCTGACGCCCACAAACAACTTAAGATGGCTTATGGTGAGAACCCAAAACGGGTCTATGGTTCCCGAGGACAAATGCCCTCGACCAGAATGGGGAACGCTTATGCGCTGAGGAACGCAATGATCCAGGCGAAGGAGTATATGAGGAAGTGGGCGGAATATGAAAAGGCAAAGAAAGAGGGAAAAGATGCCAAGAGGCCGAAACGGGATTTGAGGCTCGAGACCTTAGCCGATCTCCTTCGGGGTAAATACACCGTCGATTTCCATTGCTATCGTGCCGATGGGATCGCCAACCTCCTTTCGATAGCTGATGAGTTCGGTTTCCGGGTAGAGGTGTTGAGCCATGCCCTCGAGGGATATAAGATCCCGGATATAATAAAAAGTCATAACGCATCGGTCTCCACCTTTGCTGACGGCTGGGGTTATAAGATGGAGGCGTTCGATGGCATACCCTATATGGTACCCCTTCTCTTCCGTTACGGGGTAAATGTACTGGTAAGCTCGGACTCGGACAACACCATCAGAAGGCTCTATATAGAGGCCTCCAAGGCGATGAAGTACGGCGACCTCACCCCTGATGAAGCACTTAGGTTGATAACTATAAACCCAGCAAAGGCGCTTGGGCTCGACCACCGGATGGGAAGCATCGAGGTAGGCAAGGATGGAGATATCGCCATCTTCGACCGCCATCCAATGGACACCTTTACCAAATGCGTGATGACCATCATCGAGGGCGAGGTTTACTTCGACATCAACAAATATGCTTCCTCTCCTAAATGATGGAGGAATAAGATGAGAACAAATAAACTATCAAAAACGCTGGTGCTTATCGCCTTTTTCTTTCTTCTTGCTACAAGCACCTTTGCTGACGAGAAGCCGATCCTGATCAAGGGAGGTACTATCGTCCCCGTGACCAAACCCATCATAAAGAAGGGAGACATCCTCATAAAGGATGGAAAAATCGTCCAAATGGGAAGAAGGATCAAAGCGCCCCGCGGAGCCAGGGTGATAGACGCAAGAGGGTTATACATCTACCCCGGGATGATCGACGCCTACAGTAGCCTGGGAATGGTTGAGGTAGGAAGCGTTTCCGCCACTGTGGATACCAACGAGACAACGAAAAAGATAACCCCCTTCCTCTCGGTGCTCGATGCCATCGATCCCGACTCTGCTCCGATAGGGGTAACCCGGGTAAACGGAATAACCACCGCTCTGGTATCTCCTGGCGCAGCCAACCCAATAGCGGGCAAAGCAGCGGTGATCGATCTTGCCGGGCGCACCGTTGACGAAATGGTTTTGGCGCCGGATGTAGCGATGATCTTTTCCTTCACCAAAGGTAGCAGGGGCTACGGAAGCAGGGGAAGAGGGGGATATCCCTCAACGAGAATGGGGATTGCTGCTCTAATCAGACAAACATTGATCGATGCGGAAGACTACCTTAAAAAGATCGAAACCTGGGAGAAAAAGGGAAAAAAGGGACCGAAGCCACCGAGAAATACCACCTATGAGGCGCTCATACCGGTATTAAAGGGAGAGATGCCCGTCATCGCCAATGTGCGGGAGGCAAGGGAGATAAGGGTGGCGCTCGAGATAGCCGATGCCTTCCATCTCAAGCTCATCCTCTTAAATGCCAATGAATGCGACAAAATGATAGAAAAGATCAAGGAGCGGAATATTCCCATCCTTCTGGGAAACATCTTCACCAATCCCGATGAAACTCAGCCCTACGACTTCTACTACAAGCTACCCCTCAGGCTCTATCGAAACGGCATCAAGTTCGCCATCTTCGTCGGCGGTGCCCATTCGGTGAGGAACCTTCCCTACTCCGCAGCGGTGGCAGTCGCTTACGGACTCCCCTATGAAGAAGGGTTAAAGTCGATAACCATCTATCCGGCGGAGATATTGGGGATCGCTGACAAGGTGGGAAGCATCGAGAAGGGCAAGATCGCCAACTTGGTAGTCTGGACCGGGGATCCCCTTCAGGTGAGATCGCGGGTAAAACATCTGATCATCAAAGGGAAGCTCGTCCCCCTCACCAACCACGATACCGAGCTCAGGGATAGGTATCTCTACCTCTACAAACATTTAAAGATAAAACTCCATTAATGGGGAGGGACCGATGAAAAAGGCTAAAGTAACCCTTATCGCCTTAGCCCTTCTTTTCTCCCTTCTTCTCTCCCCCGCCTCTTCCAAAGACGAAGGGATAATCGCCATCAAGGGGAAGATCGTTTATACCGCTTCAGGTGCTCCCATCAAAAACGGGGTAATCCTGATCAAGGGAGGAAAGATCATAAAGGTAGGATCGAGGCTAAAAATACCAAAGGGCGCGGCCGTCTATACCGCTAAGGTGGTGATGCCTGGGTTGGTCGAGGCTCACTCCCACTTTGCGGTGATGTCCGACGCCAACGAGGCCACCAATCCCATCACCCCCGGGATGAGGGTATCGGATGCGATAAACATCAGCGATCCTTATTTCTATTATCCTCTCTCAGGTGGAGTGACCACCATCGTAACAAGACCGGGAAGTGCCAATGTGATCGGAGGATTAAGCGCAGCTCTCAAGCTAAAGCACAATGTCCCTCTTGATAAGATGATCATCAAGGATCCCTGCGACTTCAAGATGGCGCTCGAAGGGAATCCGATAGGCGTTTACGGAAGACGGGGAAGGATGCCAGCGACGATGATGGGATGCTATTACCTTGCCCGCAAGACCTTCCTCAGGGGCCAGGAATACATCAAAAAGTGGGAGAAATACGAGAAAGAGAAGAAGAAAAACCCAAACGCCATACCGCCGAAGCGCGATCTCGCCTTAGAGGCGGTAGCGATGGCGCTTAAGCGAGAGATACCGGTTCACATCCACACCGCAAAGGCGAACGAGGTGGATGCTGGCCTTCGCCTTTTTGACGAATTTCATCTTGACGGGAGCTTTGCCCACGCCTATTGGGGCTATCTTATCGCCGATGAATTGGGGAAGAGGAAGGAGGTCCTCGTCCTTGGTCCGGAGATGTTCTTCCACTACTTCGGGGAAAAGGGAATAATGAACTCCGCTGCTATCCTGGCAGCAAAGGGGGCGAAGATAGCGGTCCAGACAGATGCAAATGCCTACGGGGTAAAGTACCTTCGAAATACCGCCGCTCTCTGTGTCCGATATGGACTCCCTGAGGATGTAGCTATAAAGGCGATAACCATAAACGCTGCCGATGCGGTAAACCTCGATGACCGGGTAGGAAGCATCGAGCCGGGAAAGGACGCCGATATCGTCCTTATGGACGGCGATCCTTTCGAGGTCTTGACCACGGTAGAAAAGGTCTTCGTCGATGGTAAGCTCGAATTCGAGAACAAGAAGCATTACCATACCATTGCCGATCTCAAACTCGCCCCTCCCAAGATAAGCCACAAAAAGATAAAAATAAGAAGAAAAAGTGAGAAGATCATCGCAATCACCGGAGGAAGGATCATTACCGTCAGCAACGGAGTAATAGATAGGGGGACGATACTGATCGAGAACGGGAAGATAAAAGCGGTGGGAAGAAGGATCCACATTCCCAAAGAAGCAACGGTAATCGATGCTTCGGGCAAGGTGATAATGCCGGGGATCGTCGCTGCTGCCTCCTCCCTTGGGCTTTATTCCGACTGGAAGAGGATAACCCACACCGATGAAGCGGTAAATCCAGTGACCCCGGCAATGGAGGTAATCCACGCCATAGACCCCTTCTTCCCCACGGTACGAGATGTCCTCGTCTCTGGGGTGACCACCGCCAATGTCAATCCGGGTGCTGCCAATGTGCTCGGCGGAAGAGGGGCAGTCATAAAGACAGTGGGAAGAACGGTGGAGGAGATGCTGGTCAAGAAACACAGTATGATGATGACCTCCTACTGTTCCCGCCCCAAATCGGTCTATGGCTCGAAGGGAAGGATGCCAGCAACCAGAATGGCTATCGCCTATCTCCTCCGGGACAATTTCCTCAAAGCCAAAGAATATAAAGAGAGGCTCGAAAAGGCGAAAAAAGAAGGAAGGGAGATACACCGTGACCTAAACCTTGAGGCGCTCATCCCGGTGATCGAAGGTAAAATGCCGTTGATGGTCGAAGCGGAGAGGAAAAGCGACATCCTAAGGGCGATAGAGATAGCCGATGAGTTTAAGATAAAACTGATAATTCTCGGAGGAGCGGAAGCACATCTGGTAGCTGACCAGCTCGCGGAGCGAAATATACCGGTGGTTATCACCCATCTCAGGGAGCACAGGAGGACCAATGAGACGAAGAGATTCAGAACCGATATGGCAGCACTCCTGGAAAAGAAAGGGGTGAAGGTTGGATTTATGTTGGACGACGCCAGATGGCCCATAAGCACCTTAGGCCATCAGGATGGAAACCTCCTGATGAACGCCGCCCTATGTTTCAAGCTCGGGATGAGCGAGGAAGGAGCGATAAAGGCACTCACCATCTATCCAGCAGAGTTCCTCAATATAGCGGACCGGGTAGGAAGCATCGAGAAAGGGAAGGATGCTGATATCATCATCCTCAAGGGGCACCCATTCCTCCTGAAGGCAGTACCAGAATTGGTAATGGTCAACGGAAAGATAGCCTATAAGGAGAGATAAGGGGGGATTAAAAGGGGGGTGGCAAATGCCACCCCCCTTTTTTAATCTATTAGCCTTTACCCCGAGCCTCCTAACAAACCTCTACCAAGAGAAGGTTACTTGGCGGTCACCAAGAAGAGCGAGACCATAAGCCCCAAAATGGCATAAAGCTCGGGGAAAACCCCCATAGTGAGCACCTTTCCTAACGCGGTCTCATCGCTCTTTATCAGCTCGATCCCGGTAACGCAAACCCTCGCCTGATATAAAGCGGAGAAGAAACCAACCACACTCACCGGAATGGCAGAGCAGAGGAAATAAAGCCCGGTGTAGAAGTCTATTGTACTAAGGGTGCCGAGCTTCCGGAGGAGCATAAAGGCGATAACAAATCCGTAGATACCCTGGGAGCTGGGAAGCGCCGCCGCCGGAAGAAAACGACCAAACCGCCTGGGGAACTGTTCCAGCGCTCCGTGGGTAGCGTTTCCCGTCATCAGAAGCCCCAGCGCTGAACCAATGCCAGGGAAAAGAAACGCAAACACCACACCGAGATAAGCAAGAAATATTCCTAATGTCATAGCCCTTCCTTTCCTTTAACCGGTTTCAATTTCCGAAATGATTCGAAGTTTAACCCTCCACCTTCGTAAAATTGCTTATAAAACTCCACAAATTGGAGCCTTAAGGTATGAACAAAACCGCTTATCAAGCCAAGGGCAATGTTGCCCCCATGGCCCAGAACGAGGATCAATATAGCAAGGGGCCAACCAATATAAGGGGCGGACTTGAACTGTGCCGCCATATCGTTCACCACCGAGGCAATAATACCGGTGGCAACCGAAAGGGCGAAGAGTCGAGAATACGAGAGAAGATCGCCCAAGAAACCAGTAGCCCCATAAAGACCCCATAAGCCGAGGCCTATCTGCTTAAACACCCCTTCACCATAAGCGGAGAGACCAATGACCAAGATCGCCCCGAGCACTATGAAACCAAATCCCACATCCTTCGCCCCCAAATAAACCGCTGTTGCCCCCCAGATTATCCCCAGATAACCAAGATTGCCGATCGCCCGAAGCGGTAAACCATCCTTATACCACTTGTAAGCCTTCAGGATCACCCCTACCGAGATCTGGATGAGCCCAAAGAAAAGGGCAAGGGCAAACAGCCTCATCTTATTCGAAGGGTCGAATATTATGAGTCTCCGTATCGGCGAATTGGGCGCCCAATTTATACTGAAGATGGTTCCGGTAGCCAAGCCGAAACCGGTAACAAACAGGGTGAGCATCCGGAAGAGCTTCAGCCCCTTCTCGAGCCCTGGAGTGAGCTTCTTCTTAAAGAGTTTCAAGGCAAGCGAGCTTAGAAGGAAGAGGATCAACCCATAGCCAGCATCGCCGAGACACATCCCGAAGAAGATGGCAAAGAACGGGGCAACGGCGACAGTGGTATCAATTTCATCGTACGATGGCTGTGAATGGAGCTCGGTAATAAGCTGGAATGGTTCAAGAACCGGTTTATTCTTCAGGATAACCGGCACATCCTCACCCTTCTTCGGGGGCTCGACAAGCCACGCCAAACGGAAGGAGGAAAGGGCGCTCTTGATCTCAGGTACCCATTCTGCCGGGGTCCAACCCTGAAGCATAAAGACGCTTCCCTCCCTCCCCAGCATCCCCTTCGCCTCCTCAAAGGCTATCCGATCGAGAAGTTCTACCTCAACCTCCCTAAGGAAAGGAAGATAAGAAGATAAAAGGGCGATCTCCTTCTCAACCTCGGCGATCTCTTTCTCAACCTCGGCGATCTCCTGCTCGATATCCGTCAGGTCCTGCTCCGGTAACTTGGCTTCGGCATAACCCTCGATCTTCTCCTTGTAGGAGAAAACCACCAGATAAACCATATCACCGGTCTGATAGGTAACCTTGTATACCTTATCCTTAAGGTCGAGCCGAGCAAACTGGGAACGAGGCAGGATAAAGAACTGAAGGGTAATCCCTCTTTCACCAAGCTCCTTTATCTCGGAAAGGGAGATCCCTCCCCAGGGGATCCATCTCTCCCTCAATTTAAGGAGTGATTTTTTCTTTACCTTGAGTTCCTCTTTCTTCTCAAGTAGAGATTCAAGCTTCTCTCCTATCTCCTTCCAATCTACCTCCTCTTTCTTCTTCCTCCTTTTAGCCTTCTTCTCGTAGGGGGTGAGGATTTCCATTATCCTTCGGAGATTAGCAAGGTCTTCGAGGAGTTCTTCCTTAGGCTTCCCCTTAGTCACCGGGATCAGATGGAGCTTTCCTATCTCCTGGAGCTTCCCCAGTACCTTCTCCTCATCATCCTTCAAGCCAACAATGGTAATCTTCCTCATCGGGACGATCATCAGGCTACCTCCGTAAGAAGAGCACCACCGGTGGTACCGGCATATTTCTGTTTCGCCACCTTGGCAATTACCGTGGTCTCCCTCTCTCTATCCCCTAACCGCTCGTAAAGATAGGTCTCTGCCTCAAGTAGTTCTGGTATTAACTTCTTATCAAAGAGGTTTATCCGCTGGGTTACCTTCTTCAACTCGGTTGCGAGCACCCGGTAAGCCTCTTCGAGGACGATGATATTATAGTGAAGCCTCTTTATCTCCTTCACCGTAGCAAGGACATAGTCGAAAACCGGAGGAGTGGCTGCTAAACTGTATTTTCCCTCCTCGAAAACCACATCCTTAAACAACTTCACTCTAACTCCACCTATCACCCCAGGAACGAGGATAACCTTTTTTGTAGTAATAAGCTTTGCCGGATCTTTATTGATCAGGATAAGCGCCTCAGAGGAAAGGTCTTTCACCCTCTCTTCCATCTTCCTCTTAAGCCCTTCTATTTCCCGCCTCAGCTGATTGCACTCGAGGGTAAGCTGCTTCTGCTTCAGCTCAAGGATGGGTATCGCCCGCTCTAACCTCTCCCTCTTCTTTCTCAGCTCGAGGAGGGTTCCCCTTGTTTTCGCCAGGGTGGAGACCTCTATCGGCATCTACGCCGCCTCCTTCCTCCGATAGAACTGGTCGCTTATCTCCTTCCTTATACCAAGCACCTCAAGCGGGAGAATGGATATAAGATCCCAAGCGAGATCCAAGGTTTCCGTCATTGTTCGATTCTGATGTACTGGTAAGAACTCACTCTCGAATAGATCGCCGAACTTGAGGAACTTTTTATCTATCTCCTGGGTTATCTCAAGCCCCATCGAAAGCTTCTCCTTGAGATCGAGGGAGTAAGAATAAGCCTTGATACAGGCATCCATAATCGCCGGGTGATCGTGACGCGTCTCCTTCCCTATCACCAACTGCTTGAGCCGGGAAAGCGATTTAAGCACCATCACCTTATCATGCTCAATATAAATTTGTCCCTCAGTGATATAACCGGTGAGGTCGGGGACGGGATGGGTGATATCGCCATTCGGGACCGAGACCACCCCCAAGATGGTAACTGAACCCAGGTCTCCTCCCAAGTTGGTCGCCCGCTCGTAAACCTGAGCCAACTTGGTATAAAGATCGCCAGGATAGCCCGCCCGAGCCGGGATCTTATCCTGAGCGTTTGCCACTTCCATCAACGCATTGGCAAAGTTGAGCATATCGGAAAGAACGATAAACACATGCTTCCCCTCAAGGGCAAGCTGTTCTCCAATGGCG
>Ga0190360_1001756_pt1 | contig 10991 bp, 7 predicted proteins | sample 48721834_MG_FD_161271 | JGI IMG/M metagenome (GOLD analysis project Ga0190360, IMG submission 161271) | Hydrothermal vent microbial mat bacterial communities from Southern Trench, Guaymas Basin, Mexico - 4872-18-3-4_MG | ecosystem: Environmental > Aquatic > Marine > Hydrothermal vents > Microbial... | reverse complement strand
GTATGCTTTCTAAAAATCCAATTACATTATCAAGTGAACCAGAATGGTTATAGAAATTTAAAACTTTTTTTCCTCCTTTTTTGACCATGTAAATCCCATTTTCACGTGAAATTAATTAATATTTTTTTTAAAAATGTTTTTTATAAATGAATTTTATTTTTTCTATTTTTAATTGTTAATAATAATAATATTCCGTCATATAAAATCTAAAGGGTCTCAATTTCGATGCTGGTAAGTTCCTTTTTCTGAGAAGATAACAAATCAATTTTATTTGCAAAAAGACACGTTTGGAAGATAATTAAATTATTTTATTATTAAAATATGATTAAATCTTAAATATTATAAAAGATATTTTCATGAAGAGAGAATCTCCTTTCTAACAAATGGTCGCAAGTCATTTCCTTTTTCCCAATACCATTCAAGCAATTCTATTGCCAAATTTATAAAACTTTTATCGTTATCAATTAGGCAGTAGTTATAATCAATTTCATCATCCTTGCTTAAGAATATAATTGCCCCTTTTTCAGAAACTATGAGAGAAAGTTCAATTTTATTCAGGATTCGAATATTTTTATATATTTTTAGCTTTTTGTAAAATAAAATTGTGTCATGAAATTTTTGGGACCATTCGTCTGGAATATTATAAGACTTCAATATATTTTTATCAACTAATGCTTTTATTTAATGCTTGCTTTTTAATAAAAGCCATTCCTATCTATAAGACGAATTATAAATGATTTAATTCTTGTTAGATGATTTTAAAAGAAATCTTTCAAAAAAGACAATGTTATTAATTAAAATATTTTATTGATTTAACCAAATTAGATTAAAAAAATTATTTTCAAGTTATTTCAAAAAATAATTAATAAAAAAAAGGGAAATATCTAAGATTAATATCTCAAACTTTCTGATACATTTCCATAATCGCTTGCTAGTTTACGTTTTTCAATGTTTCCGCAACGAGGGCATTGTAGCTTGTTAAACCCTATTTTTTTAAGTGGGGTACCACAAATTATACAATCAGCGTGTATCACGCCTAAATTTTTGCCCACGGTGCTTAAAACATATTCATTAAATTGCTTCTTAATTACTTTCGCTCTAACAATGTCCGTTACTTGGAACGCATCAGTAATCTTATCTACATATTTTAATGAGATTTGAGACACGTGAATATTTCCCAAATAGGAGCTATTAAAATGAAGTTTACCATTAATGGTATGGAAATTAATTCCAATAGAATATTGTCTTATAAAGAGAATTGTTCCAATAACAATATCTCCTATTCTTACAATTTTACGATCTTTTTCTTGATGGCTTTTAATTTCAATTTCCTTCTTTTTTTTATCAATAGTTATTATGCCTGTTTTGGAGGCAAAAATTTGGCCATCAATAATATAAGTTGATTGCTTATCTGGTAAAAATTCTTCGATTACTCCTAAAAATTGACCAGTATGAACGATGTCATTACTTTTCACCGGTTCTTTCATGATTTCTACTTTCCTCCTACTTATTATTATTTAAATAATATTAAATAGGATAAATAAATTTATTGTTTAATATTAAAAAGATAAATCTACACGATGTTTATCAAGAAAAAGGAAATAATCTCTCTAATTCAAGGAACGAAAACGTTCAAGAATCCAAAAATTGCTTTAGAACAATACACTATTGACGCTGAAAGTGCCATAAATATAGTATATCATGCAGGTGTTGAATATGATGACATTCAAAATACTGTCGTTTTTGATTTAGGTGCTGGGACTGGTAGGCTATCCATAGCAAGCGCATTTTTAGGTGCTGCTAAAGTAATAAGTATCGATATTGATTTTGAGGCTCTTGAAATCCTGCTAGAAAATGTGATTAACTTGAATTTGGATCACGTTATAAATATTGTATGTTGTGATGTTTCAACCTTAGAAATTCGAAAAAACAAATTAATGCATCCTAAGAACATCACCACGATAATGAACCCTCCCTTTGGAGTCAAGCATCGGTTTGCAGATAGAATTTTTTTAAAGAAAGCATTTTCCTTTTCGGATGTGGTGTATTCAATTCATTTATTAAATGAAAAGGTTGATAGATTTATCAAACATTTCGCTTCACGATTCAATTGGAAAGTGGATTACTCTTTTCCTTTTAACATGAAATTGGAAAGAACTTATTCCTTTCACGAAAAAAAAGTAAAAAATATTGATGTAAGAATTTATCGTTTTATGAAAAATTAAGATGCTATTTAAATAATAAGTTAATAAATCTTAGGTTTCTTAAATAAAATTTCTCCAAGAATCAAACTCTGTTGGAAACTTGGCACGATTTCCAAGAATTTCTTCAATTCTTAATAATTGATTATACTTACAGTTTCTATCACTCCGGCAAGGAGCTCCACTCTTGATTTGCCCGGTACAAAGTCCCACAGCCAAATCTGCTATGAATGTATCTTCCGTTTCTCCTGAACGGTGAGAAACCATGACATTATACTTGTTCTTAAAAGCTAATTTACTCGCTTCTATTGCTTCAGTTAAAGTTCCTATTTGATTTACTTTAAGCAACAGTGCATTTCCTGCTTTACTATCAATTGCTTTTTGCAGTATTTTGAAGTTTGTAACCGTGAGATCATCATCAACAATTTGAATGGTTGGATTAATTTTAGCAGTCAAATTGGCGAATCCTTGGAAAGAATTTTCATCAAAAGGGTCTTCTATTGATTTTATATAAGGATATTGTTCAATTAAATCCAAATAATATTGGAGCAATTCAGATTCAGACAATTTCAAGCCATCAATACTATAAATTTCACCATCAAAAAATTCGCTAGCAGCTGCATCTATTCCTAAGAAGAAATCAACACCCATTACATAACCTGCTCTTTCTATTCCTTTAACAATGACATCAATTGCTTCATGAGTGCTTGATAAATTGGGAGCAAACCCGCCCTCATCTCCAACATTAACGGAAGATTTTCCATATTCTTCAATTAAAAGATTTTTGAGCGTCTGGTATACTTCAACAACGAATTGAATTGCTTCAGAAAATGTTTTTGCTCCTACAGGTATGATCATGAACTCTTGTATTGCTAAGTTATTTCCAGCATGCTTTCCTCCATTTAAAATGTTAGAAAAAGGCAAGGGCAACAAAAAATTGTCTCTTGATTTAGCATGACTTAGTTCATAAATGTGCTGAAATAATGGTTTTTCCAATAATATTGCTGCTAACCTAGCTACTGCTAAAGAAACTGATAGAATTGCATTTGCTCCTAATTTGCTCTTATTTTCAGTACCATCAATTTCGATCATCTCCATGTCTATTTTTTCTTGTTCTCGCACATCGTATCCAATAAGTTTTTTTGCTAAAATATCATTAACGTTTGAAACTGCTTTTGTGACATGCTTACCGTGAAATACCTTTGTACCATCTCTCAATTCTAATGCTTCAGCCTCACCAGTGGAGGCTCCCGAAGGTACTGCTGCTCTGGCCCATTCGTTTCTAACAAATACATCGGTTTCTACGGTTGGATTTCCCCTTGAATCTAATATCCATCGAGATTTTATTTTACTAATTTTAAAATTTGTCATGTTCAACAACTTCTTTTTAAAAAAATAGTTTTTATAATAAGAAAAGAAATTTTAATTCTTAAAAATTAATATTAAAAAAGTAAACATGTAAATATTCTTTTAAAACCATGTCCCTCGAAAATAGACCTTGGGTTGAAAAATATAGACCTCGCACGCTAGATCAAGTAATTAACCAAGAAGGGATAATAAAAAGACTCAAGCAGTTTGTAAAAGATAAAGCAATGCCGCACTTGATATTTGCGGGTCCTGCTGGTACCGGAAAGACGACTTGTGCCTTAGCTATGGTTAGGGAAATCTATAAACATAAAGTTGCAAGAAATATAACTTATCTGGAACTAAATGCTAGCGATGCTAGGGGTATTGATGTAATAAGAACATACGTGAAAGATTTTGCTAAATCTAAACCTCCAATTGACATACCTTTTAAAATCTTAATCTTGGATGAAGCGGATAACATGACAGCACCAGCTCAACAAGCATTAAGGCGAACAATGGAAAAATACACTAAGAATTGCAGAATGATACTTATTTGCAATTATTCAAACAAAATAATTCCTCCAATTCAATCAAGGTGCGTTGTATTTAGATTTTCATCCTTAAAACCTGAAGACATAAAAAAAAGAATACAATTCATTGCAGAGCAAGAGAATATAGAAGTCACTGAGAAAGGTTTGGATGCTTTAGTGAAAGTTTCTAGAGGGGATTGTCGTAGAGCAATAAATTACTTGCAATCTTGCGGGACTATTAACCAAAAAGTTGATGAAGACATGGTATTTAAAGTTGCTGGAGAAGTACCTCCAGAAAAGATGAGCAAGATTCTAAAAGCTGCTTTAAATGGTGAATTAACTCAAGCAATTAATGCTTTAGAAATGATAATGAATGAATATGGTCTTTCAGGAATCAATATCATAAAAAATATTCATCGAGAAATGTATGATCTTGATATTCCCGAATTGACAAAAGTAGAATTATCAAAATTATTAGCAGAATTTGAATATCGCCTGAGTCAAGGTGGGACTGAAGAGGTTCAATTAAAAGCACTTTTAGCAAAAATCGTCATGTTGCAAGGATCTGAATAAATTTAATTTTAGTGCAGATTTCCTCTCTTTTTCTTGAAAATAGTCAAACATTCGTGTTTTAGATCTTTGATCAATTATGAATTCAATATTTTTATTATACTTAATATCCCATAAAATCAAGCCTCTTGGATCTGCTGGCTCGTAGGATTTGAATTGGTTCGAATCGAATAGTTCTAAAAAATTATTAAGAGTCATCCTTTGAGCACCAACATCCAAGATCTTAGCAACCATCCTCCTAACTTGTTGTCTTAAAAAAGCTCTACTCTTGAAGTCAATAATTATAAAATCCTTTTTTTTTTTAAGAGTAATATTGTTTAATGTCCTGATTGGATTTACATGTTCTTTAGTTCTTTTGGCGAAATTAGAAAAATCATGTTCGCCTTCAAGGAGTTTACACGCTTTCTTCATTAACTTAAGATTTGGTTTTTTATGGTACTTCGATTGCAAATAAGGCAAATATATAATGTATTTGTATTGTCTTTGAATAGCATTGCGCCTTGCTGAAAAATCATTAGAGACTTTTGCAAGTGCCCATAATCCAATATCTTTAGGTAAAGCGCTATTAATTTCCATTAATATTAGTTTTTTTTCAGTCATGAGGGAAAAGGCATTACACCTTGCTGAGACGAGCTTATCGGTTCTACTTGCCACTTCAAATTGAGAATTTTTTATGTCATCAATATATCCTTTCTTTTTAAGGACCTCAATTAATAAGCTTTCAATTGTAGGTTCTTTAACTTGTCTTTGAGAACCATAATACTTATCCGAACCAATGTAATAGAATTTTATTAAATATTTCATTTTAATCAAGAAATTTTTTTCAAATTTATTTAAAAGTGATTATTCCTAATTCAACAACTTTCTATAGATATCAAGTCATTTTGGGTATCAAAGAAAAATCTTTTAATGCTTAGCAAATTTTTATATTGCAAGTGCAATTTAGAATTTAATAAATATTTTAGCAATATAAACTTAAAGGAAAGATACTCATGAAAAAATTCGTAGAATCTTTGCGAAACCTTCTTGATCGTATCAGGGCAAGCATCACGGTAAAAAAACAGAATGTCCTTTTCTTTATCGGATTAACTCTAATAGTAATTATGGCAATAGTAATAAGGACTTCACCATTGATTATTGATAATTTCATGATTAAAGCCTTTGACCCTTGGATTCAATATTATAATGCTAATTATCTTTCTCAACATACCTTATATGAATATTTTAATTGGAGAGATTTTAAAAGCTGGTTTCCAGAAGGGTTTTATAGAGGTAGCTTAAGACCCGGTTTAACCTTTACAGTAGTGATTATTTATAAGATCCTTAATGGATTAGGCATTCCTGTATCATTATACGATATTTGTTATTTCTTTCCAGCTTTCATGGGAGGATTAACCGTTTTAGCTTCTTATTTGTTAGGTAAGGAAGTATTAGATAAAAAATGTGGAATTTTATTTGCCTTTTTCATGGCATTTAATCCAGGTTTTATGCAAAGAACAGTGGCTGGATTTTTTGACAACGAGACAATTGGTGTATTTTCAACGCTAATGACTTTTTTCTTTTTCATTAAAGCAGTCCGTACCGGAAAGTTAACTCATGCCATTCTTGGTGGCGTTTTCTTGGGATATTTATCATTGAGTTGGGGTGGTTATAATTTCATTTTCTATTTATTGCCTATTATCTGCTTGATCATAATATTGATTAAAAAATATACTCCAAGTGTTCTAATTGCTTATACTGGAGTTGTAGGAGTTGGGCTTCTAATTTTTTCTTTATATGTAAATTTTAATTTTAACGATTTTTTCACAAGTTTAGACATTGGAGGCATTTTCTTCTTCACAATTCTATTAATAATCTTTCACTTGATTTATACTAAAAGAGAAGATAATCCAAAATTATATAATATGATCATATCTATTTTAAAATGGTCCATAATCCCTGGAGCGGTTGTTATTGCAGTATTGCTTTGGGTAAATCCAGATTTAATCCCCTTGGGAATTGGAAATCGTTTGCTAAGCATTTTAAGCCCCTTAATTAGAAATCAATTGCATCTGGTGGCATCTGTCGCTGAACATTCTCCAAGTGCATGGAGCGTTTTCTACTACAACACGTTAATACCATTAATGCTATTACCTTTAGGAATTTTCTTCGCTTTTAAGCGTTCCAATCCTGCTGATATCTTTCTTATCTTATTCCTACTAACTATATTTTACTTCACGAGTAGCATGGTCCGTATCATTCTTTTATTTGCTCCAGCAGCTTCTTTAGCGGGTGCTTATGGTTTATCACATGTACTTAAGATTTTTGGGAGCTTTTTTGGCGAAAGAAAATTCATAGTTAAAAAAAGAAAGAAGCAATTAAAAACTACTGTCGGTAGGTTCGAGATTGGATTAGTATTTTTTATTGTTGGCATCATGTGTTTTGCTCAAGTCTCTCATGCTTCTACAGTCGCCTCAAATGAATTAGTTTATAGTCAAATTACTCCTGGAGGACAATTTTATGACTGGGAAGAATCTTTAACGTGGATGAAAACTAATTTCTCACCTGGTACTGTCGTTGTGAGCTGGTGGGATTATGGGTATTGGATAACCGCCATTGGAAATGTAACAAGCGTGAATGATAATGCAACGGTGAATTCTACAAGGATAGGTCTCACAGGAATGGCATTTATGCAGACAAATGAAATATATAGTGCAAAGATATTCAAGAGACTAAAAGCAGATTATGTACTAGTCTATTTTGGATATCTTTATTCAGGTTTAGGTGGAGATGAGGGAAAGTGGCAATGGATGTTAAGAATTTGTAACGATCATTACGAGAGATACAAGAAAATGGGCTTGGAAGAAGATAATTGGGCAGAAAATACTGTATTTAATGAAGCAGAGTATTATAATAGTTCATCGCAGACTCCCGAACCAAAATGGTTTCAAACTCAACTTGTAAGATTAATGTTCTATGGTCTTCCGACTACGCCGGTACCACAAGTTAAAACTTTTACTGATTATTATCGGAATCAAATCAACACGCGTACTATCGATGATGGTAGAAAATGGGTGGATTTCATTCCCGAAAATGGAAAATACGACTTTAAAGTATTTAGATCAACGTTTAATTCCACTAATGGACTGGTTAAGATATACAAGTTAGATTATACCGCTTTAGAATCATCATTTAAAATAATAAACCCTAAAGTTTATGATGATGGGCATGCCACGTTTGATTTAAAAAACACAGGAACTAAAAACTTGACAATAACTGGCGTAAAACTCAATGGACAATCATTTAATTATGCTTTAGGAACCCATAATGGAACAAATAAGATAAAACCTAACGAAAATACGGTAATTTGGGTGAATACAAAAATCGGTGGGAGTCCAGCTTTTAAGGAAAATGATGTCGTTAACATTACCGTTGAAGCCAAATCCATAGCTTTAGATGGAAAAGATTATACATTCTCAAATTATTCTGGCAACGTGTTTGTTAAGAAAGCAATTAAGGGACAGATAAAAATCAATGCTAAAAATACCAAGGTAGTCCAATTAAGTGATTCAATCTCAGAAATCTATCTAGAAGTTGAAAATGTGGGAGATACAGTTGAATTCATCAATCTATTTTACTTGAATAATGAATCTAATCCTCTTACAACAATTAATTTCATTAATGGTTCCGCCATTTTAAAACCCGGTGAAAAGGCATTAATATTGGCCCCAGAACTAACAGGAGCGTTTTATCCCATTAAAACTAGCAATGTTGTAGGTGTTAAAACTATGAGCGGAATTAAAGCTGAAATCAAGCTAACTTCCAGTTATGATGATTATGGAATTTCAATAATGGATAGAGATAGATTGGTGTCCCCCGAAGAAGCCATAATCTTGTCAAACAATTTATACGAAACCATTCCATTTAATCTTGGCTCTACTCACGCTTATATTTATAGCAATGGAACAACTTGGCTTGATCTTCAAGTTAAAAATACGGGCAATATAATTACAGGTATTGAATCTATCTATATAGGAGATGCGAGTAATTGGTATTCCGTGATATTTCCACCCACAATAGTGAATCCCGGACAAACCAAACAACTCCACATTAGAGCTTCAGATTACATGACAATTCATAAAAATGATAAAATTGGCATTTTGGTAACAACCAATTTTGATGGTAGTACGAAAGCTTCGGACATAGGTTATATACACGTGATAGAAAAGGGTCTAAGCATCAAAATTTTAGATAATGTTGGAGGAAAAATTGCGTCATTCATTACCGCTAATGAAACTGGTAACCTATTAATCAAGAATACTGGAGATAAAACTATTTCCTTAAATAATGTGATTTTAAATAACTCAATCACTTTAAATGTTGAAAATGATACTCGATTCATTGTTGGCGATAAAATTCTCAGTCCACAAGAATGTGCTTTAATTTCCTTTAATATAAATGGATTAAAAATTAATGAATCTAATTTAGTTAATGTGAATGTTACAACAAATACGACAGCATCCGCCACGCATCAATTCACTGCAATTGTAAATTCTACATTATATAATATTGACATTGATGATCCCCAAACAACCGCGAGAGATTCACAAAACTTGGTAATAACAATAAATAATCTAGGTTTGAAAAATGTTACAGTGGATTCTGTTTATGTAAATAATACCTTCATAGGATTATCTCATTTTACGGAAAATATTTATACAATCATTCCAACTGGTTTTATTCAATTAACAATTTCGATGAATGACTTGGAATCCTTAATCGGAACTGTAAATGTCGGAGATAAATTAAGAATCTTGGTCATTACAAGGGAAGGCGCTCAAGATTTACATGAAGAAACAGTTATCTCCTAAATAATTATTTTTAAATAATGATAGAGTAAAAAAAATAAGTTAGAATTCATTATTTTTCACAAGTTTATTATTTTTGTTAATTCTTGAATCCTAACTAATAAATTTTTTAATCTTGATGAGGTCTTTTTTATGACCATGAGCATTGCTTTTCGAATACATTCTAGTTATTCCCCAACGGGAGATCAGCCCGAAGCCATTAAAATTTTAGCTGAAAACATAAAAAAAGGAAAACGATTTCAAACATTATTGGGAGCAACCGGAACTGGTAAAAGTTTTACGATTGCAAACGTAATTAAAGAAGTTCAAAAGCCCACCCTCGTAATGGCCCCTAATAAAACGTTATGTGCTCAACTTTATGCTGAATTTAAAAATTTCTTTCCAGATAATGCTGTACATTATTTCGTTTCATATTATGATTACTATCAGCCAGAAGCATATTTACCGACCACGGGGATGTATATTGAAAAAGATTTTAGTGTTAATGAAGAAATAGAAAAATTACGATTAGCAGCAACCCATGCCATTAAAACTCGAAACGATGTCATCATTGTTGCTACAGTTTCTTGCTTGTATGGAATTGGAAATCCTGAAGTTTGGTCTGCAGCATCTTTAAATTTAGAAGTAGGTCAAGAAATTAATAGATCAGAGATAATTAAAAGCCTCATTAGAATGAATTATGAAAGAAAAAGCGTGGAATTCAAGCGAGGGATAGTGAGAGTTAAAGGTGACATCATCGATATATATCCTGCTTATTTAGATACAGCCATAAGAATCTCATTATTTGGAGAAGAAGTAGAAAAAATTCAAGAGATCCATCCCATTACGAATCAACCCTTAAAAGAAATGTCAAATTGTCGCATCTTTCCTGCTACTCATTTCATAATCCCAGAAGAAAATAAAATTAAAGCCTTAGAATCAATTGAAAAAGAACTTGAAGAACAGGTTGCTAAATTCTTAAAAGAAGGAAAATACGCAGAAGCTCAAAGATTGGAACAAAGAGTCAAATTCGATTTGGAAATGATGAGAGAATTTGGATACTGCAAGGGTATTGAAAATTATTCAAGGCACTTGGATGGTCGACCACCTGGAAGCCCTCCAATGTGTTTAATTGATTATTTTCCTGAAGATTTCTTGATGGTTGTTGATGAGTCTCACATAACAATCCCACAGATACACGGAATGATTGCCGGTGATAGATCGCGCAAGAAAAACCTGGTTGAATATGGTTGGAGATTGCCAAGTGCTTTCGATAATAGGCCACTTACATTTGAAGAATGGGAAAGCAAGATAAAATACGTGATATTCATGAGTGCTACGCCAGGAGATTATGAATTAAAGAAGAGTGGTGGCATATCTGCCGAACAAATCATCCGTCCAACTGGATTGGTTGATCCAAAAGTAGAAATTAGACCAATTAAGAATCAAATTGATGATTTATTGGGTGAAATTCATAAAGTTATAAAGAATAATGGTAGAGTTTTGGTAACAACTTT
>Ga0190360_1001755_pt1 | contig 10997 bp, 8 predicted proteins | sample 48721834_MG_FD_161271 | JGI IMG/M metagenome (GOLD analysis project Ga0190360, IMG submission 161271) | Hydrothermal vent microbial mat bacterial communities from Southern Trench, Guaymas Basin, Mexico - 4872-18-3-4_MG | ecosystem: Environmental > Aquatic > Marine > Hydrothermal vents > Microbial... | reverse complement strand
TAAAGATATTTTAGGTATAAATTATTCTGAAAATGGAAAAATCTATTATAATGAATTAAGACCATTAATAGAAAATTTAGACGATTTACCATTCCCTAATCGGACTTTATTACGCCGAAACTTCTATAATTATTTCGGTTTATCTGTAGATGTTCTAGAATCTGCCCGCGGATGCCCCCATAACTGTAATTTTTGTTGTGTTACTGTCCATAATCGTCATCGATGGCGAGCTAAATCTCCTGAACGGGTCATAAAAGAAATTGAATGTCTGGACAAATCAAGAAAATGGTATATTTTTCAAGATAGTTCATTCACTGTTAAAATGAGCCGCATAAAAAAGATATGTGATTTAATTATTGATCATGGTTATAGTTATAAATATTTTTCAGCTCAAGGTCGAGTGGACGATATCGTAAATAACCCAAAAATACTCGATAGAATGGTGGAAGCTGGCTTTAAAATGATTTTTATTGGTATTGAATCTACAAAACAGGAAAGTCTCGACCGGATTGGTAAAAGGACTACTGTCGACCAGAATATTAAAGCAATCAAGATGTTACACGACAGGGGGATCACAATCTTTGGGTCAATGATAATTGGGAATATTGATGAAACAATTGAGGATGTAAAAAAGAATATCGAATTCTGTAAGAAAATGGAAGTAGATATAATGCAATTTACTCCTCTTACACCATATCCCGGGACTAAATTATATACAGAAGCAATGGAAAAAAATTGGATAGAAAATACAAACTATGAAGATTGGAATTTAGTCGACCCTATTATGAAAACTCCTGATTTAAGTATTAAAGAAATTAAAGATTTAGTTGTTTATGCATATAAAAGCTATTATCTAGGAAATATAATTGATAAAAATACTTGGATTTGGAAAGGTGCTCGTAGAATTTCTCGGTCTCGATTTTTATGGTTCTGGAGAGAAGTACCAAGTTTCTTATTCAGTTCTATCCCAGCAATCTTGAAATTTGCAAAAAGACTAGATAAAATGAAAACCTCTTTCCGTTGAAATTATTGACATTTCTATTAAATAAAAAAATTAAGTAATCAATTTAATCGAGAAATCTGCTAATTTATTTATCGCAGATTCCCACTCTCTAATTGCCTTACCTACTATCATTATTCTACTAAGTAATTCTTCAGGAAAACAATCAATATTTATCCTTATTCCCGGCGAATGTTTTCGATATACAACTGGCTTGTTTTTGTTTCCATCACTTAAACTTAATAAGTTTTTTTCTATGATTTTTTTCATTATTAGCGTATAAAGTGGGTCATTTCCTTCACACAATTTGGAAGACTGAATATTAATTAGATATGTCTCATAACGTAATTCACTTAATGGAAAATAACTGGCTTTAATTCCTACTTTTATCCAACTATCTGGTGTCGGTTTTAACTTAGTATCATAGAAAAATATGAACCGTTTTTTACGTTCAATTGGAAAACCTGTCCTATCTAAGATATCTAAAATATGTTTTGGTAAATGGTAAAAAGACAAGAACTGCTGAAAACTTATATTAATTAATATTATAAAAATGAAACTGAATAAAATAAACCACACAATATTGTTAAAAACTTTTGGATACCAATAATTTAAAAAATATGTTAATAAATATGCAGTTGAAAGACCAAGTCCAAATACTAAAATATATGTAAAAGAATGTCTTATGGCTACATATCTCCGAACTCCTCTAGAAAATTCTTTTTTTTCATCTAAATCTTCATGGCTCATGAAATTCCTCACCCATTTGACTTTTCGTTAATTTTTTATACTCCTCTCCAAATGAGCATAACGCAATTAAAAGTCTCATCTGAGGATGTTTATGGTTAATAAGTATTTGAAAAGGTAATTTCTTATTGATCCCACTTGAAAAAGATTCTCCTAATGAAGCATGTCTATTAATAATTATCAGTCCTGCCTTTTCTAACTCTTTTATTTCGTTCCTAATATATGATAAACTAGTGTTTGGACTATACTCCATTACTCTCCTCAAATCTACCGTTGATAATGATTGTGGAAACAAATGAGCTAATTTTAATAATGCAAGCCTTTTTTTTCTATTAAATGATTGCAGTCCCATTAATAAATCATATATATCTATTATTAAATTTAAAAATTCTGTTTTAATTTCATCTGTACCTTTTACATTTGTAAAGGTAGCTAAATTATCTATCATCTGAATAATTTTTTCTATCTTGTTTCCTCTAACACTCAACCAAATCACATTTCAATTTTTTCTCTCTATGTATACATGGCTTTAATTAATGATTTTAAATAATATTAATGATAAAAAACAAACATGATAAAAATATATTTTTCACTATTGAATAATAAATTAATCATTTAAATATTTATCAAACATTAATCACTGAATTAAATTTACATATATATTTTTTTAAAATTTATAAAATTTTAGTGAATTAATTGGACGAGATAATTTCCGCTTTATATTATTTAGTTTCTAATTAAATTTTAATCAAAATAAAATTTAGTAAATAATTTATTAATTAATTTTTTTAAATCTTACAGAAAACAAAATTTTAATAAATTTAGACTATAATTGATTTTACAATGTGATAATTTTAGAAAAAGGTTAAAAAAATGACTGACATTAAGAAAATTATCCAAAATGCATATAATGAAAATAGAACGGGGCTGTTAGAACACGAAAGTATCGAAATTCTGGCAGCTTATGAAATACCTGGAAACAAATATAAAATTGTTTCATCTCCAGAAGAGGCAGTAGCCGCCGCTAAGGAAATGGGTTATCCAGTGGTCGCTAAAATTGTTTCACCTGATATTTTACACAAAACCGATGCTGGTGGGGTAAAACTAAACCTAAAATCAGATGATGAAGTTAAAAGTGCATTTAATGAAATTATGGATAATGCAAAAAAGTATAAAAGCGATGCAAAAATTATTGGCGTTAATATTCAACCATTTGCTAAAGAAGGAATTGCAGAACTAATTATTGGTATGACGACCGACCCTCAATTTGGCCCAGCTTTAATGTTTGGACTGGGTGGAATTTTTGTAGAGATTTATAAAGATGTAAGTTTTAGAGTTTGTCCTATTACTGAATATGATGCAAATGAAATGATTAGAGAAATAAAAGCATTTCCTATATTAGATGGGTTTAGAGGTCGTCCTAAAGCTGATATTGATACATTGGTTGAAATTTTACTTAAAATATCTAAATTGGCTATGGAAAACCCTGAAATTGACCAATTAGACCTAAATCCCGTAATTATCTACGAAAAAGGGAAAGGTGCAGCTATCGTAGATGCTAGAATAATTTTAAAAGAGAAAAAAGAAGAATAAATAATTTTTTGACACATAAAATCTTCCATTTTATTTTATAATTGTCCAATACATTTAATACTCTTAATTTTTAATTAAAAAATTGATACAATTTTATTTTTATATATTTATTACTCTATAAATTATATTTTTCCAAATTAAATAATATTCTCATATTCTAATTAAACTTACTTTTCTCTTAAATTGACTGATACTCTTATTCAATTCCTAACTGGAACTTAATTCGCATGTCCCTTAAAATTTTTATTACAATAATTTTTTGTCTTTATTTAGTCATTTTTTAAATTTTATTCAATTTTATTTAATATTATAAAATCAATTTTTTAATGGAATTTTTATCATTATATATTAAAAGATAGGTAAATCTTTTTTAATATAAACTTAAATTAATGTATCTAATAAATAATAATAATTATATAATTAAAAATTTACTTAATTATTATCACCCTACTTTTTATCCTTTTATTTATAATATTAATTTAAAAAAATCGTTTAATTTATCTTAATTTTGAAAATTTTATATCAATTTTTACCCATTTTTCTTAGGTCTTATTTAGGCATAAATTTGTTCAACAAGAGATATAATATTTCATGACTATAAAATATATTGAACAATCAAAAATTTTTACAAATACAATTTTCAGATGAAGGTGAAAGAATGATCTATTTAATAGCTTTTATGTTATATGCATTAGCAGCTTATGGTATATTATTTTCATTAGTTTTTTATATGGTCGCTAAAAAAAAGAAAAAAATAACTGAATAATTATAATTTAGAATAATTATAAAATTTTTATGATAAACTAATCATCAAATTTGTTATCTTTTATCATTTTTTTTTCTTTTTACTATTTTTTTAGTTCTATTTTTTACAATTTATTAGGGGTTAATTTTTTGTAAAGTAAATTAAAAAGTGATTGTATATTTGAATTAAATTAAAACAAATCTTTAAAATTTTAAAAAATTAATAATTTAATTAAAGCGGAATGTTTATTTATCCTATTTAATTCCGATAAAATATACATTTACAATAATTTATTCCGTAGTCGTCCTAAAAAAGGAATAGGCGACCAGTTATTAAGAGTAGAAAATTCATAAATCAAAGTGTTTAAAATGAGTATGATCCTAAAATGTATTGAATGTTCTAAAGAATATTCTTTTAATAAAATCAGGTATGAATGTGATTGTGGCGGCCTTTTAGATGTTGTTCATGACATAGAACAAGTGAAAGAAGTAGTTTCAAAAGATTTATTTGATAAAAGGTTAGGGTCTAGAGCGTTTCCATATTTTAGTGGTGTTTGGCGGTATAAAGAATTAATATTACCTATTGATAACAAATATATTATTACAAGACCTGAGGGAAATACAAATTTATATAATTCAAAAAAAGTTGCAGATTATGCCGGTATTAAAGTTAAAAAATTATTTTTAAAACATGAAGGTGAGAACCCTACAGGTTCATTTAAAGATAGAGGGATGACTACAGGTACCACAATGGCAAAATTATTGAATTCAAAAATAGTGGCATGTGCTTCGACTGGAAATACTAGTGCCTCAATGGCAGCATTCGCTTCAGTTGGTAATTTAAAAGCAATTGTATTTATACCCGAAGGTAAAATCGCATTTGGTAAATTATCGCAAGCGCTTGCTTATGGCGCTTCAACAATTCAGATCAAAGGAAATTTTGATGATGCCATGGCGTTAGTTAAAGACGCTTCATTAGAATTAAATCTATATCTATTAAATTCAGTTAATCCATTCAGATTAGAAGGTCAAAAGTCTATAATCATTGAAATGTTGCACCAGCTTAATTGGGAAGTCCCTGATTGGATAATAGTACCTGGGGGAAACCTTGGAAATAGTTCTGCATTTGGGAAGGCATTAAATGAATTAAGAGAAATTGACTTCATTGATCACCTACCTCGAATTGCTGTCATTCAAGCAGAGGGCGCAAATCCATTGTATTTAAGCTATTTGAATGAATTTGAAAGATATATTCCTGTAAAAAATCCTGAGACTATCGCAACAGCTATTAAAATTGGAAACCCTGTTAATTACAAAAAAGCTGTGAGAGCAATTAGATGGACAAATGGCATTGTAGAACAGGTATCCGAAGACGAAATTATGAATGCAAAAGCAATTGTTGATGGTGCAGGAATTGGAGCTGAACCTGCATCATGTTCCACTATTGCTGGTTTAAAAAAATTAATTACAAAGGGTATTATTAAAGAAGATGAAAAAGTCTGCTGTATTTTGACTGGAAACCTCTTAAAAGACCCAGATGCTACAGTTAATTACCATATGAAAAAATTGGATGGTTTTGACATTAAATTTGCAAACGAGCCTATTACTTGCGATGCAGACCTTGATTCCGTTAAAAAAGTTTTGAAACGAATATTGTAATAATAATTAATTACTACTTTTATTTGAGAATAATAATTGATCCATAACCTACTACTCTACTTTTATCTGATATTATATCACCAGAACTTGCCCATTTTAAAAATTTTGCTTGTCGTGCATTTAATTTATTTGAAGCAATAATTGTAGCAGTTACTGGATTTACTCCACACATTGAAATTCTCTCTTTTGAAACTGTGTCAAATAAAAGTTTTGCATCTAACTTTTCAATTGCAGAAATTGCCATTCTATCTTTTTTTCTCGCCACTTCATGGGGCTCAAAATGAGTAAAATCTGTACTAGCTACTATTAAAATGTCTTTGTCCTTATTTTTTTCTATCACAGATGAAACTGCATCACCAATTATTTTACAATATTCAAAACTATGTGATAGAATACAAATTGGGACAAATTTAAAATTGCTACCGTAAAGATATTGCAAAAATGGTAATTGGACTTCAATTGAATGTTCATATGCCTGACTATAAAAGTCTGGTTGTATAATATCGCTTTTGCTTGCAATTTCATTAGCAATATCTACATCTATGTTAACCGTCCCTAATGGTGTCTTCCAGCCCCCTTCATTCATTATTGATACATCAATTCCTCCATGATGATTTGGACCAAGAATAATAATTGTGTCTGGTGGTTCTATCCTATCCTTCCATAATTCTAGAAACCCATGTGCTGCAACAGGTCCTGAATACATATAACCAGCATGAGGTGAAATTAATGAAATTATTTCTCTTTTATTATGTCGTTCTACATCTTTTGGTAATTTACCTGGCCCTACATTTGATTGTAAAAAACAGTTCTCTATACTTTTCCTAAGAGCATCTGGATTTCCTTCATAAAATTGTCCTGCAACTGCGGGTTCTCTTATCATTTTATCACTTTTTGATTTTTAATTGCATATACTTCTTATTATATATATTAAAATAATGTAACTTTTTAAGAAATTTTTGATAAAATAAAAAATTTAAAAAGATTTAATTATATAATTTGTCAAATTTAACATCTATTAATAAAAAATAATTGAATATTTGAGGATTTTAGATATGAGTGAAGATAAAGAAGAAGATCGATCTAAAAGAAAATTAAGAAGTTTTTCGATAAAAAAAGGCGGTGCAAAAAGAGCAGGTGATGCCGGTAAAAAGGCAATTCTTGAAAATTTAGACGATGATGACTAAAAAACAAACTGAAAATTTTTTATTTGTTTAATTTATCTTTTATTTAAACACAATTTTTCCATATTATGTATTAGGTTGACAAATAATGGATGAAGAAACCCCAATTAAGTTTAAGAGTATCGATTTAATTTGGATGTTTACTGTAGATTTAATACATCCTATTAAAAATTTAAATGAAGCAATAAATAGAATTGCGGCAAGTAAATATTGTGATGGATCATTAAATTATTACACTGCAGAAGATAGAATAAAAGGAATTGGTGAACTTAAAATATATTGTCAAGATGACTCAAGAAAAGACTATTGCAATAAATTATTGGATTTATTTTTAAATACTGATTTTTATACATTGGACGAAGATTATTTAGAAGCACGAAGTTTCGTCCGTTTTATTTTAAAAGATATTAAATTAAAATTTCCTTTTTATGAAAAATTTTTCAATGTTCAAGTCCTATTAACGGTATCAAGTTTAGGGATTGGTGTATTTTCTTTCTGGGCATCAATCGACGAAGGAATTGATTCAAAGACTATTGCTCGGCTTCAAATCCTTCCCATGGAAGAAACAGGCAATATTTCAGCTGAACTACCTATTGAGTTACTTGAAGAGTTAAGTATTTTAGATAGCGACTATAAAGCTGTTTACGAAAAAAGAAAAGCTCAAAATAAAAATGTATTTCGGCTTAAAGAAATCAATTTTGAAGCGATAATTGGTTATTATTGGTATACTATTATTAATAGGTTATATAATTTTAAATTTAAGTCTCAATCTGAAATATCTGATCAATTGAGATGTGAATCTTATTGTGTTTTTCCAATTGTATTAATTCACTCTAAAGAATATAAATATGCAGATGAATTGATAAAAGAAAAACCGAAACAATTATACCAAATTCTCTCGCATATGTATAATATTGATTATACTTTAATACTTTCAGATATTTTAGACGAATTCCTTACTCCCAACATAACTGAAAGGCGAGATATAGCCTATTTAGATGCTCTCGGTTCGGTATTATTAATCTTTGGATCTGAAACGAAAAAAATAATTAAAAAACAGATGAAATATGATAATAAAATTGTTTCTGTAGAATCTGAATATCAAAAAATGATAATTGAAGCATTTATTATTATTGAAATTTTGCAGATCCAGAGACAATATTTCAATTTCTTAACGCAAATTTTGACCCGACCTATAGCCGAAATGAGTCCTAAAGAGATATCAATAATCAGATCATATCTATCTAAAGCTTTGGATATGTATCATGGAAATGTTACAGGAAATTCTCTGGCGAGGAAAAGAATGAACCACGGTAAAGATATCATGGAAATAGATGAAAGTTTCGATATGGTAAACGAGAAAATGGAGCTTCTAGGTGATGCACTAAGCAGTTTTAATGATTTAAGGACAAGTTTCTTTGAGATTGCACTTGGACTGATCTTAGGTATTGTACCATTATTTTATATCTTTTCCCCATTTCAAGATTCAATAATGAATTCAATTTTTGCTATTACTATCACGATATCCATAATTTTAATTTTCACACTGCTATCAAGATGGTATTGGCGTAATATAAAACGTAAAGAAATCAAATAATTTTTTTAATTTTATTGAATGCTTTTATTAATCTTTAAATTCATAACATTTATTAAAAGAATTTTTATTTATTAAAAGAAATAAATAATAGTTATCAAAATATATGTTATATTAAAGAAACGATTGAAATGACAGATGAAAATAAAAAGATTTCAGCAAAGGATTGGGATAATCTTAAAAAGGAATTTCAAACTGAGCTGTGGAAACGAGCCGAAGTAATAAAAAAATTTGATGTTACAAAAATTAAACCGACTAATATTGTATTATTTTTAGAAGACAATGAGGGGGCTGTCCAAAAAATAAAGTTAATTTCTATAAGAGGTAGAGGTGGCGTTTTAGGAAAACCATGTCCAATTAAGAATGAATATGTCGAAAAATTAATGAAAAAGTATAAAAAAGCATATCCATTCATTTCTAAAATTCTTTATTATGATAAACCTTATTTTCCATACTCGAAAAATGATGAAATTGTAAAATTTTCACCTTTATTTATTTTAACTCATAACAAATCTTATGTACAAGATAAAATTGACCCTTATAATGTTGAAATGGCTGGTTTTTTAATTAATTACTATCCACATCAGGGTATTTTTCTTGAAGCAGTCACTAAAAGTGTGGCAGGGACTATATCGGTAATTGAAAATATAATGTATAGAAATAAAGAAGTTTATTCTCGAAAAAATCATCTTTTAAACTGGTTATATTACTTAATAAGCCGGGACAGTTCTTCATTAAGGGTCAAAATATTCAATATGCAACGAAAATATTTATTAGATTTTACTGATTATTTAAAATCCTTAAATGAATAACCTAAATTCCAGTTAAAAGGTAAGCAAAATGTCTAAATGGAATTATGAAAAATTGGGATTAAAGGCTGGAATTGAGATTCACCAAGAACTGAGAACGAATTCAAAATTATTTTGTAGATGTAGTCCGATATTGACTACTGAGAAACCCGATTTTATTTTGCAAAGAAACTTTCGGCCTGTACTTGGTGAAATGGGCGAATTCGATAAAGCTATGTTGGTTGAATATCAAAAAGGACTAAAAATTCAATATGAAGGTTTTGATAATTGTACATGCAGCTACGAAATCGATGAAACTCCTCCATTCGAAATCGATAAAAGGTCCATTGAAATTGGGATCACCTTGTGTCTTTTATTTAATATGTCTCTTATTAAAGAACTTCATGTTTGTCGAAAAAATTATCTAGATGGTTCCGTTCCATGCGGATTTCAAAGAACACTAATAATGGGTATTAATGGACATATAGAAATTAACAACAAAAAGTATGGAATAAATACATTGTGTATTGAAGAAGATGCTGCGAGAAAAGTAAGTTATAATGAAAAAAATAAAATTATTACTTATAGGTTAGATCGGCTAGGAATACCACTTGTAGAAATAGTCACAGATCCAGATATTAAGACCCCTGAAGAGTTTAAAGAGGTGGCTTTTAATTTAGGGCTGTTATTAAGGTCATCTGGGCTTGTTAAAAGAGGTCTAGGTACAATTCGTCAAGATATCAATGTTAGTATTGAAAATGGTGCAAGGGTTGAGATTAAAGGCGTTCAAAAATTAGATTGGATTAAAGGGTTAATCGACAACGAAATTGAACGTCAATTAAACCTTATCAAAATAAAAATGGAAATGGAAAAGAGGGGCTTGAAAGAATCTGATTTTGATACTGATATAATTGATTTATCTAATATTTTTAAAAATACCAAGTTTAACTATCTAAAATCGGCACTTAAAAAAAACATGAAAGTTTTTGGAATTAAAGCACCAAAAATGCAAGGATTATTATGTTTTGAGATTTTACCTAAAAAAAGATTTGGAAAAGAAATTGCCGAAAAAATCAAAATCATCACCGGTCTTAAAGGTATAATACACTCAGATGAAGATTTGAATAAATATAATTTGACAGATACTGAAATTTCAGCAATTAAAGAAAAACTAAATATTTTGAACAATGATGCTTTTATTTTTTTATTTGGCCCAGAGGATAAAGCTAAAAAGTCATTAGAAGTAGTAATATCCAGGTTAAAAATGGCATTAAAAGGAGTCCCACAAGAAACCAGACGAGCTAAAGAAGATCTTACTACTGAATTTATTAGAGAACTACACGGTGGTAAAAGATTATATCCAGATACCGATACACCCCCCATTATTATTAATGATAAGATGATTTCTGAAATAAAATCAAATTTACCTGAATATCCTTGGAAAATAATTGACAAAATAAAAAGCAAATTTAAATTGGACGAAAAAACAATTACGGACCTCATTTTAACTCAAAATCTTCATTTATTTGAAAAAGTTATGAACAATTATAATGTAGAACCTAAATTAATTGCAACAACACTTCTGGAAACTATCAAAGCAATGCATAGAGATGGAATTCCCGTCCAAAATATAACTGACGACCACATTTTGAGTTTATTTAAAGCATTAAGTGAACAAAAAATAGCTA
>Ga0190360_1001754_pt1 | contig 11002 bp, 12 predicted proteins | sample 48721834_MG_FD_161271 | JGI IMG/M metagenome (GOLD analysis project Ga0190360, IMG submission 161271) | Hydrothermal vent microbial mat bacterial communities from Southern Trench, Guaymas Basin, Mexico - 4872-18-3-4_MG | ecosystem: Environmental > Aquatic > Marine > Hydrothermal vents >... | reverse complement strand
TGAACATGTGGAAGGAGAAGCGCTTCTCATGAATCTTGATTTAGAAGGAATTGCTGTTTCTACCGGATCTGCCTGCAGTGCAGGCTCTCAAGAGCCTTCACATGTATTGAAAGCGTTGAGACTTTCAAGAGAATTTGCCAGAGGAAGTCTCCGCCTTACTCTTGGAAGATTTACAACAGAAGAAGAGGTGGATCGTGTTTCCGATGTTCTGACCAGTGCTGTAAAACACCTCAGATCCCTCTCCTCATTCAAAAAGGGAAAATGATTGACTAAAGAACAAATGAAGAAAGAAATTCTTCGCCTTAAAAAAGAGAAGGGAGCTGTCATCCTGGTACACAATTACCAGATTGGTGAAATTCAGGATCTGGCAGACTTTTTGGGAGATTCTCTTGGCCTCTCAAGAGAAGCTTCCAGGATTTCGGAAAAACTAATTGTCTTTTGCGGTGTAACGTTTATGGCTGAAACAGCAAAGATTCTTTCCCCTGACAAAAAAGTCCTCCTTCCACGAAAAGATGCAGAATGCCCAATGGCAGAAATGGTAAACGTGGAAGATTTGAAAAAACTAAAGGCAAAGCATCCGGATGCCGTTGTAGTAACTTATGTGAACTCCACAGCAGAAGTTAAGGCCGAATCTGATGTCTGCTGTACATCTGCTAATGCTGTTAAGATTGTCCAAAACATTGATGCTGAGGAAATAATCTTTACACCGGACCGCAATCTTGCTTCTTACGTGCAGCGGTTCACAAAGAAAAAGATTATTCCGTGGGAAGGATTTTGTTATGTCCATAACCAATTTACCAGAGAAGAAGTAATTCGGGCCAAAGAAGCTCATCCCCGTGCTCTTCTCATGGTCCATCCCGAGTGCCAGCCAGAGGTCATTGATCTGGCTGACAAAGTTCTCTCCACCAGCGGGATGGTAAGAGTTGCACGAGAATCTTCTGACAGCGAGTTTTTAGTAGGAACGGAAGGGGGTATGCTTTACCGTTTGAAGAAAGAAAATCCAGGCAAGAATTTTTATTCAGCCGGAACAGCCAAATTCTGTCGGGGTATGAAAGCAACCCGTCTCGAAGACCTCTACAAAGCTCTTTTGGAAGAGCAGTACGAAATAATTTTACCAGAAGACATTATAAATAAGGCCAGAATGGCTCTGGAGAGAATGTTAACTTATGTTTAAAGATCGTGTTGTTGTTGCTATGAGTGGAGGAGTGGACTCCTCAGTGGCTGCTGCCTTTCTCAAAGAAAAAAAATACGAGGTTATTGGACTTACAATGAACCTCTCAGGCAGTAATAGCCGATGCTGCTCCACAGAAGATGTGGAAGATGCCAGGCGCGTTGCTCGGTACATCGGAATTCCCCATTACGTTCTCTCGTTAGAAAATTCATTTAAAAAAAAAGTTATAGATTATTTTGTTACTGAATATCTTAAGGGAAGAACACCCAACCCCTGTGCTGTCTGCAATCAGACTATAAAATTTGGTGATCTTCTTCAGAAAGCAAAAGCTCTTGGGGCTCGCTTCTTAGCAACAGGGCACTATTCTGTGGTAACTTACAATCCAGAAATAAAAAGGTATCTTCTTCGCCAGGGCAAAGAGCGTGGCAAAGACCAGTCTTATTTTCTTGCTCGTCTTTCTCAGGAAGCACTGAGTTGTGCTCTTTTCCCTGTAGGAAGTTTCCCAAAAAGTAAAATCAGGAAGTTAGCCGAAAGTTTTGGACTCCCCGTGGCTAACAAAACAGAGAGCCAGGAAGTCTGCTTTATCCCTGATGGGAAAGTGGCAAAATTTATTGAGAAACAAACGGGGAAACATTTTACTCCAGGACCGCTTGTGGATAAGAAAGGCCAGATACTCGGTACTCACAGAGGAATTATAGGTTATACAATTGGACAAAGAAAAGGATTAGGAATTTCCACAGGAAAACCAATATACGTAACAGCAATTGATGCAAAAACAAACACAGTGTTTGTCGGAGAGCCGGAAGGACTTTATCACAAAAGATTTATAGCCATTGCTCCCAACTGGATATCGTTGGCAGAGTTGAAAGAACCTATCAAAGCAAAGGTTAAAATACGTTACAAACACAAACCAGGTTGGGCAACAGTAACACCACTGAATAATGGTAAAATTGCGATAGAATTTGAATCGCCTCAAAGAGCGATCACTCCCGGGCAGCTTGCCGTATTTTACCACAGTGATATTGTTGTTGGTTCTGCCTGGATAGATAGAATTTTAGAATAAGGAGGTAAAATTAGCATGAAAACAAAACTCCCCGACATTGGTAAAATTTCTCCGGAGGTTTTTGAAGAACTCATCTATCCTCGTCTCGGTGCAAAATTGGAATCTGTTCTCGTTCCCCCACAGAACGGTGTGGATGTTGGTATCGTGGAAATTGGTAATCAGGCTGTTGCAATGACAACGGATCCTGTTTTCATCGTACCAGAATATGGTTACAAAAGATCTGCCTGGTTCGCTATTCACATCCTGATTTCCGATGTTGTAACCAGTGGACTTCCACCAACTTATCTTTCCGTTGATCTTAATCTTCCAATGGAGATGAATGAAGAACAGCTCGAAACTGTGTGGGAAGTTATACATAAGGAGTGTGAAAAACTGGGAGTTGCTGTTGTATGTGGTCATACTGCCAGGTACGAAAACTGTCATTATCCAATGGTAGGAGGAGCTACTGTTTTAGCAGTTGGTTCTAAAGATAGTTACGTAACACCTAAGATGGCTCGTCCCGGAGATAAAATTATCATTACAAAGGGACCTGCCATTGAAGCCTCTGGGATCTTTGCCACAATGTTCCCTGAGAAAATTAAATCTGCCTTTGGCAGTGACTTTTCAGAGATGGCTGAGAATATCTTTTACAAAATGTCCGTGGTGGAAGATGCCATGACTGCTATTTCCGTAGGAGTCAGGGAAGAGGGGGTAACTGCAATGCATGATGCAACAGAATGCGGAATATGGGGAGGAGTGTATGAATTAGCCCAGGCTGCCAATCTTGGTATTGTATTAGAAAAAGATAAGATTGTGGTTGAAAAAGGAGTTGTGGAAATCTGTAATCTTTTTGGGATAAACGATCCCTACGCTGCTATAAGTGAGGGGACTCTTATCATTTCATGCCGCCCTCACAAAGCTGATGAAATAGTAAAAGCACTTCAGGCGAAAGGTATTCCTGCTTCTATTGTAGGAGAGCTTACAGAGCCTGAAAAAGGAATGATTGTAATTTCAGAAGGAAAGGAGAAACCTTTCCACCACCCAAGGGTTGACCCATTCTGGAACGCTTTTTACAAAGCCCTAAAAGAATAACACATCAGATAGGAGGAGAAAATGAACACAGAAAAATCAAGAAATTATTTTATGACTCTATCTATTTCTGTTTTTATCTTTTCATTATTTTTTGCTTATGGGTGTGGTAAAAAAGAACAGAAAACTCAAGTCGAAACCGAACAAAAAATCCAATGGAACTACAATCTTGACAGTGCACTGACCTTAGCTACCAGATTGAACAAACCTTTGATGATTGACTTTATGGCCACATGGTGTCCCCCATGCAAAAAAATGGAAGACTCGACTTCATGACAGGAAACGAGAAAAGATTAAAACATATCATTGGATATCGAGGACCCAAAGCCTTCATTGCAGTAATGGATTCTGTTCTGGCTTTAACAAAATAAAGGGATAAAGCTATGAGGACAAGTACAAAAATCTTAAGAAGAACTATACTTATAGAACTTCCTTTATTCTTATTTCTCATTTCAGGATGTATTAGCCATAAAAAGATTTCCGGTGTTCAGCAGAAAATAATATTTCTGAATATTACTCCTCAAGAGGCATATAATTTAATAAAAAAAACATATCTTGTTTACTGCAAAAGCGGCTACCGAAGTAGAGCCACTGTAAATGTTATGAAAAAGCTTTATTTCAAGAGAGTATATAATATTCTTGGGGGAATAAATGCATGGCAACGAGCAAGATTGCCACTAATTATTCGGGGGGAATAAAATGGTACGTCCAGAAAAGATAACGATTCCACTGCTCAGGAAGATGAAAAAGGATGGCGAAAAAATCGCCTGTTTAACAGCTTACGACTGGATGATGGCCTCTCTTCTGGATACAGTGGGAATTGACTTAATACTTGTAGGCGATTCAGGTGCTATGGTGTTCGCAGGGCATGAAACAACCCTGCCTATAACAATGGATCAAATGCTCTACCACACTCAGGCTGTTTCTCGAGGTGTAAAACATGCATTAATTATAGCTGATATGCCTTTTCTGTCATACCAGACCAGTTCCGAGAAAGCAATAGAAAACGCTGGCCGATTTCTGAAAGAAGGAGGTGCAGATGGGGTAAAAATTGAAGGCGGCGAACCCATGGCAGAAACTATCCACAAACTCGTAGATGTAGGTATACCTGTAATGGGTCATCTCGGCCTCACTCCACAGTCCATTCATGCCTTCGGTGGATACCGTCTCCGGGGAAAAGGAACTAAAGAAGCTGAGGGACTTAAACATGATGCAAAGATTCTGGAACAAGCTGGTGTTTTTTCTATTGTACTGGAAAAAATTCCAGTCTCCCTTGCCGAAGAAATTACTAAGTCTGTTTCCATTCCAACTATCGGCATCGGCGCTGGACCTCACTGCGACGGCCAGATCCTGGTAACCCATGACATGCTAGGGCTATTTGAAACCTTCAAACCAAAGTTCGTCAGACGATATGCAGAGCTGGCTCAAATAATCAGGGATGCAACAGAACGCTACATTAAAGATATTAAACAAGGGAAATATCCCTCAAAAGAGGAGAGTTACTAATGGAATCGTCCCTTCTTTTTTTCCTTGTTGGATTGTTCATTTTTGCTACAAGTCTTTTTGTGAGAAAAAACCGGTCTTCTATTCAATTTATGGTCTTTTTAGGAAGCGGGATTATTGCCTGCGGAATTCTCAGCATAATAACAAGTTCATTGCTTTACCCAATAGTACAAATTTCTCGCATAGGAATGATAGTAATGGGAGGCCTGGCAGGAATTGTTCTCTGGGTAGCAGAAAGGGGAAAACTTATCAATCGACCGGGGATTCAATATTTTAGTACTATAATATTAGGATTAATTCTTACCGGGCTTTATTACGGTTTGATGTTCTTTTACACAACTTTTGTTAAAACTTCCTATAGAATTGGGAAAAACAAAACTCCTCTTTTCCTGGCTTTTCTGTTAATCGGATTCCTTATTGCATTTGGGTATACTTTTCCACAGCGCTGGTTCATACAACGCAAGTCAAAGGAAAAAACAATAAATAACTAAACATTTACAAGATCTGATATTCCCTTAATCATCCGGAGAACAACCGCCATGGACGAAATCTTACTGTCCAACCTTTTGTCGATAATTCGTTGTGTGCCAACAACCGCCCCTCTAAATTCGATGTAAATCCAATGTAAATTTTATCGTACTTTTCCGAATACAAAACGTATGTCGTGTACATCCCAAAAAACCTAAAATAAAAAACCTGACCCCAAATAAGCCAGGCTTTCCTCATAGTAGCGGGGGGAGGATTCGAACCTCCGACCTTTGGGTTATGAGCCCAACGAGCTACCAGCTGCTCCACCCCGCGGTGATGTATAATTCAATATAAATATTTTTTTAAAAATGTCAAGTATTTTTTACTATATCATTGCTATTTCTTAATATTTGTCACTTGATTTTTTATCAGGACTTAAATCGTTTAATATTAATATCGTATTTTCTTATCTTATAGCCTATCATTCGTTCGGTAATACCCAACAATCTGGCCGCTTTAGCCTTGTTACCTCTACTGGTTTTAAGGGCATCCTGTATTAGTTCTTTTTCATAAGATTCAACTGCGTTGGTTAGGGATAACCGCGGTATAGTACCGCTACTCTCAGCTGTTTGTAAAGTAGGAGGAAGATGATAACTATGAATAACTTGATCTTCACATAGTAACACTGCTCGCTCAATACAATTTTCCAATTCCCTAACATTTCCCGGCCAGTGATAGCGCATAAGCATATCTATTGCTGGAGTTGAAATTCTTTTAACAGTTTTTCCATGTTTACGGCTGTATTTCAGCATAAAGTAATCGGCCAGAAGTAAAATATCTGTCTTCCGTTCACGGAGAGGAGGAAGAAAAATAGGGAAAACATTTAAGCGGTAATATAAATCTTCTCTAAATTTCCCTTTAGTTATAAGTTCCTCTAAATTAGCATTTGTTGCTGCAATAATTCTCACATTTACCTTAATAGTTTCGGTGCCGCCAACCCGTTCAAACTCCTGGGTTTGAAGAACTCTAAGTAACTTTACCTGGGTCATCAAACTTAAATCACCAATTTCATCTAAAAAGATTGTCCCTCCATCTGCCAGTTCAAATCGGCCTTTTTTGCGAAACAATGCCCCCGTAAAAGCACCTTTTTCGTACCCAAAAAACTCTGACTCAATCAGGTTTTCCGGAATAGCAGCACAGTTAACCTGAATAAAAGGTTTGCCAGATCGAAGTGAATTGTAATGAATGGCCTGAGCAATAAGTTCTTTGCCAGTACCAGATTCTCCCCTAATCAATACAGTGGTATCGGTGTAAGCAACCTGAGCAACTTGTTCATAAACTTCCCTTATTTCGTGACTGTTGCCTATAATATTACCAAAACTGAATTCTTCATGGAGTTTCCGTTTCAATTGTACATTCTCATCTAATAATTTTTTCCTTTCTAATTCAACAATGCGTTTTAAACGAATTGATTGAACAAGAGCTGAAGCTACTAAAGTAAAGAATTTAACAGTACTATTATAATCTCTCTTCGGATTAAATGCTAAACTTACAACCAAAACTCCCAAAGTTTTATAATCCAAAATAATTGGCACTCCTATAAAAGACTGTTCTCTATCTTTTTTAGGGTTCCAGGAACTCATTCTGTCCAGAAACAAAGGCTCTTTACTTACCTGCGGCACAACCACAGGTTTACCAGACTCAGCAATTCGGCCCGTCAAACCTTCACCTAAATGATATTTAGTTTTAGCAGGATGCGAACTGTAGCCAACACCAGCAGCCATGGTTAGTTGTTCCCCATCTTCATCCATCAAAAAAACAGCGCCTGCTTTGATCGGATAAGATTTTTGTAATAGTTTCAAAGTGGTCTCTAAAGATTCTTTTATGTCTAATGAACGGCTGACTACTTGGTTAATTTCAACTAAAAGAGAGAGTTTATGTAAAACTAAATCTCTCATCAAAACACGCCCTTATATTTCATTCAATACAAATCATACAATATTGTAAGTATACCTAAGATAATATACAATATTGTTAGACTTTATTCAAGATAAAAAAGCTTGCACAGTATTTTCCCCGCTCAAAGGACAAAGAATTAATTCATAATTACTTATCTCATTTAAATAGAAGATGCGCTATGTATAAAACAAGTTTTATACTTCAATTTTGTATGAATATTATTATATGTTACAATATTGTATGTTTCTTGATTGTTTCCAGAGAATTCAAGGTTGATAGAGCATATTGGCTAACATTCCGTTATTTAATAAGTTATCTCTATTTTAGATCCACTTGTCCAACTAAAAATAATCTGGCATGAATATTGTTAAAGTAGTTAGCCTAAAACGTATCAGTGGATGCTTTTATAATCACAACTAATCATATCAAACAAAGGAGATGCATTATGAGCCCTAAAGAGTTTTTTGAGTTTGCTAAAAAACACGGCGCCGACATGGTGGATTTGAAATTTACCGATATGCTGGGCACATGGCAGCACTGCTCGTTTCCTATTGACACATGGGATGAAGATACTTTCAAAAAAGGTATCGGCTTTGACGGCTCTTCTATTCGTGGATGGCAGGGAATTCATATGTCAGACATGCTGGGAATTCCTGACCCCAACACGACAAAGATTGACCCCTTCTTTGCGGAACCAACAGTAAGTGTAATTGCAAATATTGTTGATCCAATTACTCTTGAGGATTATACTAGGGATCCCCGTCATGTTGCTCGTAAGGGAGTTGAATATTTAAAACAAACAAATATTGCTGATATCTGTTACATTGGACCAGAACCAGAGTTTTTTATTTTCGATGAAATCCGCTTTGAACAAACTCAAAACATGGGATTTTACCAAATTGACTCCATTGAAGGTGCATGGAATACCAATCGTATTGAAGAACCCAATCTTGGCTATAAACCCAGTTATAAGGGGGGATATTTCCCGGTAAGCCCCACAGATACTTACCACGATCTACGTGGTGAAATGGTCCGGGAGATGCAAAAAATCGGAATTACTGTTGAGGCCCATCATCATGAAGTAGGTACAGCAGGACAGAGTGAAATTGACATGCAGTATGCAGACCTTCTTCGAATATCGGATCAATTCATGTGGTACAAATATATTGTCAAAAATGTGGCAAAACGTGCTGGAAAAACAGTAACTTTTATGCCAAAACCCATTTTTCAGGACAACGGTAGCGGAATGCATACGCATGTCTCATTATGGAAAAATGGTAAAAATGTTTTTGCTGGTGATGGCTACGGTGGATTAAGTGAAATAGGATTACACGCCGTTGGTGGTGTTCTAAAACATGCCAGAGCCCTATTGGCTTTCTGTGCACCCACACAAAATTCCTATCGGCGTTTGGTCCCCGGATTTGAAGCACCAGTAAATCTGGTTATGTCAGCACGAAATCGATCTGCAGCTATTCGTATTCCAATGTATCATGATAATCCAAAAGAAAAACGGTTTGAATTCCGTTGCCCGGATCCAAGCGCCAATGGATACTTAGCATTCACTGCTATTATGATGGCAGCTATTGACGGCATCCAAAATAGAATTGACCCGGGCACCCCACTAGATAGGGACATTTATGAAATGTCGCAGGATGATTTAAAAAATGTGCCTAAAGTACCAGGTTCTCTGGCAGATGCTCTTAATGCACTAGAAGAAGACCATGTATTCTTGACAAAAGGCAACGTTTTTACGGACGATCTTATTGAAACGTGGATTAATTACAAACGCGAGAAAGAAATTAACGAATTAGCACTAAGGCCTCATCCATATGAATTTTACCTCTACTATGATAACTAAAATGTTTTAAAATTCAGCTCGAAAGATGAGGCAGGGTTGAAGGATGGATCCTTTAACCCCGCCGGCAGAAAAGAAAATTTCATTCCTCTATATTTTTTGGCAAAAGTGTAAAATCACCTTTCTCGTTCCCAAACAGGAGTTTGGGAACGAGAGGGAAAAAACATGGAATGTACATCTTTCTCAAGGAGTGCTGATTCATCAGCGTGACCAAGAATCTTTTACCCACCAGCGTCCAGGTGCAGAATATTTTGTACGGGTTAGCCTGCACAGAGGCAGAGCCTCTGCAGGAAAAATTCTTTGCGTGTTTGTGTGAGCGAGGCATTTAATATCCCCCCTTGGCCAAAGGGGGATTATAGGGGGATTCGTTGTTGAAGGGTAACTTGCTCTCTTCAGTAATGAATCGTCTGAATTTTTGTCCCAGTAGACGAGAGCAGGGGCTCTCGTCTACCCTAAATTTGCCAAAGTTTAGTTAGAAGTTCCTCATCCTGAGAAAAGCTGAAAGCTATAGTTAATCTTAAATTTTTATTAACGTGTATCTCAAAATAAAAAGTGCCGCAACTAAATAAACCAGCCAGCTTACTTCTTTGCCTTTTCCCGTCAGCAGTTTAATAACAGGATAAGCAATGAAGCCCATTGCAAGACCATCGGCTATACTATAACTCAGAGGAATTCCCAGTATAATGAGAAAAGCTGGAATAGCCTCAGAATAATCAATCCAATCAATTTTGCTCACATTCCTGACCATCATAGACCCCACAATGACAAGAGCAGGTGCAGTAATAGAAAGATATTTTCCAACCATTCCAACAAGTGGGCTGAAAAAGAGAGCAACAAGAAAAAGCAAACCAACCGTTACACTGGTTAAACCTGTTCGTCCTCCATACTCTACACCTACAGCACTCTCAATGTAAGAAGTCACTGTGCTTGTTCCAGTGCAGGCTCCAACCACAGTACCAACCGCATCAGAAATCAAAGCACGGTTCGCTCTCGGAAGTTTATTATCTTTTATAAATCCAGCTTGTTCCGAAACACCTATAAGGGTACCAACCGTATCAAACATGTCCATGAAAAGAAAAACAATTATAAATGGAAGAAACTGAAATTTGAGAGCCGTTAGTAAATCAAACTTGAAAAAGGCATTTTCCTTTGGCAGCCCTAAAATACCTTCATATTTCACCTGGCCTGCTGCCAAAGAAAGAAGGGTAGTAAATAAAATTCCCCAGAGAATACTCCCTCTTATCTTTCTCACCTGAAAAACTGCTGTAAGAAAAAGACCAGCAAAAAATATAAGAACATTTGTTTGTAAAATATGGGTATTAAACTTTACTGCTGTTCCAGGAGTTGCGATAATAACGCCGGCATTTTTGAGACCAATAAAAGCAATGAAAAAACCTATTCCCACAGCGATTCCATTTTTAAGACTGGGGCTTACTGCATCGATAATAGCCCTACGAAATTTTAATAAAGAAAGAATCAAGAAAATAATTCCAGAAATTAGGACTATTCCCAATGCTACCTGCCAGGAGTTAGTAACACCCTTAGCCGCCACGGCCATTACAACGGTAACAAAGAAAAAATTTTCACCCATCCCTGGAGCCTGAGCAATGGGAAAGTTAGCGTAAAGCCCCATCAATATTGTTGCAATGGAAGCTGCCAGACATGTCGCCAACATAACAGCATCAGAGGAAAGACCAGTAGGGTTGCCTGTAAAATCAGTAGAAAGAACTGCGGGATTGACAAAAATAATGTAAGCCATTGTCATGAAAGTTGTTAGACCTGCCATCAACTCTACCCGAACAGTAGATCCTTTTTCTTCAAGCTTGAATAACTTTTCCAGCATAATTGTCCTCCTATGTTTAATAATAGAGTACACACCCTAAATTTGCCAAAGAATCCGGGATGAAAAAACAAA
>Ga0190360_1001750_pt1 | contig 11009 bp, 7 predicted proteins | sample 48721834_MG_FD_161271 | JGI IMG/M metagenome (GOLD analysis project Ga0190360, IMG submission 161271) | Hydrothermal vent microbial mat bacterial communities from Southern Trench, Guaymas Basin, Mexico - 4872-18-3-4_MG | ecosystem: Environmental > Aquatic > Marine > Hydrothermal vents > Microbial... | reverse complement strand
CGGTATGCCCAAAGAGGCGAAACAACAGGCGGAAAAAGAGCTTGATAGATTAGCCAAAATGCCTCCCCAGGCTGCTGAATATACAGTTTCTCGAACATATCTGGATTGGCTTGTAGGACTTCCATGGAATAAAAGTACTAAAGATACTATAGATTTGGTGAAAGCAAAAGCAATACTGGATGAGGATCATTACAATCTAACCGATGTAAAAGACAGAATATTGGAATTCTTGGCTGTTAGAAAATTAAAGCAGGATTCTAAAGGACCTATTCTCTGTTTTGTAGGGCCACCCGGAGTGGGGAAGACTTCACTTGGGCGTTCCATCGCAAGAGCAATGGGTAGAGAATTTGTTCGTTATTCTCTGGGTGGGATGCGTGATGAGGCTGAAATTCGTGGCCACCGCAGAACTTATATTGGTTCTCTTCCAGGAAGAATTATTCAGGGTATTAAAAAAGCGGGATCTAACAATCCAGTTTTTATGCTCGATGAAATTGATAAAGTAGGAACTGACTTTAGAGGTGATCCAGCATCCGCTCTTCTAGAGGTACTTGATCCTGAGCAGAATAACTCTTTTTCTGACCATTATTTAGAAGTATCTTTTGATTTATCAAAAGTTATGTTTATTACAACTGCCAACGTGCTCGAAACTATTCCCCGCCCTCTGTTAGATCGTATGGAAGTACTGAGACTTCCAGGATATATCGTAGAAGAAAAAGTCGAAATTGCCAAACAGTATCTTGTTCCCCGACAAAAAGAAGAAAATGGACTGGGAAGAGGACAGATTCGTTTTACTACTGCTGCTCTGCGAAAGATTATTTCAGAATATACACAAGAAGCCGGTGTAAGAAATTTGGAACGAGAAATTGGTACTTGCTGTCGAAAAGTGGCACGGATGATAGCTGAAGGCAAAGAGAAGAAAGTGGTTATTAAGCCCGAAACTGTATCCAAAATGCTTGGTCCTAGGAAATTTTTCTCTGAAATGGCCCAGCGTAAGGACGAGATTGGTGTGGCTACTGGCCTTGCCTGGACACCTGTGGGTGGAGTAATTCTTTTTGTTGAGGCAACAATAATGCCTGGTAGTAAGGGTTTATTATTAACTGGTCAACTTGGAGATGTTATGAAAGAGTCGGCTCAGGCTGCTCTTTCTTTCATTCGGTCTCGGGCTGAGGAATTGAATATTCCTCTAAATTTCTTCCAGAAAAAAGATATTCATATTCATGTTCCAGAAGGAGCTACACCAAAGGATGGACCCTCTGCTGGTGTTACACTGGCTACGGCTCTTGTTTCACTTCTAACCAAGAAACCTGTGAAACATGATATAGCAATGACAGGTGAAATCACGCTACGCGGTAAAGTTCTGCCGGTAGGCGGGATTAAGGAAAAAGTTTTGGCAGCTAAAAGGGCAGGGATAAGAAAGGTTATTCTGCCTCGTCTTAATGAAAAAGATTTAGAGGAAATCCCTGAACATATTCGGGGGAAAATGACTTTTTATTTTGTAGATTGGTTGAGTGAGGTTTTTGAGCTGACTTTGAGAACTAATAATAAGAATAATAGAAAACGTGTTAAAATTTAATTGAAGCCAAAGTTAATATTTAGGAGACCGGGAAAATGAATGACTTACTTAAGAAGCTTGAGATCGAAGAGGTCAACAGCGGCGGGTTTAATGGGAGCTGGTTCACTGATGAAAAAGGAGAAATATTGGAATCAGTTTCTCCTATTGATGGTAAAGTTATAGCCAAAGTTCGGTTGATGACGGATGAGGGTTATGAAAAGATTATCAGCAAAGCACAGGAAGCTTTCAAAGAATGGCGTATGGTTCCTGCTCCCAAACGAGGTGAGATTGTTCGTCTTATCGGGTTGGAATTAAGGAAACACAAAAAGGAACTCGGTGCACTGGTAACCTGGGAAATGGGAAAAATTCGAGCTGAGGGAGAAGGAGAAGTCCAGGAAATGATCGATATTGCAGATTTTGCTGTTGGGCTTTCTCGTCAGCTCTGGGGTAAAACAATGCACAGTGAACGACCAAAGCACCGCATGTACGAACAGTATCATCCTCTCGGGGTTCTTGGGGTGATTACTGCATTTAATTTTCCTGTTGCGGTTTGGAGCTGGAATACAATGATTGCTCTGGTTTGCGGTGATGCTGTAGTATGGAAGCCTTCAAGTCAGGTGCCCTTAACAGCTATTGCATGCATAAAAATTGCTGATAAAGTTCTTAAAGCGAATGGAGCTCCTGACGGTCTTCTGGGACTTATTATTGGCCGTGGTTCTACTGTAGGTAAAAAACTTGTAGCAGACAAGCGTGTTCCTTTGATTAGTTTTACTGGAAGTACGGTTCAAGGGAAAAAGATTGGAGAAATTGTTGGTGCACGTCTGGGCAGGACAATTCTGGAATTGGGTGGAAATAATGCCATAATTGTTTCGCAGCATGCTGATATTGAGATGGCTGTCAGGACGATTCTCTTTGGTGCAGTTGGTACTGCTGGCCAGAGATGTACTACGACCAGACGCATTATTGTTCAAGAAGAAGTTTACGATGAAGTTCTCAGTAGGCTTGTCAAAGCTTACAAAAGTGTAACCATTGGTAATCCATTAGAGGAAGGTACTCTAATGGGGCCGCTGGTCAATCGTGCTGCTGTGGAGGATATGCAACGAGCTTTGAAAATTATTAGGGATCTTGGAGGAAATATTGTCTACGGTGGAGATGAGATAAAAAATGCTCCTTCTGACTGCTATGTGACTCCATGTATAGTAGAAGCCAAAAACGATTGGCCTATTGTACAGGAAGAAACCTTTGCACCAATACTTTACGTAATTAAATATAAGACTATTGAAGAAGCTATTGAATATCATAATAATGTTCCTCAGGGGCTTTCTTCTGCTATTTTTACTTTGAATCTCAGAGAAGCTGAGCTTTTCCTGTCCCATGTTGGGAGCGATTGCGGTATTGCTAATGTGAATGTGAGTACTTCGGGTGCAGAAATTGGAGGTGCTTTTGGGGGAGAAAAGGAAACAGGTGGGGGGCGAGAATCTGGTTCTGATGCATGGAAACAGTATATGCGGAGGCAAACTACAACTATCAACTGGTCTGAGGAGCTACCTTTAGCTCAGGGAATTAAGTTTGGGGATTGAAATTAAAACTCAATAAATTAATGGGAAGGCCTACATGAATAATAAAGAATATAGCCCGTTTACACCGGGAAGCCCTGTTCCTGTTGAGCTTTTCGTGGGAAGATCTAAACAAGTCGAGGAAATTGTAAGATATATCAAGCAGGTTTTGTCTGGAAAACAAGAAAATGTTTTTTTAGATGGTGACAGAGGAATAGGTAAAAGTTCTTTAGCTTCTTTTCTCCGTTATTATGTTAAAACACAGGAAAACATGCTTGGTATACATGTTTTTCTGGGGAGGGTTACTACTTTAGAAGAAGTAGTGCGTCATATTTTTGATCAAATATTAAAAGAAACAAAGGAACAGAGATGGTTTAAAGACATTGGTCAATTTTTTGGAAAATATATCAAAGAAATAGGGCTTTTTGGCATCTCGGTTAGCTTTAATCCCCCTGAGAAAGATTTGAAAGAATTGGTAAGGAAATTTCCGGAAGCTCTTGATAATTTATTGGGTAAAATAAGAGATTATCAAAAAAGTGGTTTATTCATTGCTTTAGATGATATTAATGGGTTGGCAGATAAACCTGAATTTGCAAATTGGTATAAGAGCTTTGTAGATGAAATTGCAACTCAGTACAAGGATTTTCCTGTATTTATTATGCTTATAGGGCTTCCGGAAAAAAGAGATGTTCTTTCCAGGCATCAACAATCTCTTATGAGAATATTCAGGGTGGTAGAAATAGAAAAACTTTCGGATAAAGAAGTAGAAGAGTTTCTATTGAAAGCTTTTGAGAAAGTTGGTATTAAAGTAAACACTAAGGCTATGAAACATATGGTGCACTTTTCAAGTGGATTACCTCTTCTGATGCATGAGATAGGAGATGCTACTTTTTGGATAAATACTGATGAGAAAATAGATGAAAAGGATGCAATACAGGGGATATTAACAGCGGCAGAGAAGGTAGGACAGAAGTATCTTGACCCAAAAGTTTATAGGGCGATTCGCAGTGAGAGATATAGATCAATTTTGAGGAAATTAGGTAGACAGATTGTTTCTCGGAATTTTAAAAAGAAAGAAGTTGAAGCAAATCTTAACGAAAATGAAAAGAAGGTATTTCATAATTTTCTGAGAAAAATGCGAGAATTAGGAGTAATTGAACCGGATATAGAGAAGGAAAGAGGTACTTATAGATTTGTAAATGAGATATATCCTCTTTATATTGGTGTTGAGAGTCAGAGGTTTGATAAAAAATTTACTATAACTTAGTAGCAAGATATGTCAGCATTTGTACGACGACAACTTTATACTCGCTGGTGGCATGGATTCGAATAGCTAAGATCCTGCAGTTGCAAAATTTTATTTATCCAATAACTGTTATATGGTATAATGCAGATATAATGGAGGGTATAATGGAAAAGAAACGTGTAGTCATTATGGGAGCAGCAGGGAGAGATTTTCATAACTTTAATGTCTATTTTCGAGATAATAATGAATATGAAGTTGTAGCGTTTACTGCGACACAAATTCCCGATATCGAAGGAAGAGTTTATCCACCAGAGTTAGCAGGTAAGCTTTATCCGCAAGGGATTCCGATTTTATCTGAGGATGATTTAGTTTCCATCATTCGTGACAAAAATGTAGATGAAGTGGTTTTTGCATATAGCGATATTTCCCATGAATATATTGGCCATAGAGCTGCTATTGTCAATGGAGCTGGAGCAGATTTTGTTCTTATGGGTCCAAAGAGAACCATGCTCAAAGCCAAAGTGCCTGTAATTGCTATTTGTGCTGTTAGAACAGGGTGTGGAAAGAGCCAGACTACACGGCGAGTTAGCCAAATTCTTAGAGCAAAACGTAAAAAAGTTGTGGCGGTCCGCCATCCCATGCCATACGGTGATTTGAGAAAACAGATTGTTCAACGGTTTGAAAAGTATGTTGATCTCGAAACACATCACTGTACTATTGAAGAGCGGGAAGAGTATGAACCTCATTTAGATTTGGGAAATATTGTCTATGCAGGTGTTGACTACGGTGCTATCTTAGAACAGGCTGAGAAGGAAGCAGATATTATTCTCTGGGATGGGGGTAACAACGATACTTCTTTTTATAGACCTGATTTGCTCATTGTAGTAACAGATCCTCATAGAGCTGGCAATGAGCTGACTTATTATCCCGGAGAAACCAATTTAAGGACAGCCGATGTTATTATTATAAATAAAGAAGAAACTGCAGAGCGGGAAAATATTGAAAAAGTTAGACAGAATATAAGAGAAGTGAACCCTGATGCAGTGATGATAGACGCTGCTTCACCTCTCTTTGTAGACAATCCAGAAGTTATTCGTAATAAGAGAGTTTTGGTGATTGAAGATGGTCCAACGCTTACTCACGGCGGGATGAAGTACGGTGCAGGAGTTATGGCTGCAGAGAAGTACGGTGCATCAGAAATTGTGGATCCAAGGCCATGGGTAAAAGGAACAATTGCCGAAACTTTCCAGAAATATCCAGGTATTGGACCACTTCTCCCAGCAATGGGTTATGATGAGCAACAGGTAAAAGATCTTGAGGAAACCATTGATTCAGTGGATTGTGATGCTGTAGTTATTGGTACTCCTATTGATCTGTCAAGGGTTGTTAAGATTAAAAAACCTGTTACTCGAGTTAGGTACAAATTACAAGAAATTGGCGAGCCTACATTAGAAGATGTACTCAAAGATTTCTAAATCTTCAAGAACAGTAGTGGTGGCATTAGGGGGCAATGCTATTACTCGTGAGTTCGAAGAAGGAAATATTTATCAACAGTTTGCCAATACCCGAAGGAGTCTTGTGGGGGTGGTAGAAATGGTTGAGGAGGGGTATAATGTGGTTCTCACTCACGGAAACGGACCTCAGGTTGGGAATGCTTTGATCCGGGTTGAAGAAGCTCGCCATTTGGTTCCACCTATTCCTATGGGTGTACTGGTGGCTGATACTGAAGGAGGGATGGGATATATGATAGAACAGTCCCTCCAGAATATGCTTCACCGTAAGGGTATTGAAAAACAGGTTGCTACTGTTCTTACTCAGGTGATTGTTGATAAAAATGATCCTTCTATTTTAAATCCAACAAAGTTTGTAGGACCTTTTTTCGAAGAGTCTCAGGTAAAAGATATACAGCAGCAAAGAGGTTGGATCTTAAAAAAAGATGCAGATAGGGGATGGCGTAGAGTTGTGCCATCCCCGATCCCATTAGAAATTGTGGAAAAAGAAATAATAAGCATATTAGTTGAAAAGGGAGTACTTGTGATAGCATGTGGAGGTGGAGGTATACCAGTTTATATAGAAGATGATGGAACGTATGAGGGTATTGATGGGGTAATTGATAAAGATCGAGCAGCTGCCATACTTGCTCGTGATGTCGGAGCAAGGGAACTTCATATCCTGACCGCTGTTGATAAGGTAGCTCTTAATTTTGGTAGAGAAAATCAAGAAGATTTAGATCGACTTACACTTGAAGAAGCAAAATATTATCTGAAACAAGGCGAATTTCCCCCCGGAAGTATGGGTCCCAAGATTGAAGCGGCCATTCAATTTTTGGAAGAAGGCGGAGAAGAGGTACTTATTACCTCTATTGAGAAAATGAGTATGGCAAGGCGAGGAGCAACCGGCACAAGGATTGTTCATATTTGAAAGATTATCTGTCATTATCAATAAAAGAGGTTAAGTCATGAGTATAAAGAAGGTAAGAGTAAAAAACTTTAAGAGCTTCGAAAAGTTAGAAGTCGGGCTCGGTAAGTTCAATGTGCTTATAGGTGCCAATGCTTCTGGAAAATCTAATTTTGTTCAGATTTTTGAATTTCTGCGGGACATAGCAAATTCTGGGTTAAATAATGCGGTATCCATGCAAGGAGGCGTTGAGTATCTCAGGAACATTAATATTGGTGCTTCTGAGGATTTTTCCTTAAAAGTTGTTTCTGATAAGGAATTTGGATTGCTCGGAAGACGGACGAAGGGAGAGTTCATAGGAATAAAAATATACGAAACCGCTTACGAGTTTGCATTAAAGTTTAATAAAAGAGGTTCAGGATTTAGAATTGCAGAGGATAAATTAACTCAAAAATGTAAGTTTGTTAAACTGGATGAAAAAATGAAAGAAAAAGAAATAGTTGGAGAAGGGGAACTTATTGTTTCTCATACCAATGGAAAAGTAAAGATTGATTTGCGTAAACCAGAAGGAATTCCTATAAAGAAAGATGATATATATCCGCCATTCTTAGGGGAACGAAGACTACCACCTACTACTCTTCTTCTTGAAACGCCATTCTTTTTTATACCTCCATTGGAAGTGGAGGAAATTTTCAGTGGTGTTTCAATATATGATTTTGATCCAAAGCTGCCCAAGAAAGCCACTCCAATCACTGGAAAAGCTGAATTAGAAGAAGACGGGAGCAATTTATCAATTGTTCTTAAAAGTATAATTGCATACAAAGATAAAAAAAGAAAGCTTTTTAATCTGGTAAAAGATCTTCTACCATTCATAGATGACCTTGATGTAGAAAAATTTGCAGATAAGTCTCTCCTCTTCAAGCTACGAGAAATATATTCTGAAAAGCAGTATCTGCCAGCCTCGTTGATTTCTGATGGAACAATAAACATCACAGCTTTAATTATTGCTCTATATTTCGAGAAAAAACCGTTAACTATAATTGAGGAACCTGAACGAAATATACATCCTTACCTTATCGCCAATGTAGTAGATATGATGAAAGATGCTTCACAAAAGAAACAAATTCTCGTTACCACTCATAACCCTGAAATAGTGAAACATACAGATTTAGAAAATCTTTTGTTTATGTCCCGGGATGAAAAAGGTTTTTCCATGATCTCCAGACCATCTGATAAAGAGGAAGTGGAGACATGCTTAGAAAATGAGATAGGAATTGAAGAGCTTTATGTACAAGACTTACTTGGGGTATAACTATGGGTTACAGAAAATTGTTTATATGGGTAGAAGGTGAGGATGACAAAAGGTTCTTTCAGAACATATTAGAACCTAAGCTGCAGGAAAAGTATGATTTTGTAGAAACCAGACGCTATGCCACTCTAAAGAAAGGGAAAATTGATAATTTCCTTAAAAGTATTAAAGCAATGGGGGCGGACTATATCTATGTGACAGATATTAACAGTTCTCCATGTATAACTGCGAAGAAACAGGAAACACAGAGTAAGTTGAGAAATATCGAAGCTGAGAAAATAATTGTAGTGATAAAGGAAATAGAAAGCTGGTATCTTGCTGGATTAGGTAATAAAGAAGCTGAAAGATTTAAAATTCCCATTTTTAGTCTTACGGATACCGTTACAAAAGAGCGATTTAATGAGTTAATTCCCAAAGAGTTTGATTCTCGAATAGACTTTATGTTAGAGATTCTTAAAATTTTTTCTATTGAATTAGCAACACAAAAGAATAGGTCGTTTGGATACTTTATTCAAAAATATGGCTGATAGATTCCTCTAACTGTTGGTAGCGGTGCGGATAATAGAACATATCTGGCTTTGTTCAAATTTCCTGTGAGGTAACCTTAGATATGTTTAGAGAACTGAAAATGAAGGGATAAAAGAAAGGAAGCTTACATGCTCGAACGAACATTACTTAACATTAAACCCGATGCAGTAGCAAGAAATCTCATTGGAGAGATTATTCGCAGAGTAGAACAAAATGGTTACCGTATTGTAGCAATTAATAAACTTTTCTTAAGTCGAAAGGAAGCAGAGGTTTTCTACAAGGTACACCGCGGAAAGCCTTTTTTTAATGAACTCGTTGATTTTATGAGTTCTGGTCCATGTGTGCCAATGGTAGTAGAAGGAGAAAATGTTATTGAAGGTATCAGGAAGCTTATAGGGGCAACTGACCCATCTAAAGCAGCTGAAGGAACTATCCGAAAGGATTTTGGTGAAAGTATTACAAAAAATAGTGTTCATGCATCTGACGGACCAGAAACGGCCGAGAAAGAAATAAGCTTCTTCTTTGCAAGAAGAGACTTATTATTTTAATCTTATAATGTAACATAAGGAGCAGCAATGATTATTCGAAAAGAAGATGCACTACATTATCATAGTGTAGATCGACCTGGTAAACTGGAAGTGGTTGCAACCAAACCGTGTGTGACACAGCGAGACCTTTCTCTTGCTTATACACCCGGTGTGGCCGAACCTTGTTTGGAAATCAAAAAACAGCCATTGGATGTGTTTAAATACACAAATCGTGGGAATCTGGTGGCAGTGGTTTCTAATGGAAGCGCAGTTTTAGGGTTAGGCAACATTGGAGCAGCGGCCGGGAAACCGGTTATGGAAGGAAAGGGAGTTCTGTTTAAGCGATTTGCTGACATAGATGTTTATGATATTGAGCTTGATACTCAGGATCCCGATGAGATTATAAAAGTTGTCAAACTACTCGAACCTACTTTTGGAGGTATAAATTTAGAGGATATAAAAGCCCCGGAATGTTTTTATGTAGAAGAAACTCTTAGAAAAGAAATGAACATACCTGTTTTCCACGATGACCAACATGGTACAGCTATTATTGTTGGGGCAGCCCTTTTGAATGCATTGGAACTAGTAGGAAAAGACATTAGAAAAGTAAAAGTTGCATTTAGTGGGGCGGGTGCTGCCGGGATCGCAGTGGCCAAGATGATAGTCTCACTCGGTGTAACCAAAGAGAACATTACCATGAGTGATATTCATGGTGTTATCTACAAAGGTCGGACTGAAGGTATGAATTCTTACCTGGAAGAGTTTGCCCTTGAAACTTCCAAGCGTACTCTGGCCGATATTATGGAAGGAGCTGATGTATTTATAGGAGTTTCTGCAGGAGGATTAGTTTCCAAAGAGATGGTACGGAGTATGAATGATAATCCCATAATTTTTGCCCTGGCTAATCCAAACCCTGAAATTACGTATGAAGAAGCTATGGCCGCTAGGAGCGACCTTATTATGGCAACCGGTCGTTCAGATTATCCTAATCAAGTAAATAACATTCTGGGATTTCCTTTTATTTTCAGGGGTGCACTGGATGTTCGGGCTACTACAATCAATGAAGAGATGAAAGTAGCTGCAGCGATGGCTTTAGCTAATCTTGCAAAAGAGGATGTCCCAGATTCAGTCATTCAAGCCTACGGGGGTACACATTTTCGTTTTGGACGTAATTATATTTTACCCAAACCACTGGATCCACGAGTACTTCTGTGGGAGACTCCAGCTGTTGCTAAAGCTGCTATGGAATCAGGTGTAGCTCAAAATATGATAGATATAGAGGAATACAAGCAACAGTTAGAAAATAGGCTGGGTCGGAGTTATGAAGTAGTCAGGGTAGTTTTGAATAAAGCCAAATCTTCTCCAAAACGAATTGTTTATCCTGAAGGTGAATGCGAAAAGGTGCTGCGAGCGTCTCAGATTGTTATTGAGGAAAAAATTGCGGAACCAATTCTTCTTGGAAACAAAGAAATAATTCAGCAAGAAATTAAAGAATTAGGTCTTGATTTAGGAAATATACGAATTGTGGATCCAGTAAATTCGGATCAATACGATCGCTATTGTAAAGAATACTATGCTCTTCGGCAACGATATGGGATTACTTTACCCGATACTAAAAGATTAATGAGACGAACAAATTATTTTGGAACAATGATGGTCTATTTAGGAGATGCAGATGGTTACGTGGGAGTGAATCAGAATTATCATGAAGAAATCCTTCCAGCGCTTCAAATAATCAAAAAGAAAAATCCTGCAGGAAAAGTGGCATCACTCCATATATTGATATTCAAAAAGAAAGTATATTTCTTAGCCGATACTCAAGCTATTATTGAACCTACTGCTGAAGACCTTGCAGAAATTGCTATTCAGAGTGCTAAAATTGTTCGACTCTTCG
>Ga0190360_1001745_pt1 | contig 11019 bp, 12 predicted proteins | sample 48721834_MG_FD_161271 | JGI IMG/M metagenome (GOLD analysis project Ga0190360, IMG submission 161271) | Hydrothermal vent microbial mat bacterial communities from Southern Trench, Guaymas Basin, Mexico - 4872-18-3-4_MG | ecosystem: Environmental > Aquatic > Marine > Hydrothermal vents >... | reverse complement strand
GGCCCTAGTTATAGAACAAAGGAGAAAATGGGAGCTACGAGTAATAACTAAGGGGGGTCAAAATTAAGTGGGAAAGGGGGTCAATTTTCAACGGGAATTAACAAGTGTCATTGGTCATTTAAAATTCCCCAGGTAATTAAGCCAGCAAAAAGATAATTTCTAAAGAGTTTCATCTTTCTAATTTTCTTTTTGTGTAGTTCCTGAGCTTCGTTGAAGAGAAGTTCACTAATTATAGGTTGGTGTAGTCCATTATAAATTTTCCTAGCATATTTCAGCTTCCCGATATAAACAGGATTAGTAAGAATGTTCTTGATACTTGATTTGGTAAAAACTTTGCCATGCCTATTTAAAATGTTTTTCTCTTTTAGTGTGTTATAAACTTCTGCTACTGAGCCAGTCTCAACATAAGTTTCAAATATTAACTTTACAATTTTAGATTCTTGTTCGTCAGGAATAAATCTCTTATTTAATGCCTTATATCCAAAGGGAGGAATGCCACCATTCCACAATCCTTTTTGAGCACGCTGGAGCAGGACACCAAAACTATCCTGACTACAGCTCTACCGATTGCAGTTGTGGTGTCAAAGTTTTCGTGCAGAGAAACAAGATCAACATGATGGTTTTGAAGGAAGTTGTAAATTTTCTCAAAGTCAACGATTGAGCGGGAAAGCCTATCAAGCTTTTTAACAACGAGAGTGTCTATTAAGCCATTTTCTATATCCCTTAAAAGCTCCTTAAACGCTGGTCTGTTCGTATCCTTAGCGGATTTTCCTTCTTCCCTATAGACTTTTACTACCTTCCAGTTTCTAACCCTGCAAAACTCCCTTAGTCTCTCTTCCTGTTCGTCAAGGGATTCTCCTTCTACAGCCTGCCTTTCAGTGGAGACCCTTATGTATAGTCCACATTTTCTGTATTCTTCCATGCTATCCTCTCTAAACTTCAACTAAAAGGTACTTAAATTCATAGTGAGTGTCTTTGCTATAAAGTTCCCATTCGAACGAATATTCTTTTTCAAATCTCAAGAGTCTTTCTCTACCTTTCTTTGTGCCTTTACTCGTGTTAGGAGCCCATTGGAGAGTTTCGTTAGCTTTTATCTTTCGACCTTGGTGAATCCTGAAATCTTCGTCATTGGTATTTTTTCTCTTGGGTTCTTTCCAGTAACCCGGATCATTTGTCAAAAATACTGCATAGCCTATAACAACTTTACCGGCACTTTTTAGTTTCTCAAGTCGGTACATATCCAGTAAAAAGTCGTATCTCCGAACGTCCAAGGCAGAGTGGTTTTTCAATACGAACTCCTCGCCGTTTAATTTTATTTCCAGTTTTTTTGTGGTGTATTTCGTTTCAATAGCAATAGCTGCATCATCTATCTTGAGCAATATATCCACATATATTTCGCCCAGCTCGTTTACCATGAACCTCTTTTCGAGCCTGATATCGATTTTGTTAAACTTCTGGTGTATTTCCCAAGCCAAAGCGTGTTGAAAGTCAGCTTCAGAGTGGAAAATGGGTCGCTTTTGACTTAGCTCTTTCAATATCTGTTTGATAGTATCCACAGTAAAATTACCTTCCTTAATCATTTTTGCACCTTATGGTACAAAGATGGTAAAAATACCTTTTCCTACAGCAAGCCCTTTAACCTGGTTGTCAGCCGAAAGAAGGATGGCATTTTCTTCAATGCATGTTTTCATAATTAACTCATCTCGCTCTTGCGAAGTCATTTCTTGAAATTTAGAAGGATTAAGCTCTCCAACTTCTTTAAGTTTAATTCTGCTAATGGATGCAAACCTCCCCAGTCTTTCAAACTCCTTTTTACCACCTTTGGTATCACACTCATATCTAACAACAGCGGGGATTAGAATGGTGAAATCTTCAAAGAATTTACTTCTTTCTAAGTCCTTTCCCAGCAAGCCTCTATTAATCACATTGCTATCTGGAACGATAAAACTACAATAGTATCTTAGGGTGAAATTCAGATCCTTTATAGGTTCTTTACAATTTGGACATCTAGCCGTGAAGCCCTTTTCAGCAAGTGTAAAAAGAACTGCTTTTGATATTTCTCCACAATTTGGACAAACTACAGACAAAGCTCTTATGTTTAACCGTCCCAAATCGAGTTCTCTTATGAACTCATCTGAGAGGAGATTTTCCTTTATCGGCGGGATTACTTTCTTAGCTTTACCTTCCAACCCATCAATCTCTCTAATCGTTGAATATGAGCGCTTTATAAACCATGGCCAATCTTTTCCCGAGTGGTGCCATTTTTCAAGCCATTCTAAGGTTTGTTTATTACCTGCATTTCCAGAACCTATTGAAATTCCGTCTATCTTATAATTATCATTTTCGTTTATAGCTTTTATTACCGCTTCTCTATTTCTTTTAGCAATTACAGAAACTACTCTCGCCTCTAGATATGTATCATCAGATTTTTGCGCAATAATGATTTCAGATCCTTGTTTTTTCAAAAAGTTAAGAAATCGCTTAAGTGTAGGTCCTATGCCGTAATCATCAATCACTATTCTGCACTTTCCAATATCAGCTTTCCTGAAAAATGAAGCCAAAATACGCTGATAAACAACATCCATAATTTTGTTAAGGTTATACCTGTCCACATGCCAGGGTGGTATCTTTTCTTCTATGAACTCTAAGCCGTCGCTGATGAATTGAGAAATTTGTCTGAAAATATTATCCCAGTACTCAAAAGAGTGTGCTTTCTTTGTATCTGCTGTAGAAACTATCTTCTCCAACTGCGAAAAAAGATGGCTGGGAATAATTACACCCACAAGATGAGTGTGCCCAACAAGTTCACCTTTTCCGGTTTCATCCAATCCTATTAAAAATTCTCTTGTAGGCTGAACAAAAACTGAACCAACCAGAGAGTCAATGTAATCCCACACCTCTTCCACAGCTGGATCTTGGGAATTTGAAGGAGTACTGTAAAGAGTGCCGCTTGTATAAAAAGTAAATGTGCTATCGGAAAACTTTATTCTCCATTTTTCGGAGGTATTTTTTACTTCCTTTTCTTCTCCTCCTTGTTGCAACAAATATTCTTTTACCTCCTCTCCTTCCTCTTGGTTTAATTTCCATTTTCGTCCACTCATTTGTATCGCCTCCTTCGTATGTCCAACATTATACAGTATAATACACAGAAATACATTAAAAGTCAAATACATTTAAGGCGGCGGAGCGGTTTTTGTTGAAGGAGATAGAGGAGATTGATAAGCAGTTGAAGGATCTGGAAAAGGAGCTTGAAGCCGTAGAGACCGAACTTCAAGGGTGAAAAAAGTATGTCCTGAATGCCGAACTTATAAAAGAGTCTTTCAAATACTTCTCAAAAATCTTTCTTCAATTAAGCCCACCAGAGCAGAAAGGACTTTTAAAGATGTTGATTAAGGAGGTAGTTTTTACTCCTTCTCAAGTCACCATTCATTTCTTTGAAATGCCAGAGGAAGAAATAAAATTGAATTTGCCGAAGGCGGTTGGTTTCGAAGAAAACTTCAAATGGCTCCGCTCGTGTGAGGCTTTGCGAACCTTCAAGGATGAATTGAAGATAGAAGTGATAAGGGGCAAGGGACACCCTCAAGAAATCAAAGTCATTGTCTCGTGAATTTTTGAAAATAAACCCCACTATAAGCTTGACTTTCTTTGAATTTTTAAATATAATAATGAACAATATTGAACTTTGGTGTATTTAAATAGAATACTTTGAAACCAAACCTGGAGGCGTATTAAGATATGAGTGATAAAGAAGAAAAGCTAATGACCGTGAAAGAGGTTGCAGAATATTTAAGACTTGATGAACACACGGTTTACAGAATGGCAAGAAAAGGAGAGATCCCTGCCTATAAGGTAGCAGGACAGTGGCGGTTTAAGAAAAAGATGATTGAAGAGTGGTTAGAGCAAAATCTGAAATATGAAAAACACGGAGAAGAATAAAATGACCTTGATGGAAGAATTGAAAGAACTCTTAAAAGAAGATACACGGTTTGTGGATTCAGAAGGAAATCTATTGAAGAATAGAATAGTAGAACTTGCTCTTAAATTAGATGAAAACTTGATAAAACTTCTCTTACAAAACGACAGAATAAAACAACATTTCTTTAAGGATATAGACGGTGTACTAGTTTTTGATAAAGAGAAATTTATGAAATTCATAGACAATAAAGAATTTCTTCCAGATTCATATACCGCCTTTAAAAACAAAATTGGACTTGCTAATGAAGAAGGAAAATACTTGGCAAAGAGTAAAGAGGTTGTTTTAGTATGGCCATACAAGGATTGTGTGCTTGAAGGGGGACAGGAAAAACCGGATGAGAAAAGAAAAGAGATCTTTCACAATGTGATACTTGCTCCAGATGAGATTGATAGGTTACTAGAACCTAAGGTTTTTACAAACTTTAAAAGGATTGATAAAGATGGGGAGCATCCACTTGATGGTTTCAGAAGAGACCCGGAAATAAACAAGAAAAGAGGACTTCCTGAAGATACGATAACGGATAACCTGATTATCAAGGGAAATAATCTTTTGGTGTTGCATTCGCTTTTGAAGGAATTTAGAGGGAAGGTGAAGTTGATTTATATTGATCCACCATATAATACAGGAAATGATGAGTTTCAGTATAACGATAGTTTCAACCACTCAACCTGGCTGACTTTTATGAGGAATAGATTGGAAGTAGCAAAAAAGTTGTTAAGAGAAGATGGGGCTATTTTTGTGCAATGTGACGATAATGAACAAGCATATTTAAAGGTTTTGATGGACGAGATTTTTGGGAGAGAAAATTTTGTTAATTGTATAGCTGTAAAGATGGCAGAATTAACAGGAGTTAAAATGTCTCATGTTAGAAAAAGATTGCCAAAAATCAAAGAGTATCTTTTAGTTTATAAAAAGGAACAAGCTGTATTCAATCCTGCAAAAATACCGAAGCAGGAATGGGACAACGAATATAAAATTTTTATAGATAATATAAATCAAGAAGATATAGCTTTATTAAAAGAAATAATGAAAAAGGAAGATAGAACAAAGGAAGACATTAATCGAGCAGATGAAATTTGTAAAAAGTTTGAATTTATATCAATTTCTGAAGCTATGAAAAAATACAATGTTCAGGAAAATGAGTGGGAAAATTGGAGATTCAAAAATTCATGGAGAATCGTGAGAACAGTTGCAACGGTTGAAAGTGTGAAAAAATTGGCTGATAGTAAAAAGAGAGCTTTAAATCAGCCTGCATTTTCAATAGTTACTCCAGAAAACAGAATGTACATAATAAAATCAGATTATGATGAAACTAGAGACCAGCCGAGGATTAAAATATTATTCGCTGATGATTACTTAAGCGTTACTTTAGGAGATTTTTGGCAGGACATAAAAACTACTGGATTAGATCCAGAGGGTGGAGTAAAACTCACTAAAGGTAAAAAGCCTGAATAACTAATTAAGCGAATTATTGATATGTGTACACAAAGTAAAGATATCATTTTAGATTTCTTCATGGGAACTGGAACCACCTGCGCAGTAGCCCACAAAATGGAAAGACAATACATCGGTGTTGAGCAGCTTAATTACGAAGAGAATAGCGCCGTTGTAAGGCTTAAAAATGTTATAAATGGTGACCAAACAGGTATATCTAAGGAAGTTGGCTGGCAAGGTGGGGGTGATTTCGTCTATATGGAACTTATGAAACTCAATGAAGCTTTTGTTGAAAGAATAAGAGATGCTGAAACAACAGAGGAAATTTTAAGCATCTGGGAAGAGATGAAGCACAACGGATTTTTGAGTTATAGAGTTGATCCGAGATTATTTGATGAGAATATAGAAGAATTTAAGGCTCTTACTTTGGATGAACAAAAGAGACTTCTCCTTGAGATGCTTGATTACAATGACCTATATGTTAACTACAGCGAAATTGACGATGCCATATACAATGTGAGTGAAGAAGATAGGAAACTCAATAAGGAATTTTACGAGGGGAAGTAAGATGCCGGAAGATCAAAGATTAAGCCAGGAATACGATGTTCTCTATAAACATGGAGTTATCAAAAAGGAGATTCCAAAATATATAGAAGACAATCTCAATTCACACTTTAAATTAAGACCATATCAGATTGAAGCAATAGCGAGATTTATCTACCATATGGAAGAAGACCCCAATAGAAAGAAACCAACTCAATTACTATTTAACATGGCTACGGGTTCAGGTAAAACTCTTTTGATGGCGGCGGATATACTTTATCTTTACAATAAAGGCTACAGAAATTTCCTGTTTTTTGTTAACAGCACCAACATAATAGAGAAAACAAGAGACAACTTTTTAAATCCTCTTTCTCCCAAATACCTGTTCAACCAAAGGATTAAATTTGAAGATAAAAATGTCAGCATAAGGGAAGTATCTAATTTTGATGAAGCCAATGAGGAAGATATAAATATAATATTCACGACGATACAAGGACTGCACAGCCAGTTAAATCTTTTCAGGGAAAACTCCATCTCTTTTGAAGATTTTAAGGATAAGAAAATCGTTTTAATTTCAGATGAAGCTCATCATATTAACGCTTGGACAAGGAGTAGATTGAGCAGAACGGAAGAGGAGATGAAAAAGACTTGGGAATATACTGTTATGAAGATTTTAAATTCAAATCCTGAAAATATAATGCTTGAATATACTGCTACCATTGATTTAGAGAATCCCAGTATCTACAGCAAATACAAGGATAAAATAATTTTTGAGTATGATCTCAAGCAATTTAGAATTGACGGTTATTCAAAAGAAGTAAAGGTTTTGCAGGCAGATCTTGAAAATTGGGAAAGAATGTTGCAGGCGGTTATTCTGAGCCAGTATAGGAGAAAAATAGCAGAAAGAAATGGGATTAGATTAAAATCAGTGATACTTTTCAAATCAAGGAGTATCAAAGAATCCAAAGAAAATTATGAGTTATTTAGAGAAAGAATGGACAATCTAAGTGAGGCGGATATAGAAAATATAAAAGCAAATGCTAATGGGACTGTATTGGAGAGAGTCTTTAATTATTTTGAATATGAGGGAATAACCATAGAAAATCTTATAACTGAGTTAAAAGAGGATTTTTCAGAAGAAAAATGTATTTTACTTGATTCTGAAAATATAGATAAGGAGAAACAGATTAGACTTAATACTCTTGAGGATGAAAATAATGAGATTAGAGCTATTTTTGCTGTTAAGATGCTGGATGAAGGGTGGGATGTGTTAAATCTATTTGATATAGTTAGGCTATATGATACCAGAGATGGGCAATGGACAAGAGATGGTAGATATATCCCGGGTAATACCACCATTGCAGAAAGACAGCTGATTGGGAGAGGAGCAAGATATTATCCCTTCAAAATCAATGAAGATGATGATCCCTTTAAGAGAAAATTTGATAATCAACCAGAAAATCCTTTAAAAATCCTTGAGGAACTTTATTATCACAGCAAACACAATCCCAGATACATCCAGGAACTTACTACGGCTCTCAAGGAATACGGTATTATGCCCTATGAAGAAAAAGAGATTCAATTAAGAGTGAAACATGATATAAAAAACACTGAGTTTTGGAAGAAAGAATTTTTATTTGTAAATAAAAAGGTTGAAGCTGACAGAAAAGGCATTAAAACTATTGATGATATTGAAATAGAAAGAACATATAAATACAGACTCCCAACGGGATTTTTGGGAGAAGATGTTGTTTTACAAGAAGAAACCACCGATAGAAATTCTTTTGAAACAACCACCCGGACATTTAGTTTAGGTGATTTTGGAGACACGATTATAAGAAAGGCTATGGCAAAACTTGACTTCTATAGATTCAGTAATCTTAAAAAATACTTTCCTGATTTGAATTCTTCAAAAGAATTTATTGAATCTTTAAAAAAAATAAATGTTGATATTACCAGTTCGAGGGAGAAGTTAAGTAATTTAACACCAGATGATAAACTCAAAGTATGTTTGAATGTGTTGCTACAACTGGAAAATGAAATTCTGAATGAATATGTTGAGTATAAAGGGACTGAAGTTTTCATTCCGATAGAGATTAAGGAAGTTGTAAAAGACAAACAGGTTAAAATAAATGTTGGAGACTACGGAGATCAGGAATACGGCGTACCCATGAGTAATGCGAAACACATAGATCTACGATTGAATCTAGCCGATAAAGATTGGTATATCTATGATGAGAATTATGGGACGTATGAAGAAAAATCTTTTGTTAAGTTTATTGATGGAGTCATAAATGAATTGAGACAAAAATATAGCGAAGTATATTTATTAAGAAATGCGAGCCTATTTAAAATTTATAGGTTCTCAGATGGTAAAGCTATGGAGCCGGATTTTGTCTTGTTTTTAAAAAAAGAAGGCTCAGAAGAAATAGAACAATATCAACTTTTTATAGAACCAAAAGGTGAGCATTTAATTAAAACGGATCAGTGGAAAGAGGATTTCTTAAAAGAAATTGAGAAAAAGTATAGTATTAAACTTGAAGCTACTTTATTTGGAGAAAACGAAAAATATAGATTAATTGGGTTACCATTCTATAATAATGAAAATAGAAAGAGTATATTTGTGGAAGAATTTAAAAAGAAACTGAAATTACTGTAAACCTTATTTAATTTTATTCTATACCGTTTTTATGCTCCACTTATTTTAGTTTAGAACTAAAGAGATAAAAAAGGTTGCGAATGCAACAAGTAGTAACCAAAAGAATAGTTTTATATTGGAATAAACAGTATTAAGATAATTTGTTCGTATTATATTTTGATATCTATTTAGCAAGATGGTTTTTCTCAGTTCCTCTAAAGAATTTGATGATGGTTCGTAGATAATGTTAATTTCAACAAGAACATATAACAAAGAAGAAACGCTTAATATCAAATAAATTAATTCCAAAAAAATGAAAAAACCAAGAAGATAGAGAAAGATTGTAATAGTAGCTGTTTCGGTAATCCTATAGAAGAAAGTAAAGGTAATCCCGAGTAAGGAAACAATTATGAAGAGAGTGCTGCTTTTATCTTCTATAATCTTTTTTCTCTCAAATTCTTTTTCCAATAATCTTCTTAACTCTTGTAAATCTTGAGGTAATTCATTGATTTCTTTCTCTAATTTTTGTTTTAGTTCCTCTTTACATTTACCAAGTTCCCTTAAGCATTGTTGTTTTTCTTTAATTAACTTCTCGGCCCTTTTTGCTTCACATATAGGGAGGAAAAAATGTACAATTTTCCTTATCATCTCACATCCTTACCTTGAGCTAATAAATAGGCAATTTCTTTATGAATAGGAAAATTAACACTGTTAACCAACCACGCCCATTCGCCTGTTGGATTGATTTCTAAAAAATAATACTCTTCATTAGCAAAAGCTAAATCTATTGCACCAAAAATTAATCCTAATTTTTTCACTAAATTGATACAAAGCTGGCTAATATCATCTGGTAGTTTTATAGGGATGTATTCTAATTCTTCTTTTTTTATTCTTCTCCAATCTCCATCGATATTTTTCCCTTGTCTTAATATTTTAACTGCGAAAACTTTGCGTCCCACAACAGTAACCCTAATGTCAAGTTTGGGAAATAAATATTCTTGAATTACCACAGGTGCCGAGCGTAAGTTATTTTTTATCAATTCACCACCGGTTACTATGTTAGTATATATAAATGCTTCTTTATCATCTGTTTTTAACAGTCCTGGATCTAAAGTCTTTATAGCATATTTAGTTTCTTTCTTAATAGCAGGTAATCTTCCGTCATTAGATACAACTGTATATGGAATTTTAAAACCGATTTGTTTTGCTATTTTTAACTGATATAATTTGTTTTCAGCTCTATAAGTAACAACAGGATTATTTATCCAAAATGCATTCTCAAAAATAATTAAGTTTCTTATGAAAGAAGCCCATTGGAATTTATATAACTGCTCTTCAGGATCTGCAGGTATATCTAAAGATCTTATAAAAGTTGGTGCTCTGTAATAAATTGACTTTAGGGTTTCATTCGAAAGAACAAAAACTTTTCCATTTATATCAACGTGAAGCTCTTCTTTCTCTAGGAATACTTTTATAGAATAATTAAAAAATTCGTCTCTGTTAATCCTAACATATGGGATTTTTAACTCACGTAATGCAAGAACTACATAGTCGGTAGTAAAATCAAACTTGTTTGAAATGATTAATACTTCTATTTTATTCACCTTTTTGATCTTCTCCAGTTTCTATATCTTCCTTTTTAGTCCTAGGCCCTGAAAACTCAGGATCATACACAGCGGGCTTTCCATTGTCTTTTTTCATCCAATACCCTAATGAATTATCGTAAACATAGTTTTCATTCTCTGTGTTTTCTTGTTTGTTTTTGTATATGAAGGCTTTTTCTAATAGAATATGTTTGGCATCCATCTTAGTCACCTCCTTTTTTAAATCTTAAACCGCCACTGTCCTGCTACCTTATAGGCAGGGATCTCTCCTCTTCTTGCCATTCTATAAATTGTATGCTCATCAAGTTGTAAATATTCAGCCACTTCCTTTACTGTCCATAACTTATCTTTGTTGCTTACCATAACACCTTTCTATTTTTCTCTTGCATTTTTAAATAGATTACAGTTAAATTTACACCAGTTAATCATTGTTCATAAATATACAAAAGAATACACAAAAAGTCAAGATAAAATCAATTTTTTAAGGGTGGTGGGTGGGAGAAAATTCCTTTGTCTGCTTTGACGAAGCCAAAACACCTGCCTGCCCCTGCACGACGGCAGGCGGGCCTGCCTGTCGGCAGGTAGGAAAGGCAGAAAATGTGCTTTTTCTTGGTCCCCCTGGAGTAGGAAAGACTCATCTATCTATTGCCTTGGGTCTTAAGGCTTGTGAGAAAAGGAAAAGAGTGCTTTTTACCTATGCCAATGAACTTATTGAGCAACTTATGGCTGCTAGAGTAAATGGTTCATTTGGGAAGAAGCTTCAGATTTTAGGTCGTCTTGAACTGCTTATTATAGATGAACTTGGTTATTTACCCATAAACAAG
>Ga0190360_1001741_pt1 | contig 11027 bp, 7 predicted proteins | sample 48721834_MG_FD_161271 | JGI IMG/M metagenome (GOLD analysis project Ga0190360, IMG submission 161271) | Hydrothermal vent microbial mat bacterial communities from Southern Trench, Guaymas Basin, Mexico - 4872-18-3-4_MG | ecosystem: Environmental > Aquatic > Marine > Hydrothermal vents > Microbial... | reverse complement strand
GAAAATTTGCCCAGCATGCCATGAAAAAGTTTCCGAAGGACAGATATTTTGTAGCAGGTGTGGCCAAGAATTGATTTGTGATAAATGTGGAGCTGAATTGCTAGAAGGAGCTTATTATTGTCATAATTGCGGAGATCCAGTGAAAATGGGAGAATTGGATTAATCAAATTTTTTTATAATCAAATTTTTAAGAAATTTTTTATTTTTTATTAGTTTTATTGGAAAATACCAAGCTAAAGATAGAAGGACACAGAGAATAATCGGTATAAACTCGAATCCAGGAACAATAATTCCTGATGTCATTGGTATAGTGATTACAGATATTTTAAATTTAATTAAATCATAATCACCATCAGAAGTACCGTACTGGATAGTCCAACCGCAAACATATATATTGTCAGATGAGTCTATAGCTAATTTCTCTCCATTATTTAGATTAGCATCGCCCCAAGTAGTATTTGTAATTAAATTTCCGCTGGAATTAAACATAAGAAGTGCAACATCTTCAAATTTAACACCATAGCTTAAAGTCACTCCTGAAACATGAATATATCCTTTTGAATCAATTCCGATACCTTTTCCATAATCTTGTGATGTACCGCCCCAAGAAGTGTTCCAAATTTTTGTCAATGATGCGTTATATTTTATTAAAAAAATATCGCTATTACCATTACTATAGCTGTCAGTTTCGCCACATATATATATTATTATTACTGTCCATTGCGATTCTACTCGGTTTATCATTATTTCTACCGCCCCACATTTGAATAGGTGGAATGGGTGTGCCTGTACTAGGGCTATACTTAATAACAACTAAGTCAAAATCAGGATTACCTCCATTGTCCGTATAACCAGACCCATATAAAAATCCATTTTTTCCCATTTTTATGTCCATACCATAATCATTCCCTATTAAACCCCAAGTAGTATTCCACAATTTATTTCCATTCAGGTCATATTTTACTATAACAATATCGTATCCACCAGATCCATAGCTAGAAGTAGAACCATAAACATAGACATTTTTAGCCGAATCTATGCAAATTCCAGATGCAGAATCATAACTTGGTCCGCCCCAAGTTTTTACCCAAATTAATGTACCGCTAGAACCATATTTCAATGTAAAGAAGTCCGAATATCCAACTCCAAAGCTTTCAGTATATCCACAGACATAAATATTATCATTTGAATCAATAGCAATACCTCTAGCCGCATCATCATTAGAACCGCCTCATGTCTTATACCATTGAATATTACCACTTGGATCGTACTTTACTAACGCGACATCTTTACTTCCATTTCCAAAGCTATTTATGAACCCGCAAATATAGATATTGCCATTTGAGTCTATTGCTATATCAGCACTTCTATCTTCCAAAGAACCCGGATCCCATTTTTTATTCCAAATTTTTGTATATTGATAGGTATTAGCTGATATCCTGATGTCTATATCATTGCTGGAATATGGTGATATAAAGATCGCAGTATTCCCAAAAATCACAAAAACCATGGGTATGATTAATATAGCCACTAATATTAGTAAATAAACAAAACTTTTTGTTCCAGTTTTCATAGAACCGCCTTATTTTTAATCGATTTGTTTAATTACTAAATTTTGGTTTAAAAAAAAATGTAATTAGATTTAAATAATTTATCCACTAAATTTGCCAGATTCATCTATAATTAAAAATTGGACAAGAAAATCAATTTATGTAATAAAATTAACTACAAAACTTCTAATTCTCCAACTTCTTACAAAAAAATAATTTGTTTATTATAAAATCTAAAAGAATAAATTAACACCTTTTAATTTATTTTTTACAATTATTTGATCCTTTACACATAATTCTTTTTTCTTTTTTTCTTCTTTAATTCGATTATTATTTAAAAGAGAAAATAATGATGGACTCATTATCCCTATATCTTTAATCAATCCGGGACACTAAGGAATTAATGAATTTTTCGACAACAATAGCATTTTTTTAAAAGTAAAAAGACAAAACCTTTTTTAATAATTATGTTATGACGAGAATTAGGAATTAGATAATAATTGGTACTAATTATGAAAAAAATTAGGAATAATAGGACATTTAAAAGACACCTTTTAGATCCATTTTTGAGAAAAATTAGTAAGGACATTTATGCCGAAATAAAATTAAAATTAAGAGAGAATTTAAAAGCGCTTGTATTATATGGTTCTAGAATTCGTGGTGAAAATTATCCAGACAGTGATTTAGACTTATTAATAATATTGAATTATGAGGACAGAAATTTAAATGAAATTATTTTTACTATTTGTAGAGAATTATCGAGGAAATATTCTGTAAAAATAGACCCATATGTAATTTCAGAGGACGATTTTAAATTCGGGTGTGAAAATTTATTTCCATTTAATTTGGGCGTATATCTTGGTTATTACATAATTTTTGGAGAGGAATTGGTGGATGAAAGCCATGATTATATTACTAGAGCAGTTGAATCAGGGAAATTGAAGATATATCCAAGATCAGGAATTTTTATTCAGAGGTAATATTATTGACATCAGAATTATTAAAAGATTTTGCCATAAAATTAGTAAAAGAAGCTGAATCAGATTTAAAATCTGCCGAAATGCAGCTGAGGGAGTCCAGATTTCATAAAGCGGTATTTGATTCCCAACAATGCGTGGAGAAAATAATGAAATCGGCACTCGCATTAGAAGGTCTAACGCAAATCTATGACCATGACCCTACAAGCCTATTTATTTCAGAAATAATAACGCGAGTCAATAATGATACAATAAATGAATTAAGAGAGATGATTAAGGAAACAGATTGGTTGATGGAGCAGTATTCATTTACTAGATATGTTAGATTACGCTCAAGACGAGTAATTTCACCTCTTGAGTTCTATAAAAAAAGAGATGCTGAACAAGCCATCCAAATCGCAAAAAATGCTATGACAACAATTAAAAAACTTTTAAAAAAATTTTACAATCTTGATATTTCATAACTATTATTACGCAATTAATTTAATGTCAAATACTATTTATTATTCTTTTATCTGATTTACTTCATTTTCTGCTATTTATATTTGTTACTTAACCCGAATTAGACTATATCTTTAGTTTAATTTGTATTTTATTTGTGAGGAGATTTTTCAAATTCCACTTTTCGACAAAAATATATAAATGTTAATTCTATTTTTTCGGAAATATATTTTTTGATAAGATTTTTATATATCTAGTGATATACAAGAGGTTGACACATTTCTGAGGTAATTTAGAAGATGACTTCTAACTATAAATATTACGAAAGATTAATATACCGTGTCAATAGTACGAATGGCATTCTTGATATGCCAATCCTCTGTCCAAATACCAATAATGGGTGTTCTTCATTGAATATTAAGAAAAATGGGCATGACATGTCTACAAAATCCCTGTCCCAGAAATATTTTTGTAAAGATTGCGGACGGTCTTTTTATGCACATACCAGTTATTTTCATAACGAAATTTCGAGTTTAATTAACAAATTTATTATAAAACTATGTAATGGCGGTAGATTGGACTTAACTGGACTTTCATTTATACTTAAATGCGGTAATTCGTCCATTTCATTATTAATGAAAAAAGTAATGACTTCAATTTATAATTCAGCCCGGATAAAAATGGCGTGGGCTTCCAAATTTGGCTCTAAACTTATTTTTGTCGATGAAACTTTTATTAAAATAAACAGGCGAGTTTATTATTTAGTCCTGGTCGTGGACGATGCCGGAAATGTACTGGCATGGGAATTACTCCACAAGCGGAGCTCGGGCAATATTTTAAGAGTAATTAATATGGCTATATCGAAATTAAGCAGTACTCCTGAAATCATAATATCAGACGATTTTTCTACCTATAAAAAGGTAGTAAAATTATTGGGCTTTGATATTATTCATATCAGGCATATACATAAGCCACCTTATGGTAGAATTGTTATTGATATTATCAAACACGTAGCAGGACGCATTGTAATAAGCCATGTAGCCACGTTAAATGATATCTTTTTGAATAAGAATGTTTTTATCACGAGAGAAACTGAAAGTATAGAGGTAAAACACGAAAAAGGTAAGAGAGGACGTAAAAAAGGGTCTAAAAATAGGTCTAAAAGAAAAAGAAGGGATAAAGACCCGGGGCAAAAAAAGCCAAACAAAAAAAGAGGCCCCAAAAATTATTTTAAAAAAGGTAAGACCCGGGTATATCAATATCTACCAGAAACTAACTCGGTAGTCCCAATAGGAAATGACGACCATTTTATCGCCGAAAAGTTATCAGTTATATCAGGTTATTTTAAAGGAAAACATATAACTTCCAATAAAGTCGAACAAAAGTTTAGCATTCTCAAAAAAATGGTCAATTTTCGTGGTAAAAGGTCTGTATCTGCTTGGAATTTAGTTTTATATTTTCATTTTACAATTCGCCAGTTTCCTGATCTGGTCGAAGATGTAGTGGACGAGATGAAAATATGTCCGATTATTGCAAGGAGGTCTGAAAATCTATTCTGGAAGTTATTAAAAAGTGGTGAGAAATTAAAGTCGGAAACTATTTATATAAAAAATTCCAAATAATGAAAGCAACGGAAATTAAAAAAACTCTTTGTGAGTTAAATTTTTGTATTTATTAAAAAAAATGAATTTTTTATATTACATTAAGATAGATATCACCAGTCTTCCAGCTTAAATTGACTTTTACCTTATCGCCGGGTTCTGGTAATGGATAAGTGAATGGTCCCAAGTTCGTAATTATAATACTAATTTTTATATTTTCACCAGGTTTCAATACAATAGTTGAAATCCCTGCTTGCTGGCCATAATAATACATAAAGTCCACTGAATTATTTATAACTATACTTCCCTGGCTCAATGTTAATGATTCATTGCCAAAATTTGTGAGATTTAAATATAAAGTATCAACGGTCCCATTGACCACCACAGATTCATTATTTTTATACAATAATGTCGTGTTGAAATGAGTATAACATACAATTACAGAAATATTGTCCCAAATTAATTTTGTACCTACCGTTGCATTTGTCGAAACATTTATTTTAATTTTCTCTGTCGCATTTAAGTCAATCCCTAAGTTAGTCGAATTCCTTACCATTAAAATTTGATACGGCTTGATTGTAAAATTATAAGGCGAATTACTAATTATCAAAAAGTTTCGCAAGATATCATTAACTGTAATATTAGAAATTGTTATGTTATAAGCTCCTGTATTCATTATAGATACACACACTGTGTCATTAGCGTCTGTTAAAGTACCATTGTCAAATGCATATGTATTAGGCCAATATTGAAGAATTGTTATATTATAATCAGTATCTAAAACAAATAAATTGTTATAAGTAAAACTGATATTATCTAAATTGGACGTATAATTAGCAACTACAGTCACATTTATTAAATCGCTAAATTGTAAGTCAATCGAACTGTTCACCAAATAAGTAGTATTCAATAAGAACGAGGCTTTATCATTAACATCTAAAGTTAAACTTCCCGATATTAATGTCCAATTGCACAATGAGCTATTAACATAAAAGTTATTTATTGTTACTTTTTGTGCCCCTATATTTTGGACTACTAATTTTATAGTATCGTTTAAATATGCATAAATTTTCTTAAACCAGACGTTATATTCCCATGTTACTTGTTTTGCATCAGTTGCACCTTCCCATGTTGTAGCGTTTAATATAAGAGTACCTCCTGGGACTATTGATGACATTTGACTCGATTCGATTTTCGCTTTAAATAACTGGTATTGCCCAGGCATTATTGTGCAGTGAGACATGGATAGTTCATTATATTTGACATCAATCGGTATAAAGCTGGCAGATAAATTACCGTTAAAATAGATATTTTTAATTGTTATATTTATATCACCAGTATTTGTTAAATTGACAAATACTGTATCATTATTTTGATATGCCTTAGTCCAACTAATAGTAATATTTCCGCACCGCCTCGTAAATTCTAACTGTTTTGTTTCATTCCAAGCACCTTCAAATGTTTCTACCTTTACTTTTACTAAATCGCTATAATTTAAATTTAAATTAGATTTTATCAAGAATAGAGCAGATTCATTTACTCCTAGTTCATTTGGCCCATTGGGGACTCGCGTAAAATTTGTGGTCTCAATCCAATTGGACGTTGAATTTGTTGATACCTTAAAATCGGAAATTTCTATTGTTTTCAAACCCCAATTCGTCACATTTACTAATATTGATTCATTAGAATATGCTTTTTTAGTCTGTACCGCTAGATTATAATTAATCCAATCATTAACAACTTTATACTCACCATATAATTTCGCGGATTCTTCGTCAATCGTCATATTTACCGGTAAATTTATTGAGACATTTATTTTTACTATATTTGAATCGTTTAAATTCCAAATATCATGTGTCACTTTAAACTCAAAACTTTGAATATCTCCTTTAGCTAAAAACATATTGTGAGGATTCGGCGTTATATAATTATCCCAGATTAAATTATTTATCCTAATATGATCGATCGTAAAATTGTAAAGTCCAGTATTCTTTAAATTGAAATTAATGGTTTCATTTGCCCATGCAGAAACGTTTTGGATATTACCACAATAAGAACCCGAAATCACTGTAAGATTATCAATTTCAACACTTAAATTACTGGGAGTATCTGTTGTTATTGTCATTTTATTGTAGAAATCGCCCAAATTTAAATTTAGGGATGGATTCATTGATGTTGAGTCTACATATATTTTCTGAGTTTCACCAGGCGCTACTACTATCGAAGTAGCATTTGAAATAAAACCACTTGCTACATAAGAATCAAGCGTTAGTCCATGCAACCTAAAGTAATCCTCACCCGTATTTTTTACTATAAAACCAATTGTATTATTACTAAATAAATATACTTTAGAATCGGGCACAGACATATTATAATTCAATGCTTTCTCTGCATTAATTTCTTCAGTCTTTGTCAGGGTATTTGAAGATATTGAAGAATCTTTTATCATTATTTCAACATCATAAGACTGGTTGTACTCAATAGTACTAAACTCTGAAGCACGTATATCTATGAATTTTCCTGGATATATATTTTTTAAATCCGCTGTTCCATTACCACCTATTTTAAATTTATATGTAGGTTCCATTGAATTGATTTTTATAGAATCTATGTCAAATATCCTTTTACCAGTATTATTTATTCTTATATATGCTATGCTATTGTTATATAATCTTAAATCCGATATATCAAATCTTAAGTCCGCTTTATCATAATTCACACGATATACTTTCATTAACCTATATTTAGAAAAAAATGCTGTATCGAAAAACTTCAACATATCATTGGAATCCCCATCTCCTGGGAAAGTATCTACATCTACGATTGTCGTCGAGGCGTCAAGAGGTAGGCTCGTCTTTGTACCCATAGGTATTGGGTTATAATAATCCCAATTATGACCCTCTACTGTCTTAAATTGCTCATTATTATTTGGGTTTGCTAATCTTGTCCATAATGGCTTGTAGAAGCCACCTTTACTATTGATTATATCAGCCCCGGATATTGAACCTCCTTGGGCTGTTGAATAAGTCTTTGTGGCATCAATGTAAGGTTCATTAGTAATCAGCATTTTCCACAAAATTGTCTTAAAGAAGTTTCCAGTTACTTTATATTCATCTTCACTCCAAATGCTACTAACATTAATTTTATATTTAGTGTTTTTTAACGTCTGTGAAGCTATTCGTAACATCCACTGCCACTTTCCATCATCTCCAGCAAGATAACTCTGATAATAACCCCAGCGTACCATGACATAACTTACGTTATACTTTCTACATATTTCTACAGCAGTGGTTTCATCAGTTGACATAAACATCCTACCTACCATACCCATTTGAGTTGAATTACTTGTTGCATTATCGTCTACAGTTACTTTTTCACCCATGGTCGTGATCCTATATCCATAGTCCCACCAAGACATAACTACAGTTCCTTGAGGTAATACAGTACGCATCCAAGTATATCCTTCCTTCATGTCGTCAGGCATACCAGGTGTTCGACCAATATTTGCATAACCATTCCAAATGCCATGCATTGTAGGGTATAATAGCATCCAAATAAAGAATGCCATCACTCCAAACCCGATTTCTTTTCCTACAATTTTGGACAATCTCTTTTTTCTCCTTCCGATAATAAATTTTTCTTTAAATATGAGAGAAAAAGGTCTAAAAAGAAATACAAGCCCAAAAGCTCCAATTATCGAAATTGCTGGGGCTAGTAGAAGTTGAAGTCGAATATAAGAACTTGAAAAATAGACCATTGTGACCCCAAACAAGATCATTAAAACATCTTCTTCACGAAACCGTTTAAATAAAAAGAAAATACCAACAGGCATCAATAGGAGAAAGAAACTGAAGTTGAAATAATAGACACCCCAAGCAGATGGAATGTGTTCTGCAACAGACCTAGTCGCTTGAGAGACATATAATGGGTTCATTATAGCAATGACCCTATTCCCCAGACCTTTAAAGAAACTTGTGTTAACAAATGCTGTAAGGATATATTGAAGTATTCCAGTGGAAGCAAAAATTATTACAATCGTTAAAATTGCAACTCCTGAATAGATCAGAACTCTTTTCCAATTAAACATTTCACTAATATTTTTAAAGAAATAAAAATTAGACCTTTTAAACCGCCCCCATAGTTCAATAAAGAACAGGAGCGCTAATATACTTAAGGAAATTAGGGCATAGGAGCCTGTAAATGCATCGAGCCCATTTCTTGGTACAACCGTACACATTATCCACCCAATTCCAACGGTCAGACCAAAACTTACAAGTAATCTTGTCGAATATTTATTTATAAGTACTAAAAGAAATGCAGTTAACGACAATAAAGCATACATATAATCCCAAGAACCCCAGGTGCTCGATAAGACACCTAAACTAATCCCTGCCAGTATCCCGGTAAGGATAGACCCTTTTTTCAATGAATGAACGAAAAAAGTTAAGGTCGCCACTATTGCAAGAATTCCAAGAGCTTCGTTATCAAAAAAACCACAATAAGAACGCTGGATATGGCCAGGTAATACCATCATGAAAAAGGCAGCCATCAGACCGACCTTTTTATTGGCAAGTACTTTCCCTAAAAAATACATCATTAAACAAGTCACAGCACCCATTATCGCAGGTGTAACTGCGCATGCCTCTAAGAAGCTGACAGGGATCCCAATGAAATTCAAAACATAAAAAGTAGTAATCCCGGAAAGAGGAGTGCCCGGAAATATCGAGCCCCCCATATATTTACCATAAGGATACCAAGATTGGTCATCATACCAATTCATAAAGCTAAAAAAGCCATTATTTAAAATATATCTTGCAGACCTGTATTGTACAAATGGGTCTAAAGCATGAATCTCAGCATCAGTGTAAAATAATGGCATTAACCTAATAATAAGTGATATAATAAAAACAAGGATGAGTGTAATATAAAGTAAAATGTTAGTTTTATCGATTGTAATTGTGGGTTTATGGAATACCTTACTTAAAGACCTCTTCATCCTTTCAAATACTGACAATAAAAAGTCACATCCTAATTAATAAGTCTAAGTTTTGGAATAAAGAATTCTACTTAAAAAAAGTTATGGTGCTAATGAATTGAAGATTAAAGATAAGATAAAAAGGACAGTAAATTAGAATTTTATAAAAAACTTTCAAATGTAATTAAATAGAATGGACTAATAAAACTTAAAAAATAAGACAACAAAAATAATTAATTTACCCACGACTTATGAAGATTTTTAAAATTTGTCCATTCTCAATTTTCGAAGAATTTTAAAATAATCATAAATCTCGTTTTGAATTTAGAGTTGAACTTTTTTTACCCAAATACATTAAAAGAGAGGACTAATGCAAATTTTGTCCAACTTGAATTTAATACCAAAATGTAATAAAATAATTTATTTTCAATTAAAATTATGGAAATGGTCCCCAACATATTTTAGAATTTGGGGCATTTTTTATTTTGTCATGGCATATTGGTCTTATTATGATAGGCACATTATTTTACCATATAATTAGGGATATCTTGAACCAATTTATACCCTCAATAAAATATGAAGGGTATAAATATTTGCAAAAAAATAGATTTTAGGGTATATACTAAATGTCAGTGATAGAAAATAATTAAATTGGTCTAAATTATTTTTTATTCAATTTTTATGATCCTTATTTCATTTGTATCGACGATAACTCTGACGTATCCACGTAATTCGGAGTCCAAGTTAGGGTCTCGAGTGTCTACTACCATGTGCCCTTTAGGTAGGTTTGAAAGCTTATAATGGGTGGCGACAATAATCAAATTTTCTTTGCCCACTTTTCTCAGGACTTTAGGACTTATTTGGAGATTACCGCGACCTAAGACTATACCTTGCCTTCCGATAGGAGAAACAATTATTTTTGCTTTATTATTATTGATAATTTTTAATAAATCATCTTCATTTACATCTTTTGCGACCAATTTATTTTGATAAATAATATCTACGCCCAATAATGATTTATCAACTCCAAGCACATCGCAAATAGTTTTGACGGTAGAGCCAGGTCCTAAGATATAATAATAATCGTTCTCAAAATGATGAATAATATGACGAGCAGCTCTGATCTGGTTTTCTCGTTCGTCAATTGAAGTTGGAGTCGCCATTTTACTTTCTTGTAGGAGAGAAGGTTCATAAGGTACCATTAAATAACCCTTTAATTCGGTGGACAACACACCTTCTCTAAACGCCTCTTCATCAACGTCCATTACTTCTGCTTCATGGAGAGGTAGTTCGTCCCACAGAAACCTAATTGTGATTTGAGCAGCATTTTTTGGATTAATAGCAAAACAGGAGGAATGGATCTTTACCCCAGTAGGTACTCCTAATACGGGTACATTTTGAGCCACCGCCCTTAAAATGTCCTGAGCAGTCCCATCACCGCCGAAAAATATGATTAACTTGACACCCATTTTCTCCATTTTTC
>Ga0190360_1001739_pt1 | contig 11046 bp, 8 predicted proteins | sample 48721834_MG_FD_161271 | JGI IMG/M metagenome (GOLD analysis project Ga0190360, IMG submission 161271) | Hydrothermal vent microbial mat bacterial communities from Southern Trench, Guaymas Basin, Mexico - 4872-18-3-4_MG | ecosystem: Environmental > Aquatic > Marine > Hydrothermal vents > Microbial... | reverse complement strand
TTATACTCATCTATTTTGTTAATCCTGTTTTTATTCATCTCTTCAAGTGATTTTGTAGATACGGATTCAAATCCCACAAAGATAACCCGGCAACCTGCATTATACATTAAATCCAGTATTCGCTCATCTTTTAATCTGTTCATTGATGCCTGACACCACCAGCTCTTAATCTCGAGAGGTATTATTGCTCTGAGAAGTTTTTCCGCATAGTCCGGGACTGCAAGTAAATTATCATCAACAAAGAATATTGACTTTTTATCGTCTATTGATTGAAGAAATTTTATCTCCTCAACGACCTGCTGGATCTTTTTGTGCCGGTATTTTCTACCGTTAAAGACTCTAACAGCACAGAAATCACAGTCATAGGGACAGCCTCTCCCGGTCTGGATGGTAAAGTATGAGTAGCTTTCGTTTTTAAGAAGATCCCACCTTGGAACAGGAGAGTAGGTTAAATCTGGAAATCCTGGAGCATGGTAAAATTTTTGAAGTTCTCCTTTTTTTGCATCTCTTATTACTCTTTCCCAGATCTCCTCAGCCTCACCTATTACCACTGAATCGCAGTGCTTGATAGCTTCCTGAGGAAAGACGGAAACGTGAATTCCTCCCATCACCACTGGAATACCCCTTTTTCTGTATTCACCGGCAATTTCATAAGCTCGGGGAATAACCGAAGTTAATCCTGTAATTCCTACAAGATCAACTTCTTCATCAAAATTAACAATCTCCACATTTTCGTCGGTTAAGATCACCTCTACATCAGGTGGGGTAAGAGCGGCTAACGTGGGCAGAGCTAAGGGGGCACCCCCGGCTTTGCGTCCCGCAAGTTTACAGAGGGTTTTCAAATCCCAGAAGCTTTCCCTCCATTCAGGCTTTCTTGCTGGTGAAATTAGCCTTACCTTCATTGTTCTTTAATATATACCACAGGTTAGTGTGAAGTCAATTTGACAGTTTGAAAGGGGAAGGTATAATTGTATGGTATTTTTCCAGGAGGAAGCTTGGAAAGTGTCACCAGAATGGCAACTAACGCTGATGGTTATAGTTTTAGTTGTTGCGGTTCTGGCAATAGTTTTAGCTCTGGCAAACCGCAGGTTTCTAAGAAAGAATCTGGAAGAAATTAAAAAATACCTGGCAGAAAGTATTGATAGTTTAAAGGAGACTTCCTTGAAGGTCAGGGAGGAAAGGCAGACAAGTGCCGAAGCCTTAATTCAGCGACAGCAAAATGAACTTTTACAGCATCTTATTTCTCTAACCAGGTCCGGTAAAAGGGAAGAACAATTAGAAACCCAGAATTCCTTTGCCAGAAAATTGATGAATTCAAAGGTTGCCGAAGAGATTGCCGAGATGATTGTTCAGAGAGTCTTAGAAGAGATAAAGAAAAAGTGGTAATTTAATATGAATCCCAGAAGAAGAGTGGTAATTACTGGGATCGGAGTTCTTTGTCCACTTGGTAAAGAAAAGGAGGAGTTTAAAAGAAACCTTTTAGCCGGAAGATCAGGAATTAGATCCGTCACTCTCTTTGATAGTTCCCCCTATGCCTGCAAACTGGCAGGTGAGGTGAGCGACTTTGATCCATTGAATTACCTTTCTGAAAAGGAAGTCCAGAGGACTGAAAGATGCAGCCAGTTTGCCCTTGTTGCTACCCAGATGGCTATGAAAGATGCGGGAATATCAAGAGATAATATTGTTCCTGAAAAAACCGCTACTTCTTTTGGAACCACCATGGGGGGAGTGGGTTTTTCCTTCCAGCAGCATATTGATTTTCTAAAAAAGGGGCCTCTGAAAATTAGTCCTTATACCTCCTCCATAACCTACCCCAACGCTATTTCCAGTAATGTGGCTATTTCCTGGAAGGCACAGGGTCCAAGCAAGACTTTTTCCTCAGCCTGTACTTCTTCCTTTGATGCCATCGCTTACGGATTTGAACTTATAAAAACGGGCAAGGTGGATCTTGTGATTGCCGGGGGATCAGAAGCTCCCCTTTTTCCCATGTTTTTCAGCTCCCTTCATCTTTCTGGAATATTGTCCGAGCAAAAAAATGGAAGTAAAACGCCTCGCCCCTTTGATCTCAGAAGGGATGGAACCATATTAGGCGAGGGAGCGGGAGTATTGATTCTGGAAGATTTTAACCAGGCCAGAGCAAGAGATGCCAGAATTTATGCTGAGATACTTGGTTATGGATTTACCTGCGATGCCTACAGGGTAAAGGCACCTCATCCAGAAGCCAGAGGAATATATCAGGCTATAGAAAAAGCTTTTTTAAACAGCGAGGTTAGCCCGGAAAAGATTGATTACATCCAGGCTCATGGAACAGGGACAAAACTGGGTGATATGCTGGAGACCAGGGCTATCAAGGAATTTTTTGGAGAGTGTGCCTACAGGTTAAAGATAAGTGCCCTGAAATCAATGCTCGGGCATCTCATGGGAGCAGGTGGAGCTGTGGAGCTTTGTGCAAGTCTTGTGTGTCTTTCTGAGGGATTTGTTCCTCCTACCATCAATTACGAGTTCAGGGATCCTGATTGTGACCTTGACTATGTTCCCAATAGACCAAGAAGAGCCAGGGTTGACTATTTTATGGCTAACAGCTTTGGTTTTGGGGGTAAAAATGGTGTTTTAATCTTAAAAAATATGGGATCTATCCATGATTAAATAGTGGATGTTTAAATCAAGGATTTTTTATGAGGATTCTTATAACAGGGGGAACAGGGTTCATTGGAAGATTCCTGGTAAGAAAATTAGCTAAAGGAAGAGATGCTCAGATTTTCTGTCTTGTTAGACGCCCGGCTCAGGCCCGGGAAAAATTTAAAAAGTATGATAATGTTGAGCTTATAAAAGGTGATATTTTAGATAGCACGAGTTTAGAATCTCTTCCTGAAGTGGATCTGGTGTATCATCTGGCGGGGAAGGTTCACAGCAAAGAGAAAAAGGGTAACCCCTACTACGAGTTGAATACTGAAGGGACAAGATTTTTGGCTCAGGCGGTAATGCAATCTTCCCGAATTTATTCTCGATTTGTATTTTTGAGTAGTATTGCTGCAGTGGTGGGGAGAAACTGCGGGGTGGTTAATGAAAACACCCCTCCTGACCCGGTAACAAGATATGGCAAGAGTAAGCTGGAAGCTGAAAATATACTTCTTGACTTCAAAAGAAGATACGGTCTTCCAGTAATCATAGTTAGGGCACCACTTGTTTACGGGCCTGAAGATAACTTTTTTTCGGGAGCCTTTTTACTTTTTAAAATGGTAAAAAGGAGAATAAAACCAGTGGGAGGAGGGAAAAATCTGGTTAGTCTGTGTTATGTGGAAAACCTGATTTTTGTCCTGGAAAAGATCAAGAATTTAAAAAAAATCCCTGGTAATATCTATTTTGTTGCTGACGATGATCCTTATCCCTTAGAAAGATGGATTGAAATAATAGCCAGAGCTCAAGGAGTTAGTTTTCCTTTCATTGGCATTCCTGAATTCTTAGCCGATATTTTTTCTAAAATTGGACCACATGGGATTAGAAAGATAATAAATCAGATGAGGTCAAACTGGGCCTGTGATATTACCAGAGTAAGGAAAGAGCTTGGTTATTCTCCACCTTATACTCCAGAGGAAGGTATAAAAAAAACCATAAGTTGGTTTAAAGAAAGAGGGATAATTTAATGGAGATAACAACTTTTGTGGTAGCAGGTCTTTCCGCTTTTTTAGTTAATATAGTAATGGCTGTTTTTGTTTACTTGAAGAATAGAGAAAGGGCGAGAAATAAACTTTTTGCCCTGCTCTGTCTTTCCATTGGAGTATGGTGTCTTTATCCTGCTACGATGAATTCCTATCTTGACTTATCCACCAAGCTTCTTTTTTCTCGAATAATATATGTTTTTGCCTCCTTTGGACCCACACTTTACCTTCATTTTGTCATAGAAATGCTGAACGAAGTAAAAAAACAAAAACTTGCACTTTACCTTAGCTACCTGTTTTCTCTTGTTTTTAGCTTTCTCTGTTTTTCCAGCTTCTTTATGAAAGGTCTCTGTCCATCTAATACTTATAGATACGGGATAGTCCCGGGATTTCTTTATAATGTATTTGTAGGTGGATTTGGAGTTATATGTATCTATGGATTCTTTTTACTGGCAAACAGGTACAGGTTCTCCTCCGGGTTCCAGAGAAATCAGTATAAGTATCTTTTCCTTAGCTGTTTTCTGGCTTATGCAGGTGGACTTATGCATTTTGCCAACGTTTACGGGATTAAAGAGTATTTCCCCCATGATTTTTTCCTCATAGCCTTTGTCTTTACCAACGCTTACACCATTGTTAAATACAGATTGATGGATATAAGGATAGTCTTCAGAACTGTGCTCACTTATTCGGTAATGACAGCTTTTGTTGCCCTTTTTTTCCTCATAGCAATTTATCCTCCTGCCTGGCTCTTTGGCTCCATCAATCAGGCTGCATCTTTTCTGATAATACTTCTTATCTCTTTTTGCTTTGCCCTTGTTTTTAACCCCTTGCGAAAGAGAATTGAAGATATATTTGTAAAACTATTTTATCCCCAGGGGGAGACCCATTATCGAGAATTAACCAGGTACTCACGAGAGCTTGCCACCATACTGGAAGTTGATGTTTTACTAAATTTTATCATTGAAAAGGCTGTCCAGAGTCTGGCTGCTTCACTTGGTTACCTTTATATTTTAAAAGAAGATAAAGGGATTTATGAGTGTAAAGCGAAACTTCCTGAAAAAATAAACTGTCCCCAAAGCACTTTAAATACTGACCACATCCTTGTAACTTTACTGAAGGAGAGAAAGGATGTATTGCTGGAGGAAGATCTTGCTATCATACCTTCAGGACTCAGGGAGAAATTGCATGACTTTTTTAACCAGCTTCAGATAAAGCTTGTTCTACCCATGATATTTAGAGATCAAATGGTGGGATTTCTCTGTCTGGGAGGAAAGCTATCAGGAGACATATACACCAGTTTAGATATCCATCTTCTTTCCCTCTTTCTCGATGAAGCGTCTATTGCACTTGAGAATGCAAAGCTTTTCCAGCAGGTGAAAAATATGAGCCATTACAATGAGGTGATTCTTCAGGGCATGCGTAGCGGGGTTATAAGTCTTGATGAGAGTGGTAAAATTTCTGCTTTTAATCTGCAGGCAGAGAAAATCACCGGACTTTCCCGAGAATACGTGATGGGCAAAAGATATTCGGTTCTCCCCTCTCCACTTGATAAATTGTTCAAAAATGTGTATAAAGAAAAAGTAAGCTATAATGATCTTGAATTCCAGCTTGATCTTAACGGGAAAAAGAAAAGGAAGATTCCGGTAATGATAAATACAACTCTTCTTTATGACGAGATGAATGGTAGCCAGATAAAGCAGGTTATCTCTGTTTTGACTGATCTTACCAGAGTTAAAGAGCTGGAGAAAGAGGTAAGAAGAGCTGAAAAACTCGCCACCATGGGGACTATAGCAGGGGAGCTTGCTCATGAAATAAAGAACCCTCTTGTTTCCATAAAGACACTGGCTCAGCTTCTTCCCAGTAAATATAATGATCAGGAATTTCGGGTAAAATTTATGAATGTAGCTTTAAAAGAAGTGGATAGAATAAATGAGAGGGTTAATAAACTTTTGAACCTTTCCATAAGAAATGAAAATAAAAGGCACTCCAGAGTTAATATCAAAGACCTTCTGGAAGAAACCCTGGAAGACCTTAGCATTCAACTTGCAGCCAGAAAGATTAAAGTATTTAAGAACTATACCTTTAAGCCTCTCATTCTTGCTGATAAATCTGAGTTAAAGAAGGCTTTCTCTAATATTATCATAAACAGTATTGAAGCAGTTGACGAGGAAGGGCATATTCTGGTCAATGTTGAAGAGAGAAAAAACAGCCCGCTACCTGTTTGTGTAATTTTCAGAGATACAGGTCCTGGGTTTTCCGAAGAATCTCTGGAGAAAGCCCTGGATGTTTTTTACACCACCAAAAAGAAAGGCTCAGGATTGGGGCTCTTTCTTGCCTATCGCGTTGTTCAAAGCCATCAAGGAAGAATAAAGGTGAGGAATTGGGAAAAGGGGGCTGAGGTAACAGTTGAACTACCCCTTTTAAAAGAGAACCAGCAGACTGATGGAAAAGATGGGCAAATTCTATAGAAGACAAGAAAAAAGAGAAAACTGCAATGGCCAGCATATTATTTATAACCCGTGAGGAGAAAAGAAAAGATTTTTTAGCTCAAGTTTTAGGTTCAAGATATTTCATTATAACAGGAAATGGCAACAAAGAGCGAATAGAAAGTCTCATTCCCCTGGTTGAACTTGTAATTATTGATTTTTCTTCACTTAGCTGGGAGGGTCTGGATATGATTTCCCGGATTAAAAGATACAGCGATTCAGCAACCATCATCGGAATAGGAAGAGAGGTGAAAGAGGAGATTGTTAAAGCAGCAAGAAAGAGAGGTCTTTATGAGTATGTGGATGTGGATAGGAATCTTACTCTTCTTCCAAGACTGGTAAGAGAGAAAATTGAAAGGGATATGTTTCTTAGCCGCTTTGAGGAGGAGAAAAAACTTTTTAAAGGACAGCCTGCTTTGTCTCCAAAATCAGAAAGAAAGATTGTAACTTCCGCAGAGCGGGAATTTCTCGAGCAAATGTCCAGTTTTTTAACCTGTGGATATAACTTAGATGAGCTTACTAACTTCTTTTTAAACCTTATAGCCAGAAAATTTGGAATCACTCGTCTCTGTCTTCTTTTAAAAGATAGGGTGAATAATATTTACAGGATTAAGGCCTGTCTGGGGTTGGCTGATCATATAAAAAAGTACGTCCAGCTCCATCCCGAAAGAGGACTGGCCAGATGGCTAACTCGAGAAGGAACAGTAGTTACCAGAGAAAGTACTCTCAATATTGACCTTAAAACTGCCTACGAAATAAAACAGGAGATGAAACTTATCCAGTCCAATGTTGTTATTCCTCTTTCTCCCCAGGGAGAACTAATAGGAATCCTCGGTCTTGGTCCCAGAATAACAGGAGAAGAAATGCCCTCCGAAGAGATTAAGCAAATCTTTTTGTTTTCCAATCAAGCGGGAATTGCTATTCAGAACCTGCTTTATTATGAGGAGATGTCTTATCAGAAAAATTATATTGAAAATATTCTTAAAGATGCATCAAGCGGGGTAATAAGTGTAGATGTTGAAAAAAAAATCACAACCTGTAATCCTCGAGCCAGGAAGCTTTTAAATCTTGATTTGGAGGACTTAAAAGGTCAGGATATAAGGAGACTTCCTTCCCCCTTAGGGGATCTTTTATACGAAACCCTGACCGATGGAGTTTCCCATATCCGGGAAGAGGTTTACGTTCCAGCAGTAAAGCGCTGGATGGGAATAAGCACAAATCAAATGAAAGATGCTCAGGGAAACGTCACCGGGAGCCTGATGATTTTTACCGACCTCACCCCAATAAAGATCCTGGAGGAGGAGAGAAAAAAAATTCAGAAGATGGATTTTCTGTCCCGGGTTGCTGCACGTCTTTCTCACGAACTTCGAAACAGTTTTGTTCCTATTAAATCAGTTGCCGAACTTTTACCTGCCAGATACCTTGATAAGGAATTCCAGAAGGATTTCTTTTCAGTGGTAAAAAGAGAAATTGAGCGTATAGACGATCTTATTGAGAGATTACTTTTCTTCAGTCAGCCCTTGAAGCTTGACAGAACTGCTCAATCGGTTAGCCAACTGGTGGAACAGGCAATTGCCAGGGTTAAGGAGAAAGTGGCTGAGAGTGAAAAAATCAAGATAAATGTTTATCCACCCAAAGAGAATCTTATGGTTTATGTGGACAGAAGTTATATGATCCAGGCACTTAACCACATCCTTGTAAATTCTGTTGAAGCTTTGCCTGATAAAAATATGGTAAAGGTGAATATAAGCTTTGAGATCTTAAAATCTGTGCCTGAAAATTTTCTTAATAGTATAAAGAAAAAGGATAAAAAGCTTCTTACCGGATTAGAAAAGTTTGTAAAGATTGAGATTAAAGATACCGGTCCCGGTCTACCTGAGGGAAAGGAAAATAAGATATTTGACCCCTTTTTCACCACCAAAAACAGGGGTATAGGTCTTGGGCTTACCATTTCTCAGAGTATTATTGAGGAACATGGGGGTTTTATAGTTGCCAGGAGCGAGAAAGGAAAAGGAACTACCATGTTAGTTTATTTACCTCTATACCAGATTCCCGAATAAAAGTAAGGAGTTTTTAATTGGAAGATAAAAAGGCAACCATTTTTGTGGTGGATGATGAAATCAGTGTGCAGGAATCTTTACGCATGATCTTGAAGGATAAATATTGTGTCTTTACTTTCAGTTCCCCGGAAGAAGTCCTTGCTAAACCTTCACTTGAGCCGGACCTTATATTTACTGATATAAGAATGGTTAGCATGAATGGACTTGAATTTCTGGAAAAGATAAAGGAAACCAAACCCCAGGTAGAGGTGATCATGATTACAGCTTACCCGGACTTTTCTTCAAGCCTAAGGGCTTTTCGTCTGGGGGCTTTTGATTATATCGTTAAGCCTTTTGGTCAGGATGAGGTTCTGGAGGCTGCAGAAAAAGCTCTTCAGAAAAGAAACCAGGTTATGGAAAACACCAGAATGATAAAAGACCTGCAGAAAGCAATTGAAGATAACTATGAGGCTACTACCAGGGCACTTGTCCTGGCTGTAGATGCAAAGGATTCTTATACAGCTGAACATTCACGGAGAACCTCCCAGCTTCTTTTAAGAATTGGAGAGAGAATTGGTATTTCTCCTTCCAGACTAAATATTTACAAAAAAGTAGCCGAACTTCACGATATAGGAAAGATCGGGATTGAAGAAAGTATCTTAAGAAAGAGGGAATCCCTCACCCCTGAAGAATACCAAAAAATAAAACAACATCCGGTCATTGGTTTTCATATACTCCGCCCCACCACCTTTCTCAAGGAGGGACTTGATATAGTTCTTTATCATCATGAGAGCTGGGATGGAACTGGATACCCTGAAGGCAGAAAGGGTAAAGAAATTCCCTTCCCGGCAAGGCTTTTCAGTATAATAGATGCTTACGATGCCATGACCACGGACAGGTGCTACCGTAACAAATTAACCCCCCGACAAGCCCTCGAGGAAATAGTAAGAAAAAAAGGTATACAATTTGATCCTTCACTTGTGGATCTTGTGATTCCTCATTTTAAAAAATTCATGGAAGAAGGGTACCTTGACAATCTGTAAACCTCTATCTTTCTCTGACATACTCTCTTAGCCTGCTTATCTGCTCATCATTTCCCAGAACCACCAGCACATCGTTGGAGTTTATCTTCTCCGATGAGAGCGGATTAAATTTGAATTTATCTTCTCCCTCTTTTTTCACAGCAATAACTATTAACCCCGTCTTACTCGGTATTTTTGCATCACCCAGTGTTTTTCCAATGAGCCAGGAACCCGCAGGGATTTCAACCTCCTCAAGATTCAGGGTAACCTCACCTGTACCGGTCATTATATCCAGGAAAGAGACTACATTGGGTCGGATAACCAGGGAAGCCATTCGTAAAGCCCCGATAAGATCAGGCAGTATAACAGCATCCACTCCAGCAGCCGCGAGCTTATCCTGAGTTTCCTCCTGGGCAGCACGAGAAATTATTCTCAAACGGGGGTTTATAGCCCTTGCTGAGATAACCACAAAGAGATTATCAGCATCAGAAGGGAAAGTGGTAAGAAGGCCCTTAGCTTTTTCTATCCGGGCTTTCCGTAGAATATCCTCATCGGTAGCATCTCCTCTAACGTAAATAAGTTCCGGATATTTTTCCACCAGGAGGTTTATCCTCTCCTCTTCTTTCTCTATAACTACAAAAGGAATTTTTGCTTTAATGAATTCCTCCACTATTCTCTCTCCTATTCTTCCTCCCCCACAGATTATGTAATGTCCCTCAATTTTCTCCAGCTTTTTTTCCATTTTTCTTAGCCTTCTTATTTCTTTGAACTCGGCTTCAATGAGAAAGGTGCTCACAAGTCCTATAGTCACTGCCAGAATTCCATACCCGCATACAACAAGAAATATTGTGAAGATCTTTCCCTCTCTGGAGAGAGGATGCACCTCCTGGTAACCCACTGAAGTCAAAGTTATGGCGGTCATATAAAGAGAATCAAATAAAGACCAGCCCTCTATGTAGTGGTAACCCACTGTTCCGGTGACAAACACAGTCATTACAACCATCAGGGTAATTGTAAGCTTCCATCGCAGGGTGATGTTCATTTAATTTTTAATTTTCATTCAGTAAATGTGTCGTAACAGACTATCTCTTCAAGTGATTTTCTGTATTTCTTGCCGGGACTGTCAGCTGGAAATCCAAGAGGTAAAAGGGCTACCACTTTGTATTTTTCAGGAATATTTAAGATCTTTCGCACCTCATCCTGGTAAAATGCACCAATCCAGCAGGTCCCGAGTCCTTCTTCTACTGCAACCAGAGTCATGTGGTCAACAGCAATGGCAAGGTCTACCGCATAACTTGGAACCTCACACCGCATGACATGGGTGGGATTTAAAGCTACAGCGGCAATTACCACCGGGGCTTCTCCCACAAAAGACTGGTTTGCAGCTGCTTTTATAAGTTTTTTTCTTTTTTCTTCATCCTTTACCACAACAAATTTCCAGGCCTGGCGATTATTGGCTGAGGGAGCAAGACGTGCGGCATCCAGAACCCTGAGTAGTTTCTCTTCCGGGATGGGATCTTTTTTGTAAGCTCTCACACTTCTTCTCTTCTCGATGGCTTCCATTACAGTCATTTTCCACCCTCCTTTTATTTTGGACTGATAGTTTAAAAATAAAAAAATATAACCACTTGTCAATTTCAAAGTTCTCCCGGTTGTCTTTTGGTGGAAATTTGATATATTTGTAACTGAATGTGGGGATGTAGCTCAGCCGGGAGAGCGCTTGCTTCGCACGCAAGAGGTCGGGGGTTCGAATCCCCTCATCTCCACTGAAATTGGTAGATTTTTTCTCATGAAGATAAGGGCTCCCGGGTATCTCAAAGGAAGCCTCTTTTTGGCGAGC
>Ga0190360_1001738_pt1 | contig 11051 bp, 9 predicted proteins | sample 48721834_MG_FD_161271 | JGI IMG/M metagenome (GOLD analysis project Ga0190360, IMG submission 161271) | Hydrothermal vent microbial mat bacterial communities from Southern Trench, Guaymas Basin, Mexico - 4872-18-3-4_MG | ecosystem: Environmental > Aquatic > Marine > Hydrothermal vents > Microbial... | reverse complement strand
ATTGCGCGCGATCTGCAGTGCGAAAATGGTCTTACCAACTCCAAAGGGGCCACCGAGCACCATGAGCTCACCCGGGCGGAGCCCGCCGTTCAGCACGTCATCCAATGGTGGCAGGCCGGTGGGTAAAGGCTGAAACTGAGTCAACATGCCACTGGTCGCCAGTGTCTCAAACTCCTGCATCACCTGAGCAACCGAGGCAGGCCCGGGGGCCTCTCTCAAGTAGAGATCTGCTTCTTCCATGGTGTACCCTCCATCCATCCTCCGTCGATCAACGGCGACGTTGGCGGACATATTCCTTGCTTGGCGTGAAAATGGTCGGTGGCAAGGAGATCCCGGCGGTCTCAATCTTCTCCATACACCGGGGGCGCACTCCGGTGGCGGTGAAGTAGCCTTCCACATGGCCGTCGCGCACCCCTGTCTGGACAAACTGGAAGACATCCTGCAGGACAATCACCTGTCCTTCCATACCCTGTACCTCGGTTACCTGGACTATCTTGCGCGACCCATCAGCCAAGCGGTCCAGGTGGACGATGAGATCGAAGGCAGACGCGATCTGCTCCCGTACAGCCTGCAGAGGGAGCTCCATACCGGCCATTAGCGTCATGGTCGCGATACGATGAAGTGTGTCACGGGGGGAGTTGGAGTGTGCCGTGGTCAGCGAACCGTCATGGCCAGTGTTCATAGCCTGCAACATGTCCAGGGCCTCGCCACCGCGCACCTCACCGACGATAATGCGGTCCGGCCGCATGCGTAGCGCGTTAATGACGAGCTGACGGATGGTGATCTGTCCTTTCCCCTCCACATTGGGTGGGCGCGACTCGAGACGCACGACGTGACGCTGGTGGAGCTGCAGCTCGGCGGAATCCTCGATCGTCACAATCCGCTCGCGGTTGGGGATGAAGGCGGAAAGGGCATTGAGCAGGGTCGTTTTACCTGTGGAGGTGCCTCCGGAGACCACGATGTTGAGGCGAGCCTGAACCGCAGCGCGAAGGAAGTCGACGATTGAGCGCGTCAGTGTCCCCAGACGCAGGATGTCTTCCATATCGTAGACCGCCCGCGCGAACTTGCGGATGCTGATGTGGGGGCCGTCAATGGCCAATGGCGGGATGATGATGTTCACGCGTGAGCCGTCGGGCAGACGGGCGTCTACCATGGGGCTGCTCTCATCTACGCGCCGACCCAAAGGTGCTACAATGCGGTCAATGATGTGCAAGACCTCTTCCGTGTCGCGGAACTGTACGTCCGTCTCCTCGAGAATGCCGTTACGCTCGACGTACACCTGGTGTGGCCCGTTCACCAGGATCTCAGTCACTGTGTCGTCGTGCAGGAAAGGCTCGATGGGCCCGTATCCCAGCACGTCAGCGACAATCTGCTCGAAGAGCTGATTGCGGTCCGAGCGGCTCATGGGAAGCCGTTCCCCTTGCAAGACTTCCACGAAGATCTGCTCTAGTGCCCGCCGAACCGCTGTCGTGTCGTTTGTGTCCGTCACCGAGCTAAGCTCCGACAGCAACCTCCGTTGCACGCGTTCCCGAATGCGGGCATAGGCCTGGTTCTGCGGTGTTGACCTCGGCCCTTGCTGTACACCAGGGACGGGAGGTGCTGGAACTGGGTCAGTACTTACGACATTTCCTCGTTTGCGCATGATCTGCTCTCACCTCCTATTTGATCCAAATTGGGTCGTACTCGTCCCAGCGTGTGTTGCTGATATTGGTCACTTCTGTTCCGTCCGCATTCATCACATAGATCTGCATTAGACCCGACCTGTTCGACCAAAAGACGATCTTCTGGCCGTCGGGCGACCAGGACGGATGTCGGTCCCATTCCCATGGATTGGGGGTCAGGGGCAAGGCGTTGGAGCCGTCAATGTTGACGACCCAGATGTCGTCGCTTTCGATGGCTGGTGAGACAAACGCGATGCGCGCGCCATCTGGAGACCACACTGGGTCATAGCAGATTGCGTCCAGATATGTGAGTTGTACATACCAGCGGCCATCGGCCCGCTGGTCCACCGGGAGCGTCAAGAATACCTGAGGCGCGGCCTCTGTAGGGGAGGGATTCTGCACAAAAGCGAATCGCTTCCCATCCGGGGAGTACCGTTCCCGATCCTCCAGGGCTTCGAACTGCTCACGCAGGTCCCAGTTCCGCCCCAGGCGCTGTCGATTTTGGCCATCGGGGTCCATAACCCAAATCTCTCCACGATTGGGGTAATCGGCCAAAAACGCGATCTTCCCCTTGTAGGCTGAAAGGGGGCGCGGTGTAGGGGGAGGACCAGCATAAGCTGGGCGAGGCGTGGGGGTGGGGGTAGGCGTGGGGGTAGGTGTAAGATATGGCTCCACATAGAAGAGGCGCCCTTGCGCAAAGGCCTTGTCCTCGACCGGGAGATCCAATGCTTTGCGGTATTGTTCGTAGGCCAGATAAACGTCGCCGGCGTCGCGGTAGGCATCCCCGCTGCGGACGTAGGCCTCGTAAAGCAGCTTCAACACGGTGTCGCCCAGGTAGTCAGGACGGATGTCGTAGACCATGCGAAGCTTGGCAGCGGCCTCTGTCCAGCGTTCTTCGTAAAAAGCCGTTTGACCCTCGAGGAAGAGCTTGAGCAACTGTCGCTCCCGACCAGCCTCGTCACTGGATGGACGGAGCGCCAGCGCTTTGGAGAAATACGCCAATGCCTTCTCTAGCTGCTCCAGACGCGGCGGACGCTCTTCGATGATGGCGCGTCCCTGGCGCATATAGAGCTCGAACAGGTGTTCCTCAACTGTCTCTCTTTGGTAAGAGACGTTGACATCACGGAGGGCCTCATATTTGGCGATGGCAGCGTCGGCCTCTCCCGCATCGTAGGCGGCGGATGCCTCGGCGTAGAGTTGGGCCACAGACTTCTGGCGCTCTATGGCCTCTATACGCTGCTGGACGTCCCGATAGCCAGGTAGGAGTTGTGATAGCGTCTGGTAGGCTGTCAAGGCGGCATCATCATCTCCAGCCTCATCCAGCGCCACAGCTTCAGCGTAGAGAGCTTCAACCTGGCGCGCCTCTTCAATCTCTGCCAGGACCTGCTGTGCCCGCACGTTCGCCGGGTCACGTTCCAGAATGGCTTTGAAACGTACCTCGGCCGCTTCCATATCCCCGGCTGCGTAATAGCTCTCGGCCTCCGCTTGAAGTTGCTGGAGTTCCTGCTTGGCCTTGGCCTCACGGATGAGGGGTTGGGCCCGCCTGACCAGAAGCTGGCCGCCCGTGTAGAGGAGGTAGCCAACCAGAGTGAGGAGGGCAAGCCTCAGGAGCCATGGCCACACCGGGACAGTGATCTTGCGTCCCCGTATGCGCTTGCCAGTTCCAATCCCCGCGCGCAGTTGGGCCTCTTTTAAGGCTCGCTCAGCCTCACTGCTGTCAGGGTACTTGGCGACGAGGGCCTCGAATGCCGCGATTGCCTCATCCCATTCCCCCCGCTGAAGGTGAGCCATACCTTCTGAATGCAGAGGATCCGCTCGGGGATCCTCAAAGACTTCAGACACTGTCGTCACACTCTGTCCTCCTGCTCAACGAACACGATGTCACCAGCCAAATGCCCCTCCCAGTGCCTCGAAGATCCTGGGTATTCCTGGGCCGAGGAGTACAACCAGAAGCGCTGGGAAAATCAGGAATACAAGGGCAAAGACCATCTTAATACTCGCCACACGGGCCAGCTCCTCAGCACGCTGGCGTCGGCGCAAACGCACCTGTGCTGCCTGCTCGTGGAGCGTGCGGGCAATGCTCACACCTAACTCGCTTGACTGGATCAGGACGCCCACGAAAGTCTGCACATCCTCCACCCCAGTACGATCGGCCATTCTCTGAAGGGCCTCGTTGCGGGGCGTACCGACCTGCATCTCCAGTAGCGCTCTGCGAAATTCCTCGGTCAGCGGGTTCTCCCAGTGCTCGCTCACACGTTGCATGGCTTGATCAAACCCCAATCCAGCGTCCACGGAGACGCTGAGCAGATCAAGCGCATCGGAAAACGCGTGCACGATAGCGCGCTGACGTCTGCGCGCGCGGCCGCGGAGCCACAAGCGGGGCAGGATGAATCCGATGAGTGCTCCGACAGCGCTGTTACGCACTATGATCGGCCAGGGGTGGGTGTTGAACGCTCCCAGCAGCCATGCTCCCAGCACGTAGATGCCACCCAGGAACAGCGCAGCCAGAATCTGGAGGCCAAAGACATCCGCTGCCGTCAAACCACCGGGGTTGCCAGCGTAGACAAGCAGGGTTTGCACACGCGACACATCCCGCCACGGCGTCAGCGCACCCAATGTCTTCAGGATCCCCCGCATCACAGGGAGCACGGCCCGACGCCAGAAAGACTCCCGTAGCTCCAGCTCCTCGATGATGTCGCGCTGACGGTCGAGGTATCCCCTGATCCGACCCGCTGCGGTCATCTCGGATGTGCTGGGCGCAAGCGCAAACCAGAAGAACGCAACCGCGATCCCCGCCAATCCAGCGAACGTCAGCGGTGAGCTCAACAACGGGTTCCTCACCAGGAATTGCACACCTGCGTCAAGGAGGGATTGTATGGCTTCAATGTTCATCGTCATACCTCGATATCGACAATCCGCCGGATCACGAAAAAGCCGAGCACCTGGAGAAAGACAGCACCTGCTGGGAGCAATCTAATCCAGCCTGGCTGGAAGAGGTCCATGATGTATCCGGGATTGATGAGGAAGACTGCCAGGGCGGTGAACAGGGGCAGGGCCGCCAGCACGTAGCCGGTGAAGCGCTGCTGAGCTGTCAATACCCGGATCTCGGCCAGCATTCTCAGGCGGTCTCTTACGGTGTCGCTTATAATCTCCAGCGTCTCCGCCAGATTACCACCTGTCTCGTAGTGCACATTGATGGCGACCACGACCATGCTAAAGTCCTCAGAGCCAATGCGCTCTACTGCGTCCTCCAGTGCTTGCTGGAGCGGTAGCCCGAGATTCACCGCCCGCGTTACCTTCTCCATCTCAGTAGACATCGGAGGGGGAAGACGCTCGACCACGACTTCTATGGCCTGTCCCAACCCATAGCCTGCGCGCAGCGCTCCCACCAGGAGTGTGAGGAGATCCGGAAGCTGACTTGTGAAGTCCCGCAGGCGGCGACGACGCCGTGCACCAAGATAGAGGAAGGGAAGTACGCCGAGAATGACGGCGAGCACCAAGCCGAACCAGACACCAACCCGCAGGATCCCTATCACGAATCCGAACGCGGCAAAGGCCATCACGATCAAGAGAAACTCCGCTGCGGTTAGACGCAGGTCTGCCCGGGTGAGTGCCAATGCTAAACGCGGGCCCAGGCCAAATCCAGCCAGGATTTTGGCGAGCCTGGAAGTACCGTAGCGGTTGCGGGTATCGTCGACTGGCCGCTGCTCACGCTGCTCAGACTTGAGTCCATAGCTCTCCAGGCGCTCGCCGATCACGTCTCTGGGCTGCATGAGGAGCCACAGGCCCATCCAGGTCAGAATCACCGCCAGACCGATCAGAACCGCTGTGATCACAGGGATTCCGGTTGGCATAGTGTTTACCCCCTAAGCATTCTCTGATTGCTCTCTACCCGCAGCGGGTCTTAGACGTCTCAGCAAGCCAGCCAGGCGCGCGGAGAATGCTGGGCGCGATGGACTCGGCGCATCCTCCGCGGTAGCCACGGTTACTGGGACCTCCTCGCTCAAGCGTTTGGCTATGCGTCGGATCGCCCGCGCCACTGCGCTTCGACGGTGCGTCAGCATCAAGGGAACACCCTGGTTGACTGTGTGTGTCACCAGAGGTTGATCGTCGGGTACGCGGAAGTCAATAGGCACTCCCAATCGCTCTATGATATCCTGTTCACTGACGCCGCCGCGGATGGTTGCGCGGTTGAGGACCAGCCAGATCTTATCGGGTGGATAGCCCTCATCAGCGAAGTAGTCGAGCATGAGGCGCGTGTTGCGCAGACCGATCATCTCTGGAAGCACAGTCATGATGATGCGGTCAGCGGCGTCGAGATAGGCAAACGCTGTCTCGTCCATCGGCAGGCCCAGGTCCACGATGACCCAAGGAAACATGCGCTTCAACATGACCAGGATGTGCTGTACTTGGGGCAACGTCAGAGGCGCTGCAAGATCTGCAGGCGGTGGGGCTAACAACACCTTCAGCCCAGACGCGTGTCTGCTGAGCACACTGTCGATGAGTACTGCGTCCAGGCGTGATAATCGCGGCAGCAGATCTGTTACGTTGCGGACCGGATCAAGATTCAGCGAGACATCCAGTGCGGGAGCTGCGTAGTCAGCGTCAACCAAGACGACTGGACGACTGTCAATCTGATGGAGAGCAATAGCAGTGTTGGCGGCCAGCATAGTGCGCCCGGTTCCACCCTTAGGGGCACAGAAGACGACAACACGGCCGTTGACGCCTTCGACGGTTTCCGGGGCGACAGGTGGGATACGTTGCCATGCTAGGACCTGGTGGATGGTGACCAGGAGTTGATCGGACTCAATGGGTTTGGTGATGAAGCTGCGGGCGCCGACCAGTACAGCCTGGCTGGCCTCTTCTGCGTGCCTGCGGTCTACGAGAAACAGGATAGCAGCCGTAGAGACTGACGATGCAAGCCGACGGATGACGGGGATAGGGTCGGTGTCCCCCAATGCCTCGTCCACTAGAATCACCTGAGGTAGCAGATCCTGTGCCCGGGTATAAGCCAGGTGTGGTGCCGCAACCCAATCTAGGCGGAACGGGCGCGATAGACCCGCTGTGAGAATCCGTTCCACCTTCTCCGGAAGGGTCTCATCGGTCGTGATGATCAGGATCTCTAGGAGCTGTCCTTGAAAGTGTTCAGTAGCCAACGGTATGTCCCTCCCGAGCAAGAACCAGACTTCGGTATCTGTCTAAGCAACTGCTGCCAAACCATGAATGATCATCAAGCCATGAGCACCCTATGACGTTGTCACTCAGCAGGCAAGATGTAGCCATTGATGATATACTCCAGATCGACGGGCTCGACTGAGAAACGTCCCTCCACCTCTGGTGCTCGGAGCACCAGGTCCACCACAGCGCCAGCGTCCTTCATGTACTTGAGGACAAGGGCGTCCTGCGGGTCAATGGTCAACAGAAGCGCGCGTGGCGGACCCACAGGTTGCCCCTCCTCGTCATAATTCTTGACGACCTGGGCAATAGTGACATTCTGTAGAAGGTTGAAGGTAACTGGCTCAACCGGTGCCTCCTCACCGGCAGCACCGGTTGCGACGTCACCTGTAGTCACTGCAGGTAGGAAGCCCGTTTCACGGTCCACCGGGAGAGGGAACGTGAACAGGAAGTCTACGTGGTCGCCAGGCTTCAGGACATCCACCTGGGTCAACAGGTCGTCAGCGGGAAAGGCCATGAGAACCTTATCCTCCGCCATGACCAGCGCAAGCCGTCCATCTGGCGCCAGCACGTTGGGATCTAGCAAGCGTTCCGCCAGGATTGTCTCACCGGGATAGAGATCCGTTAAGGTGATTTTCCCAATGACCTGATCAACATCTCTCACGGCGTTCTCGGGGATTGCATCGACCGGAAGCTCTTTGCGGATCACATCGTCCGCCGTGAGGACAGCATAGGCCACCACCGGTCTTACCACGGTTACGACGCCCTCCTTGGGGGCCACAATCTCCTCTCGCGTGACCCGTTCTGCGGTCGCCCGGGTAAGCGCGATGAACGCGACACCGGCAGCCAGTGCAGCTACCAGGATACCGGCGATCAGCCACAGAAACCCGCGCAAACGTCCCATGGGATCCTCCTTGAAGAAAACGCAATCACTCTTGAATGGGTACCTCAGTGTGCATGGTACTGACCGACTGAAGTGTGATGGTCGGCTGCCCTCCTAACGCTTGGATCAACGGAGCTGTAAGAAACCCATGAGCGTAGGTCACAGTCACTTCTACGGTGCTAGAAGGGAAGCCGCGATTATGGAGGGTATAGGTGATATCCAGATCGTCGGTGACAAGACTTCGGGTCCACGGTCGTAGGCCTTCGCCGTAACCATTGTCCTTGTTGATGAACTCCTCAATGGCTTGGCCTTGGGGGTGAACGATTGCGTAGCGTGCAACTTCCCGGCCTACGTTTGCTACGGCATTATAGCGCATGACAGCGAGACCGAACTCCATGACACCCAGAAGGAGCAACATGAGCAGTGGAAGCAGAAGTGCGAATTCAACCAACTCCTGGCCCTGTTCTGATGAACAACTAGGTTGCTCCATGGGCCTCCCTTTCTAGCTTATCGTGTGTCCTGGAGGAAAGTCGATCCGGAAGTAGGCCTCCCTATAGTTTGCCTTTCGTTTATTATGATAGCACAATTTATTGTGGGGTGCAAGTCCTAACCGAACATCACTGCACGCAATCAGAATTGCGTGCAGTGGGCTGGGTAGCACGTACGGCGAAGTATTGCCGTGCGCCGCGTCCCCTCCTGTGGAGCAGAGCCTCTCGCTGAACTGACACGGCGGGGCATGCTTGTAGCTTTCAGTGTAGCGGTGTGTGTCACAATGTGGCTGTTTATTGCCCGGAAGTGGGTTGGATGACCTCCCTCATTTAGAAGTTCACTCGCAGGCCGCCGCCGGCGATCTTAAAGAGCCGTCCCTCGCCCGGGGCCAGTGTCACCAATTGATTGTGCGGGTCGACTGGCCAGAGCTGGCGGAAATCCCCGGCGTGGAGATCAAAGACCAGGAGATGCTCGCGGCCTGGATCGAGGTTCACTTTGAGGCGAATGCTGGCCCAATCGACAGGGTTGCCGTTGACCACCAGCAGGTGGAGTACCTCGGCCGAGTCGCGGAAGACGCCAATGGTGACGGGATCACCCGTACAGTCGAGCAGCGGTGATAAGTGGCTGCGGTGGAGGTGTTGGGTACCGCTCCACAGCGGGCCAGTGCGGAAGGTGCCGATGTTACGCAGCTCCCGCAGGACGGGGGCAAGCGCATGGATCTCTGCGTTGATGCGTCTGGCAAGCGCCCACGTCTCAGTCGTGGTTCCATCAGGCCGCACCATCGCCTGGTCATGGGCATAGGTGAAGTACTGTAGTCCGCGCGCACCGTAGGCCAGATCGTTCATAAGCTGGAAGCGCATGTGGCCCTCGGTGGGAGTGGGATAGGGGCCGTGACGTACGGCGCAAGTAAAGGCCCAGAAAGGCAACCCCGTGCCATTGGAAAGCACACGCAGCAGCTCCAGACAACTGAAGAAGTCGGGCTTGACGATGATGTGGGCATTCGGAAACACATTGGGGGCCCCGGCCTGCGCCTCGATCTCGGACCGGGGCGCGATGGTAATGGGGTAGTGATCGAAGCTCAGCATCTGCGGGTGGACGAGGGTGACGTAGTCGCGCCAGAAGGCCTCCGCTGTGGGTGCGCCCCAGCCCTCAATGGGAGGGAAGTGGTTGATGTAACAGAGATGGCATGGGTCACGCTCGCTAATGAAGGCATGCACCTTGGCAAGCTTCGGGAACTGGTCATATCGAGGCTCATCGCGTAGGAAATACCCGTAGAGACCAGGGTGGTCTTTGACTGCGTCGACCATCTCGTCCACCGCGGCCAGACGCGCTTCTGTGAAGACATCGGCATCGCCCACAAACCAGCTCTCGTGCGCAAGCAGCAGGCGAACACCGCTTTCAGCGGCGATGTCCAATGCCCGACGAACTGCATCCAGGTCCCCGTTGACCCGTGAATGGCTCACGGTGAACCCGGCTTCGGCCATACCGGCCATAACGTCTGGGCGAATCATATCATCGGAGGGCCCTGCCCAGCCGACAATAGGGAAGATGGATTCATCTAATACGTTCTTGGCCATTGCGACTGACTCCTTTCGTGCTTTTGTTGGGATGCTACGTTGGTGCCTGGTATGTCTTTTGCCTATGCTGACAGCGGTGCTACGAAGGCCGGGCTGTACCGCTGCGCGCGGTAGATGCCGTACGTGCCAGGGTCGGCGTATGGGCTGCGGTACTCCCAGACGATTTCCTTCTCCGGGGTGACCTCAAACAAGCGGCCCTCCATGCGTCCGCCGGATGCTCCCTCACAGATGAGCGTGTTGCCGTTGGGCAACCGCTGTGCACCGGAGATGAAGGGCGCGAAGAAGGCGCGCCTGGGTGCACCTGTATATCGCCACACGATCTCGCCTGTGAGCGGGTCCAGTTCCAGGATCTGTGACCAACCGCGTCTCGCTCCGTTGTCGTATACCAGGATGTGACCGTTGGCTAAGATGGTGGGCTGGTGCTGACCGTCTAGCGTGCCCGGTCCCCATGCCCACACAATCGCGCCCGTCTCACGGTCGATGACCCCGATGATGTCCAAACTGCGGTAGCTGAAGAGGATGTTCCCGGGGCGGAACCGCACGTCTTGCCGTCCGGCGGCGTTCTCCGGCAGCACGTGGCATGTGTTGTTGTGGGCCCAGTCGAAGGACCGTTGTTGCACCAGCGTTGCCTTGGCTGACCTCATCTCGGTCACCGTCAGCCCCTGCAACCGGGTGTCCCACGTGAGGCGCTCGGCGATCTCCTCGTCCATGCGCCGCTCCCAGTCAATTGGGATCTCCAGTCCAACCAGGCTGATCAACTCATCGAGATGCTCCTCTCCGCGCCACTGCCAGAGCAGTGATTTGTCGGGCGCGACCTCGATGAAGGTCGGGTGGCGCCGTAGTTCATTGCCCAACCGTGGTGTCATGCGATCTCTGACGGTGTGGATCATCAAGTGTCCATTGTCCATCACGTGGAAGTCGTGGTCCGCGCGACAGTGGTACCACCACAGCACGGTGCTGTCGGGCGCCAGGCGGTAGATGCCCGCGCTGTTGAGGTCTGACCGGTCGCGCGTCATGTACAAGAGTGTGCCATCCGGCTGGAGTCTGGCGAGTTGGACCGCCGTTGCCACATGCCATTCGTGCACCGGGTGACCTTCCATATCGATCAGGTAAATATGCGCTATCCCATCGCGCCCGGTTTCGGCCTTCTCGTACGTGTGACAGAAGAGCGTGTAGCCGGCAGCGCAGCGCTCCGGCCGGTAGATGGTGACATTGTTGAGCTTCATAGGCTCCTCCCTGATGTTGTGGGGCAAACGTCCTTGCGTA